>Ga0081539_10002154_pt1 | contig 29055 bp, 30 predicted proteins | sample TabmetS4T2R2_FD_71023 | JGI IMG/M metagenome (GOLD analysis project Ga0081539, IMG submission 71023) | Tabebuia heterophylla rhizosphere microbial communities from the University of Puerto Rico - S4T2R2 | ecosystem: Host-associated > Plants > Roots > Rhizosphere ... | reverse complement strand
GCCGCGAATGCGATGGCGGCCGGGCGGCTCTCGGAGCGCGTCCGCGTCCGCGGCCGGGACGAGCTCGCGCTGCTCGGCCGCTCGTTCAACGACATGGCCGCGCAGCTCGAGGCGCGCCTCCACGAGCTCGAGGAGGAGCGCGCCCGCGTCCGCGACGCGTTCTCCCGCTTCGGCGACGCGCTCGCCGCGACCCACGACGTCGACCAGCTCCTGCGCATGATCGTGGACGTGGCCGTCGAGGCGACCGGAGCCTCGGCCGGCGTGCTCGTCTCCTCCGGCGGCGACGTCTCCCGGGTCGGCGAGCCGAAGCCCGGTGACGCGGTGCTCCAGCTGCCGCTCTTGGCCGGGCGACACGACTTCGGCACCCTCTCGCTGCACGCGCCGGAGTTCGGCGAGGAGGAGCGGATGACCGCGGCGTCGCTCGCCTCCCATGCCACGGTCGCGCTCGAGAACGCGCGCCTGCACCGGATCGTCGAGCGCCAGGCGCTTGCGGACGGTCTCACCGGCCTCGCCAACCGCCGGCACGGGGAGAGCGTGCTCGGGGCCGAGCTCGCTCGGGCCGAGCGCTTCGGCGGCCCGCTCACGCTCGTCGTCGCCGACCTGGACGACTTCAAGGAGATCAACGACCGGTTCGGCCACCTCACGGGCGACTGCGTGCTCCGCGACTTCGGCGCCGTCCTCCGCTCGACCGTCCGCGACGTCGACCTCGCGTGTCGCTGGGGCGGCGAGGAGTTCGTCCTCGTCCTCCCGGGCACCGACGCCGAGGGCGGTGTCAACCTCGCCGAGCGCATTCGCGAGCACCTCCGCGATCACGCGACGCTCGCCCTCGACAGGACGCCCGTGCACTTCACGGCGAGCTTCGGCGTCGCCGCGGCAGCGGCCGGCACAACCGGCCAGGAGCTCCTCGCGCGCGCGGACGCGGCGCTCTACGAGGCCAAGCGAGCCGGCAAAGATCGCGTCGAGCGCGCCGCCGAAGCGCTCGCGCGTCCGTAGAGGGCGCTACCCTCGGGTTCGTACTGCGCTAACAATCGCGTTACAATCCCCGCGCCTCAAAGGACGCCCCGCTCGAAATCAACGAAGGAGGACGCCGTATGCCGGTGGAGACACCGTCGATCTTCGCTCGCGTGATCCAGGACCACCTCGAGCTGAAGGAGCGCAACGCCCGGCTCGAGACCTCGATGCCGCTCGGTCGCTACAAGATCGAAGACCCATTCCACAACCATCCGCTCTTCAAGACCGAGGAGCAGGCTCGCCTGGAGGACACGCTCGACGGCGTGGACGCAGCGGTGGTCGCGGACTCCCACGCGATGGTGGCCGCCTGGCCCGGCGAGGAGACCGCCGAGCACTCCGTCGCGGAGATGGACTCCGGACTCTGGAGCCGCTCGCGCGACTTCGACTGGGGCGACTGACGCGCCGAAGTCCGACTCGCGCTCGCGCGCGAGCCATGACGACTTCGGCGCGATCCTAGGGCGGCAACGGCAAAGCCCTAGGCGGCGGCGAGGAGCGTCGCCACCTTCCGCAGGTCGGCGACGAGCGCCTCGAGCTCGGCGTGCCGCGACTCCTCGTCCCGCTGCCGCAGGATCGCCGAGGGATGGATCGTGGCGGTCACGTACGGCGCCAGCGGCGACTCGACGAGCTCGCCCCGCTGACGGCTGACGCGGAAGTCGCGGCCGAGCAGCGCCTGCGCGGCCGTCGCGCCGAGGCAGACGAGAACGTGTGGGTCGACGACCGCGATCTCCGCCTCGAGCCACGGGCGGCAGGCGGTCATCTCGCTCCAGGACGGCTTCGCGTGGATCCGGCGCTTTCCCCGCCCCTCCCACTTGAAGTGCTTGACGACGTTCGTGAGGTAGGCGGCGGAGCGGTCGATCCCGGCCTCCTCGAGCGCGCGGTCGAGCAGCTTCCCGGCCGGGCCGACGAACGGCTTGCCGGCGAGGTCCTCCTGGTCGCCGGGTTGCTCGCCGACGAGCATCAGCGGCGCGGCCGCGCCGCCCTCGCCGAACACCGTCTGCGTCGCCCGCTCCCAGAGGTGGCAGCCGCGGCACCCCGCGGCAGCCTTCCGCAGCTTCGGGAGCGTCGGCGCATCCGGCACGTAGGCCGCTGCGGACTCCGTCTCGCCTCCGGCCGGCATGCCGTTGGTATGGCCGCGCGGGACAGCGCCTAACCGCCGCTCCGCAGATACCTCTAGCGGGGGATTCCCGACTCCGGTCGTCGGACAATGCTGTCCAAAGGCGGTCTGCCTCGGACAAGGGGATCGAAGGTGCTGCGGCAAGCGAAATCGACAGGGGCGCGGTGAACCCGAGCCTCAAGCTCCTGCCGGCATCGGAGGCCGAGCCGACGCCTGCACCGGCCCACCGGCTCGAGGCCCTGATCGAGTCGTACCGCGGCTTGGCGGACGTCTTCCACGAGGTGCTCGCCGAGCAGAGCCTCGACGCGCTGCTCGAGCGGATCGCGGACACGCTCGCCGACCTGATCCCGTACGACACGCTCACGATCTTCGAGGTCGAGGAGCTGACCGGCGACCTGATCCCGGTGCTCGCCCGTGACCAGTGGGCCGAGAAGATCCTGAACATGCGGATCGAGGTCGGCGTCGGCATCACCGGCTGGGCGGCGCAGCACCGCGAGGCGGTCCTCACGAACCAGGCGCACCTCGACCCGCGCGTCTCGATCGTTCCCGGCACGCCGGCCGACGAGGCGGAGGCGCTGATCTCGATCCCGCTGATCGCGCGCGGCGCGCTCAAGGGCGCGCTCAACGTCTACCGGCTCGGCGACGCCGAGTTCGGCGAGGACGAGTTCGAGCTCGCGAAGCGCTTCGGCGACGCGGCCGCGCTCGCGCTCGACAACGCGCAGATCCGCGCGCGGCTCGAGTACCAGGCCCAGACCGACTCGCTGACCGGCCTCTACAACCACCGCTACTTCCACGAGCGTCTGCGCGAGGAGCTCCGCCGTGCGAGCCGCTCGCGCGAGTCCGTCGCCGTGCTCATGCTCGACATCGACGACTTCAAGCGCGTGAACGACGTCTACGGCCACGGCACCGGCGACGAGGTCCTGAAGAGCCTCGCCTCCGCGCTCCGCGCCACCGTCCGCTCGAGCGACGTCGTCTGCCGGCTCGGCGGCGAGGAGTTCGGCCTGATCGTCACGTCGGCCGCCGAGGAGTCGGCGTGCTCGCTCGCGCGCCGGGTCATGGACTCGCTCACGACGATCGACTTCGGCGCCGCGGGCACGGTGACGGTCTCGGTCGGGATCGCCCAGGGGCCCGAGCACGCGATGAACCCGCGCGAGCTGGTCGCCTGCGCCGAGACCGCGATGATGACCGCGAAGGCGCGCGGCAAGAACCAGGTCGTCCTCTTCCAGGACGGGACGCACGAACGGCCGGAGAGCGCGGAGGGGGTCGGCCGCGACGTCCGCTCGATCGCGCACCTGAAGATGCTCCAGAGCCTGAGCGGCAAGCTCAACCGCCTGAACGACGTGCGCGAGATCGGCCTCGTGATCGCGAACGAGCTGCGCTCGCTGATCGACTACCACAACTGCCGCGTCTTCGTCGTCGACGGCGACGACGTCGTCCCGATCGCCTTCCAGGGCGGGCTCGCCACCTCGGCCACGAGCGTGATGGACGTGCTCGCGTGCAAGCTCGGCGAGGGCATCACCGGGCACGCGGCGCAGGTCGGCGAGTCGCTGCTCGTGGGGAACGCGAACGAGTCGCCCTTTGGCAAGCAGATCCCGGGGACCGAGCCGATCGACGAGTCGATGATCGCCGTGCCGCTCCGCTACGGCTCGCGCGTGACCGGCGTGATCGTGATCTCGAAGCTCGGCCTCGACCAGTTCGACGAGGACGACGTCCGGCTGCTCGAGGTGCTCGGCGGGCACGCGTCGGTGGCGCTCGAGAACGCGCGGCTGTACGAGGCCGAGCGGCGCGAGGCGGAGTCGGCGAAGTCGCTGCTCGAGGTGAGTCGCGAGCTCGCGACCGCAGCCGACCTCGACGACGTGCTCGCGCGGACCGTCGAGCTCGCGGCCGGGCTCCTCGGCTCGCCGCTGACCTCGGTCTGGCTCGACGACGCGGAGACGGGCGAGCTCGTCTGCCGGAGCGCGTGGGGCGAGCGGGCCAGCGACCTCCTGCCCCTTCGCTACGCCGGCGAGAACGCGCGCGCGACGATCGACCGCGGCGACGCGTTCCTGCTCGCGCCCGAACACCTTCCCGAGGACGAGCGCGACGTCCTCCACGGCAACTCAGTCCTGATCGCGCCGCTCGCGCTCGAGAACGGTCGCATCGGCTGCGTCTCGGCCGAGATCGCCGACAACGAGGACGTCGAGCGCCGGCTCCAGCTGATCGGCGGGATCGCCCACCAGGCGCAGCTCGCGATCACGAACGCGCGCAGCTTCGAGAACCTCGAGGGGACGTTCTTCTCGACCGTGGAGGCGCTCGCGAATGCGCTCGAGGCGAACGACGAGTACACGTCCTCGCACGCGCGCTCGATCACCGACACGGCACTGCAGCTCGGCGCGGCGCTCGGCCTCGATGCGGTCACGCTCAAGCGGCTCGAGCTCGGGGCGCTCTTCCACGACATCGGCAAGATCGGCATCCCCTCGACGATCCTCGCGAAGCCCGGCCGGCTGACCGCCGAGGAGCGGGCCGTGATGCAGACGCACCCGGAGCTCGGCGAGCGGATCATCGCGCCGATCGAGCGGCTCGAGGACGTCCGGCCGATCGTCCGCCACTGCCACGAGCACTTCGACGGCTCCGGCTATCCGGACGGCCTCGTCGGCGACGCGATCCCGCTCGAGTCGCGGATCATCCTCGTCTGCGACGCCTTCCACGCGATGACGACCGACCGGCCGTATCGCAAGCGCCTGTCGGAGGCGGAGGCGTGCCGGCGCCTGCGCGCGGCCGCGGGGACGCAGTTCGACCCGCACGTCGTCGAGGTCTACCTCGACGTCCTGCGGAAGCAGCAGAGCCCGCGCGGCGCGGCGGCCTAGCCCCTATATAGGGTTCTCGTTGTGGCGGAGGACGCGCGTCTCGAGGCGTACGCGCGCCTGATCGTCGGCGTGGGCCTCAACCTGCAACCGGGCCAGGACGTCGCGATCAACTCGCTCGTGGAGCATGCGCCGCTCGTTCGCGCGATCGCCCGCGTCGCCTACGAGGCGGGCGCGCGCTACGTCGACGCGTTCTACGGCGACTTCTACGTCAAGCGGGCGCAGATCGAGCTGGCCCCGGAGGACGCACTCGACTGGACGCCGCCGTACGTCGTCAAGCGGCTCGAGGACATCGGCGAGCGGCAGGGCGCGAGGGTCTCGATCACCGGCGATCCCGATCCCGACCTCCTCGCAGACCTCGACCAGCGGCGCGTCGGCCGTGCGCGGATGACCCGGCTCGACGAAGCGAACCTGCAGCAGGTGATCGCGAACCGCGTGAGTTGGGTCGTCGCGGCGTGCCCGACTCCCGGCTGGGCGAAAGCCGTCTTCGGCGAGCCCGACGTGGAGCGGCTCTGGCAGTGCGTCGTCGAGGCCGTTCGCCTGGACGAGCCCGATCCGGTCGAGGCCTGGCGGCGCCACGTCGCGATGCTCCGCGAACGGGCGGAGGCGTTGACCGAGCGGCGCTTCGACGCGATCCGCTTCCGCGGGCCGGGCACCGATCTGACGATCGGCCTGCTCCCGACCAGTGCGTGGGAGTCGGCGGAGGCGGTTACGACTTGGGGGCAGCGCCACGTCCCGAACCTGCCCACCGAGGAGGTCTTCACGACGCCGGACCGGCGCCGCGCCGAGGGCGTCGTCCGCTCCACGCGGCCGCTCGGCCTCAAGGGCACGCTCGTCCGAGACCTCGCGATGACGTTCCGCGACGGGCGGATCGTCGAGGTCACGGCCTCCGCCGGCGAGGACGCGGTGCGCGCGCAGCTCGAGACCGACGAGGGGGCCGTCCGGCTGGGCGAGGTCGCCTTGGTCGACGGCTCGTCGGCCGTGGGCCGGACCGGGATCACGTTCCTGAACACGCTCTTCGACGAGAACGCGACCTGCCACGTCGCCTACGGCGCCGGCTTCCCGCTGCTCGCGATCGGCGACGAGGAGCACGTCAACCCCTCCGCGGTCCACACGGACTTCATGATCGGCGGCCCGGAGGTGGACGTCGACGGCCTCGAGGCGGGCGGCGCCGCGGTGCCGATCGTCCGCGACGATCAATGGGTGTTGTAGCGTGGGGGAACCCCTGGTTCCCCACGAGCCCCCTCCTTTCGAGAGCGCCGACGTTGTGCTGACTTTCAGGAGCCGGGCGGAGCGCGCTTTTCGTTCCGGGGCCTACGGATCCGGGCCGCTGTGGCGGAGGCGGAGTGAATCCGCCTCCACGGCAGGCCTCAAGAGATTTGGTGTTCCTGTCGATGAAGGGCGGGTCGCGAGCCTCTCCCCGACTCGCTCGCGCGCCACGGTGGGCGGCACCCGGGCCGTAGGTGTGTCGCCCACCGCCTTCTTCCTCGTCGGCGCCTGAGACGAGGGATCAAGGTCGCGGACGCAGACGCCGACGGCACGTCCTGTAGGTCTCTGTCGGCAATTCCCCCAAGGAGGTTGGCGTCTTGAGCATGTCCGATTGGCTGGAGCTGGTTCGGCTGCACGGGAAGAAGGACGAGGGGCAGACGATGGCCGAGTACGGCGTCGTGCTCGCCGTGATCACGATCGGTGCTGTGGCGGTCTTCACCGCCCTCTCCGGCGGCATCTCCGCCTCCCTCGGCAAGGTCACGAAGCTCCTGCCGTAACCTGGGGAGCGTCCTAGGCCGCGACGAGCCGCCCTCGTCGCGGCACTCGCCTGCCGCGATCACGCAGGCCCACTAGCTCGCCGCGGAGGCGGATTCACTCCGCCTCCGCCACGGCGGCACGGATCAATAGACACTGGAGCGGTAGTGCGCACCGCCGGCTCCTGAAACGCTTGCACCAAGCCCACGCTCGCAAGGAGGGGGCTCGTGGGGAACCAGGGGTTCCCCACGCGAGGTTCCCCCACGCGAAAAGAGGCGGAGCCGCCGCCAGCTCCGCCTCGTTCGCTCGAGGCTGGACTCGCCGCATGAGTCCCGCCTCCGATGAAACCCGGTCGAGCCCCGCCGCATTGGGGCTCCGTCCGTCTTGACGCCCGTACTCTGCCTCGCGAGCGGCTCTTGATTCTTCCCCCGATGGGTGGTTCACCCGGCCGCTTCACTTCCCCCTTCCGGGGCATGCGCGCCACGCCGCCCTCGACCATGGTGAGGTTCGACTTGGGGGGCCGCAGCCCAAGTCACTCTCCAGAAAACGGCTCCTTCCCGGGAGCCGTTTTCTTATCGCAGGGAACCCCTGGTTCCCCCACGAGCCCCCTCCTTGCGAGCGTGCGCTTGGTGTGAGTGTTTCAGGAGCCGGCGACTCGCACTACGGCTCCAGCGTCTATTGATCCATGCCGTTGTGGCGCAGGCGGAGTGAATCCGCCTGCGCGGCGGCCTACGGCTCTCGCAGCGTCCAGGTGGCTGCGGCTGCGATCGCGATTCCGAGGGCGAGGCCTGCCCAAGCAGGCCACTGGCGGCGCTCGCTGTGCGTGGCGAACTCGATCGCTACGAGGACGAGCACGGCTCCGGCCAGAAAAGGCTCGGCGCGGCCGGGCAGGGAAACTCCGACGAGCTGCGCCGCAATCCACACGACGAGCACGGTCGTCGCCAGGCCGACTGCGATGCCGAAGCCGTACCAGCCGGCGCGGTCGGCGCAGACGTGCTCGGTCGCACCGATGCGGATGCAGCGCTTCTGCCAGGCGAGGAAGAGGTCGGCGAAGAGGAGCGTCCCGCCGACGAGAAGCGCGAGCCGCCCGGGGGAGCCGAGGCTCATCCGGGCGGCTCGCGAAGGAGTTCCGATGCCGCTTAGGCGGGCGGCGGAGCGGGCGGCGGAGTGGTCGGCGCGGGCGTGGTCGTCGTCGCGGGCGACTCGGTGAAGCGGAGGTAGCCGCCGATCGCGATCACGATGGCCAGGATCAGGCCGATCCAAGCCGGCCAGTGCCGGATCTCGTTGTGCGTCAGGAACTCGATGATCGTGAACAGCGTCACGGCCGCCGCCAGCCCGGCCGAGATGAGCGCCGTCGGCAGGTTCCGAAGGGCGTCGCCGAGGTCGACGCCGAGCGCCCCGATCGCCTCCCAGACGATCATCACGAGCGTGAGCAGGCCGACGAGGATGCCGATCCCGTGCCAGCCCGTCCTGCTCACGCAGATGCTGCCGAACGGCGTCGACCCGCACCGCTGCTGCCAGTCCAGGAACAGGTCGATGAAGAGCAGGAGACCTCCCACGAGGAGCACCTGCCTGCCGGTGCTGAGGCCACGCCAGTCGAAACGCATTTGCACTCCTTGCTGGGTAGAAGGTCGAGTGCGGCGAATCTACTTCCTGAGTCGGAAGTCGTCTAGGGCCGGGATACGCTCTTTTCCACGAGGTTCCTGCGTGCGGCGGCGTTCCGGCGGCAGGGCGACCACGCGTGTGCTCGTGCCGCGACCCGCTTCCTCTGCGGCGTCGGCGCCGTGATGGTGGGCGCAGCGATCGGGAGGGCGCTCTAGGAAGCCGCGGCAGCGTCGAGCAGTCGGCGGATCTTCCGCGCGCACGCGACGTCGGGATGCCCGCCGTCGAAGCGGCTGAACGAGTGCGCGCCGCACGGCACCGAGCGGACGTTCGTCAGGTCGAGGAAGCGGAAGCCGTAGCGGGCGAAGAGCCCCGGCATCCGGCGGGCGAAAGCCGTCACGACTCCGCGCGTGGCCGAGTCGCGCGCGAGCCTGACCCGCCAGTAGTCCGAGTACGGCAGCGACGTGCCCACGACGCGCCAGCCGTAGCCGCGCGCCACCGCCAGCGCATCCTCGAGTGCGTCCACGCGCCCCGGGTCGAGCCGCGACCCGACGTAGCCGCCGTGCTCGAGCGCCGCGATCGGCTGGCCGTGCGGCCGCGGCGCGCCGGTGACCTCCTCGTTGTACCAGAGCTCTCCGTCGGGGGCCCACGTGTTCCCGGCGCCGGCGAGAACCGTGTTCCCCCGGCTCACGACGCAGCGGCCACCGCGGCGGCGGAAGATCCCCCAGGCGCGCAATGCGCGCGGGTGCCGGATCGCGCCGGGCGCCTGCCGCAGCTCGTCGAGCGTCGCGTGCAGCGTCTGCGTCGAGAGGAGGTACTTGGTGCTCCGCAGGTACGAGTGCGTGAAGCTCGCCTGCGTTCGCCAGCCGCGCCCGAACCAGAACGACTCGACCGACAAGTAGACGGTGAGCCGGCCGTGGCCCATCGAGTGCAGGCGCCGGAAGAGCGGCGCGAGCGTCTCCGGCCCGGTGCCGGGCACGTTGAGGTTCGCGAACTGCAGCTCGCCCGGCAGCGCGCCGATCTTCCCGGCGCGGCTCGTCCCGACGACCACGACCCGAGCGTCGCGCCGGCGGAAGTAGTCGAGCTTGAGCTCCGGCCAGGCGCGCGTGCTGAAGACGTCCCAGCCGACGAAGCACGGCCTCGGTTGGGCGAGCGCGGCTGCGAGCGGCGCGGGATCGTAACGGTCGTCGAACGGATCGACCCACCAGTCGAGCGCGGCCACGCCTCCGAGGACGAGGGCGACCGTGGCGAAGAACGCGGCGATCCGCGCCATCAGAACTTGAAGTAGATGAAGCGCTGCGTCGAGTTGAGGAAGACGACCGCGACTGCCGCGAGCGCGCCGACCGCCGCGACCCGCGGCACCGACCACCCGCCGAGCCGCCAGCGCCACTCCTCGGGCACGCCCCACATGAGCACGGCCGCGGCGGACAAGAGCCCGAGCAGCGTCCGCGACGGAAGCGCGCCCACGCCATGCAGCCCGGTCATCCCGCCGAGGACGTCCCGGATCGCGCCGGGGCTCCGCATGCGGAAGAAGACCCAGCCGATCGTGACGAGGACGAACGTCGCCGCGGTCGCGAGCACCGCAGGCACACGCAGGCCGAGCTTCGAGACGTGCCGCTGGCCCGCGAGCAGCCCGCCGTGCCAGAGGCCCCAGAAGAGGAAGCTGAACGACGCGCCGTGCCAGAGCCCGCCGAGCCCCATCGTCGCGAGCAGGTTCGCGTCGCGCCGCAGCTCGCCCTTCCGGTTGCCGCCGAGCGGGATGTAGAGGTAGTCGCGCAGCCAGCTCGAGAGCGTGACGTGCCAGCGCCGCCAGAACTCGCGTGGGCTCCGCGCGCGGTACGGCCGGTCGAAGTTCCAGGGCAGCTCGATCCCGACCATCCGCGCGAGCCCGAGCGCCATGTCGCTGTAGCCCGAGAAGTCGAAGTAGATCTGGAACGCGTAGCCGAGCATCGCGCCCCATGAGCCGAAGAGGCCGAGCTGGCCGGGCGAGCCCAGCAGCCGGTCGGTGCGAACCGCGATCTGGTCGGCGACCAGCACCTTCTTCGCGAGCCCGAGCGAGAAGAGCAAGAGGCCCGAGACGAAGAGGTCGACGTCGAAGCGGTAGAAGCGGCGGAGCTGCGGCTCGAGCTTCCCGTAGCGGACGATCGGCCCCGCGATCAGGTGCGGGAAGAACGAGATGAAGAACGCATACCTGAGCGGGTTGCGCTCGACGGGCACGTCGCCGCGGTACACGTCCACCTGGTACGAGATCGCCTCGAAGGTGTAGAAGCTGATCCCCACCGGCAGGGCGATCCCCTCCGTGAACGCCTTCAGCGACGGCAGCCCGCGCCCGGTGATCACCGACACGAACGACGACGCGTTCCCCGCGACGAACTGCGCGTACTTGAAGTAGAGGAGGAGCGCGAGCGTCCCGGCGATGCCGACCGCGAGGATCAGCTTGCGGCGCCGCGGGTCGCGCTCGGCCGCGACGAGCCGCCCGCCGGCGAACGAGATCGCCGTCGAGCCGGCCATGAGCGCCGGGAACCAGAGCGCGGAGTACGCGTAGAAGACGTAGCTCGCGACGACGACGAAGACGAGCCGCAACGCCTGCCGCCGGAGCGCGTAGAAGCCGGCGAGCACAGCCGGCAGGAAGACCCCGAGGAACGCGTAGCTGTTGAAGAGCACGCGCGCCGAGTCTAGGTGCGGATCCGGCGCTCGCTGTCGCGGCCGACGATCGACTACTGTCAGGCCATGGCGACGGACGAGCTCGTCCCGCACCGGCTGAAGGACATCTCGCCGAAGGCGTACGAGCACCCGGCCGACCGCGCTGCGACCGCCGCGCTCCGCGCGATTCCGATGCTCGACACGGTCGTGAAGCGGCTGATCGAGTTCCAGTACGAGCGCGCGTTCCGCCAGGGTCTGCTCGCGAGCTCGGTGAAGCTCGGCGACGACCAGCTCCCGGACGTGTGGCGCGCATTCCAGGGCGTCCTGGCCACGCTGGACATGCCCGAGACGTACGACCTCTACCTCACGCAGTGGCCCTTCGCGAACGCGGCCGCGATCGGCGCCGGCAAGCCGATGGTGGTCGTCAACTCGAGCCTGATCTCGCTCCTCGACGACCTCGAGGTGCGCACCGTCCTCGCTCACGAGGCCGGCCACATCCTGTCGGAGCACACGATGTACCGGACGGCGCTCCTGATCCTGCTCCAGCTCGGGAGCGCCGTACGGCTGCCACTCCTCGCCGGGCTGCCGCTGCTCGCCGTCCGCGCGGCGCTGCTCGAGTGGTTCCGGGCGGCCGAGCTCAGCTGCGACCGCGCCTCGACGCTCGTGAACCGAGACCCGCTGATCACCTGCCGCACGCTGATGGCGCTCGCGGGCGGCCGCGAGTCGAAGAAGCTCAACCTGGACGCCTTCCTCCGCCAGGCCTCGGACTACGAGGACTGGGAGCCGGGCCTCGACCGGATCCGCCGCTTCTTCCTCGAGCTCCAGCTCACGCACAGCTTCCCGGTGCGGCGGGTTGCCGAGATCCAGAAATGGGTTCGCTCCGGCGACTACGACCGGATCGTTCGTGGCGACTACCCGAAGCGCGGCGAGGAGCCCGACCCGCGCGCGCACGCGGGCGACGCGGTCGACTACTACTCCGACCGCTTCCGCACGATCTTCCGCGAGACGGGCGAGAACGTCGCGGCGGCCGGCGAGCGCTTCTCGGAGTGGCTCCGCGGCGGCAAGAGCTGAACGAACGTTTGCGAAGCCGCGGCCTCTAGTGAGTAAGAACCACCGGTCGGCACGCGAGTCAAGGAAAGGCGCGGAGATCGGCGTTCGCGGGCGTCTACGGACTTCTCTAGGCTGTAGCTCCGATCTCCGCCTTCCCGCCGTACCGTCGTAATCCGATGATCACGCCCTCGCCGCCCCAGCGGCGCCGTCCGACTCGGCTCCCGCGCAGCTTGTCGCGCGGCGGCCGCCCGATCCCCGAGCCGATCTCGACGGCGCATGCGGGCTTCTTCGGCGGGGCGGGCTTCTACCTACGGGTCGGGATGCTGGCCGCGGTCGCGCTGACCGCGTTCGGGATCCTCGCTCTTCGGCTTTGGTCGCTCCAGGTCCTCCAAGGACCGCGCTACACGCACCTCGCGCAGCGGCAGACGTTCCGCTACGTCGACCTTCCCGCCCCGCGCGCGCCGATCGTCGACGCGAAGGGGAAGACGCTCGCCGGCACGACCGGGCGGCTCGTGCTGACCGCCGACGCGGAGTCGCTCGGCCGCGACGTCGGTCACGGCCGGTGGATCCCCACAGCCCACGGAAAGCGGATCCTCGCCCGCGTCGCGCGGCTCACGCACACCCGGGTCGCGACGCTCGTCGAGCGCATTCGGCGCAGCCGCGTCCGCTCGCCGTGGGCGCCGGCGGTCGTGCTCCCGCACCTGACGCGCGGGCTCGCGGACTTCCTCGACGAGCGGGCGGTCGCCTACCCCGGCTTCCACGTCGCCGCGCTCCCGGTGCGGAGCTACCCGCAGGGCGCGCTCGGCTCCGAGTTCCTCGGCCTCCTCGGCGAGGTCACGCCCGATCAGCTGAAGCAGCCGCGCTTCCGGCGCGCGAAGCCGGGCGAGGTCGTCGGCCAGTCGGGCGTCGAGTGGCAGTACGACAAGCTGCTGAACGGAGGCCTCGAGCGCGACCGGGTCGCGGTGGACTCGCTCGGCCGCGCGGTCGGCCCGCTCCGGCCGCTCCGGCGAAGCGTCCCGCACCGCGGGCTCGCGCTCACGATCGACGCGAGGCTCCAGCGGACCGCCGAGCGCGCGATCCGCGACGGGATCGCGGCGGCGCAGAAGAACGGGCACGCCGACGCGCGAAACGGCGCAGCCGTGGTCATGAACGCCCACACCGGCGGCCTGCTCGCGCTCGCGACCTGGCCGAGCTTCAACCAGGTCGCCGCGGCCGACAGCCCGGACTACCTCGCGCGCCTCCTGAACCCGAAGAGCTCGCTCCCGGGAGTGTTCAACCTCGCGACCGAGGGCCTCTATCCGACTGGATCGACGTTCAAGCCGATCGTCGCGGAGGCGGCACTCTCCGCCGGGCTAATCACTCCGTATACCGGGATCACGTGCGGCCCGAGCTACACCGTCGGCGGGCACGTCTTCCACAACGTCGAGTCGAACGTGAACGCCGTCATGAGCCTGCCCGAGGCGCTTACGGTCTCATGCGACACGTGGTTCTACCAGCTCGGGTCGATGTTCTACCGCCGCCAGCTCTCGACCGGCCAGACCGACATGCAGAGCTGGGCGCGGATGCTCGGGCTCGGCCACACGACGGGGCTCGACATCCCGGGCGAGGCGGGCGGGGTCGTGCCGACCCCCGCCTGGCTGAAGGCGAACTTCACCGGCTGGGAGCGCTTCTGGTACGAGGGCGACTCCGTCAACCTGGCGGTCGGACAGGGGCGGCTGCAGGTGACGCCGCTCCAGCTCGCCGTCGCCTACGCGGCGCTGGCGAACGGCGGCACGGTCGTTCGGCCGCACGTCGCCCGGGCGCTCGTCAACGCGTCCGGCCGGGTCCTCGGCCCGCTTCGGTTCAAGCCGCGCGCGCACCTGCACCTGACCGACCTGTGGGCGATCCACGACGGCCTCTACAGCGCCGCCCACTCGCCCAACGGAACCTCGTCGGCGGTCTTCTCGTCGTTCCCTGTGCCCGTCTGCGGTAAGACCGGAACCGCCGAAGCGCCGCCCGGGAGCGACCACTCCTGGTACGCGTCGTGGGCGCCGTGCGGCAACCCGCGCATCGTCGTCGTGGTCGTGATCCCGCACGGCGGCTTCGGCGCGGAGGCTGCGGCGCCGGCGGCGAAGGAGATCTACTCCGCGTTCTTCGGCGTCAAGTAGAAACGCGTCAGCCCGGGATCGGGCCTTGGACGCTGCGCACCGGGACGCGGTGCTCGCGCCTCCCCCAGATCGGAACGCCCGCCACGACCTTGGTGCGCTTGTACTCCGCGCGGAGGATCCGGCCGGCTTGGCCGCTCCGGTCCATCGCCCATGGCGCCTGCACGGCGACGATGAGCACGGGCGTGCGCGCAGCGATCATCGCCTCCGCCTTCGGCAGCGCGCCCGGAATCGTCTGGACGTTGCGGTACCAGAGGTAGCTGAACGAGGGTGCGCGGTCGGCGAGGTAGTAGAGGTCTGCCGCGGCCCAGAGGACGTAGACCGTCTGCGTCGGGCGCGTGTGGTGGCGCACGTAGCCCGCGACCTTTCCGTCCTGGACGAGATGCGGGTCGTGCGGCCAGATCGCGCGCGCCTGCGCGGCTCCGCTGACGAACCAGATCGGCGCGGCGATGGCGAGGCTCGCTGCCGCTGTCCCGCCGCAAGCGGCCCACGCGACCTGCCCGGCCCGCTCCCACAGCGCGGCGACGCCGAAGCCGGCGACGACGGCCAGCGGCGGCGCGAGCTGGATGTAGTAGTGCGCGTGGAAGTTCCCGCCGCCGACGACGCCGAGCGCCGCGCCGCCGAGCCAGAGCCGGGCGAGGAGCGGCGAGCGCCGCCAGCCGACCGCTGCGAGGAGCGCGACGAGCGCGAGCGCCTTCGTCGCCGCCGGGAACGAGAGCCAAAGCAGGTGCAGCCGCCACGTGACGGAGCCGGTGACGAGCGAGTCGCCCTGGCCGCGGTAGGCGATCACCGCGTACCACCAGTCGCCGAGCGACGGCGCCGTCAGCGCACCGAAGGCGACCGGGATCGCCGCGGCGGTGAGGAAGAGCGCGACCGGCCGCAGCGCGCGGCGGCCCATCGTCCACACGAGGTAGGCGACGACCGCGAGCCCCGCGTCGAGCGCCGACTGCTTCACCATGAAGGCGCACCCCGTGAGCACGCCGGCGACGAGGAGCAGCTCGGGCCGGCGGCGCCGCCCCCACGCGACGAACGCGAGCAGCGAGAGTGCCGCCGGCAGGGTCGCGAGGAGCTCGCCCGAGAGCGTGAACGACTCGATGAACGGCGACGACCCTGCGGTTGCCAGTAACAACGCGGCCGCCGAGGCCGTTATCCTCCCGCCCAGCCTCAGCGCGACCAGCATCGTCGCGAGCACGGTCAACGCGGCCACGACCGCAGCCGCTGCTCGCATCCCCTCCGTCGACCCCAAGCCGAGATCAGAGATCCCGCGATAGATCAGGACGAGACCCTGGGGCCTGTCGACCCAGGCCTCTCGGTACAGCGCGTGCGAGTGCTTCCAGAGCCGCGCGACCTCCGCGTACCCACCCTCGTCGGCCGTGAGAGGCGCGCCGAGGAAGGGGAGACGAGCCAGAACGGCCAGCGCTACCGCGAGCAGCGCCCCCAGCGCTGGGGCCCCCCACGAGAGCGGATCGACCTGCGTACCGGCGTGCTCGCGGCGCTCGCTTTCGCGGGAGCTTTCGGGGTCGCCGTCGCGACGTCGGGCCTCGCGCTCTCGCCCGACCGCTTCCTCCTCGTCCTCCTGGCGCCCGCGGTCGTCATCCGGCGGGCCCGGCGCTACCTGCTCGATTTCCTTCCCTTCGGCCTGTTGCTCGTCCTGTATTCCGAGTCTCGCGGAATCGCGCACCTTCTGCATCCGCACCCGTACTACCTGCCCCAGCTCGACGCCGAGAAGTTCCTCTTCGGCGGCCACGTCCCCTCGGTCTGGCTCCAGGAGCACTTCTGGGACGGAGACGCCCGCTGGCACGATCGGCTGATGCTGGAGATTACGCGCCTCCACTTCGTCGTGCCGCCCTTCGTGGCCTTCGCGTTCTGGCTCCGTCGCCGCGCGCTCTTCTATCGCTTCGCGGCTTCGATGCTCACGCTCTCGTTCGCCGGCGCGATCACCTTCTACCTCTTCCCTGCGGCACCGCCCTGGGCTGCGTCGCAGGCGGGAGCCCTCGGCGCGGTGACGAAGCTCACCGACGCGCATCCCGCCGTCTCGGGCGTGCCAGTCCAGACCCACGGCTCGTTCTCGCTCTCGCGCCTGATCGACCCCAACCCCTACGCGGCGATCCCGTCGCTCCACGGCGGCTACGCGTTCCTCGTCTTCCTGTTCCTCGCCGCGCTCGCGTGGCGCACCCCATGGCGCCGCTTCGTCGTGCCGCTCGCCGCGCTCTACCCGTTCCTCCAGTCGTTCGCGGTCGTCTACACCGGGAACCACTACGTCGTCGACCTGCTGATCGGCTTCGCCTATGCGACCGCCTCCGTGCTCGCCGTCGACTGGTTCTGGCGCCGCCGCGGCTGGCCTCGTTAGCCGCTACGCCCGGGCGAACGCGGCGGCCGCGTCGTCAGGCGTGTCGAAGAGGTCGAAGATCTCGATCAGGCTCGTCTGCTCGAGCATCCGGCGCACGTGGTTCGCGCGCGAGTCGCTGAGGACGAGCGCGAAGCCGAGTCCGCGCCCCTTCGCCGCCTTGCGCGCCTCGAGGATCTCGCCGCCCACGACCGAGTCGAGGAACCTCGCCGCGCGGAGGTCGAGGACGACGTTGCTCCCGGCCTCGAGCGCGGCGGTCAGCTCGCTGCGAACGGCCGGCGCGTTGTACGCGTCGAGCTCTCCCCGCAGCATGACCACCGCCACGGAAGCTCCTGCGGAATGCGTTGCGACGAGCGGGGCGGCGCGGCCCACGTCGTGGAGAGAACGCGGGCGGCGCGGCCTCGGATACGGCCTCCTGGGCGCCGTCGTCGCGCTCGGCGCTCCGGTCGCGGCTGCCTCGTCGCTCGGACGATCGGAGCCGTGCCCGGACGCCACCGGGTTCACGTGCTCGACGCTCTCGGTGCCGCTCGACTGGAGCGGCCGGACGCCCGGTCGGCTCTCGCTCCGCGTCGCGGTGCGTGACGGCGGCGGGTCGCTCGGGACGCTCGTCTTCCTCACCGGCGGACCCGGCCAGCCCGGCGTTCCGAGCGCGAGCGCGGTAGCTCGCCGCTTGGCTCGACCGTTCGCCGGCTATCGCGTCGTCTTCCTCGACCAGCGCGGCACGGGAGGAGGCGCGCTGCGCTGTCCGGCGCTCCAGCGGGAGATGGGCTTCACCGACCTCGCCGTCCCGACGAGGTCGGCGGTGACGAGCTGCGCCCGCGCGATCGGCCCCAAGCGGCAGTTCTTCTCGACGGCCGCCACGGTCCACGACCTCGACGCCCTCCGCGCGTCGCTCGGCGCCGACAAAGTCGTGCTCGACGGCGTCTCGTACGGGACGCTCGTCGCCGAGCGCTACGCGATCGCGCACCCGAAGCGCGTCGCTCGGCTCGTGCTCGACTCGGTCGTGCCGCACGTGGGCGCGGATCCGTTCGAGCGCGCCAACGCGCACGCGTCCGCGCGGGTCCTCCGGGCCGTCTGCCGCGCTCGCAGCTGCGCCGGCGATCCCGCGGCCGACCTTGCGTACGTCGTCCGCCGCCGGAAGGTGGGGCCGGCGCTGCTGAACGCGCTCACGGTCGACGCGGTGATCGACCCGAGCTACACCGGCGTCCCGGAGGCGCTGCACGCCGCGCGGCGCGGGAGCTGGCGCGCTCTGGACGCCCTCCTCGCACGGCTCGGGCCGGAGACGGCCTTCCCCGCCCGACTGCTGAGCCAGGGCCTCCACGCGAGCACGCTCTGCGCCGACTCGCCGATGCCGTGGGGCGGCTCCGACGCGCCGCTTGCTCTGCGGGCGCCCGCGCTGCGTCGCGCCACAGCGAGGATCTCGCCGCGCGCCGTGTGGCCCTTCGACCGAGCGTCGGTGGCCGGGAACGGCCTCCTGAAGACGTGCCTCTGGTGGCCGCCGACCCCTGCGCCGCCGCGGCCGGCGCGCGACCTCCCATCGGTGCCGACGCTGCTCCTCGCCGGCGACCGCGACCTCTCGACGCCGCTCGAGTGGGCGCGCGAGGAGGCCGCACGCGCTCCGCGGAGCAGGCTCGTCGTCGTTGCGGGCGCGGGCCACTCCGTCCAGACGCGCGCTGCCTCCGAGGCCGGTCGCGCCGCCGTGGTCAGCTTCCTGCACTGAGCGCGCCGCGGAGCGCGTCCCGGCCGCCGACGAGGACGGGCTCGCCGTGCGAGACGAGCACCCGCTCGACCGGCAGGTCGAGGAGCGGCCGGAGGAGCTCGCGCATCTCGTCCACCGTCGGCCGCTCGGCGCCAAATCCGAGCCACGACTGCGGGCAGAGCCGCAAGCCGCCGCCGCCCGGCGCGCCGACGATCCGGTCGCCCGGCACGAGCGCCTGTGGCTCGGGCAGCCAGACGATCGTCTCCTCGAGTCGCGGGAACGGGAGCAGCTCGACGTCGCTCGGCGGCCCGTCGGCGGCTGCGTAGCGAGCCGCGAACGCGTCGCGGCTCCGGCCGTGCCACCGGAGGGTCGAGACGACGTGGACCGGCCGGTCGCCGACCCGGTCGTCCGCCCAGGGCCAGAACGGCTCAGGGTCGCGCGGCAGCTGCGGGTCGACGACGACGGCGACCCCGTCTCGCGACTCGAAGAGGACGGAGCCGACCTCCTCGGGCCAGTCGCCCACGCTCTCCGGCTCTGCGCCGGGCTCCCAATCGGGGTGCGGCGCCGTCCAGCGCCAGAGGCGGGGAGCGATCTCCGTCGCGTCCACGGCCGGCGATTCTATGGTTCTGCAGAGCGAACGAAAGGAGACACATGCCCGCCGAGGCACGGCTCGAGGAGACGGGTGCGGGACAGACCCCCGCGAGCGAGGGGTGGTTCGTCGTGAACGTCCGCGACACCGCGTGGGAGTCGTCCGGAGACTACGGAGCGCGCTGCCGGTTCGAGGCGCGCGAGGTGCCGTTCGAGCAGATCGGGATGAACATCCGCGTCCTCGAGCCCGGCCAGCCGAACTGCCTCTACCACGCGGAGACGCCCGAGGAGCACTTCCTCGTCCTCTACGGCGAGTGCCTGCTCCTCGTCGAGGAGGAGGAGCGGCTCCTGCGCGCGTGGGACTTCGTGCACTGTCCGCCGGGGACGAAGCACGTCTTCGTGGGCGCCGGCGACGGGCCGTGCGCGGTCCTCATGGTGGGCGCGAGACCCGGCGACGAGTCCGTCCTCTATCCCGTGTCCGAGGTCGCGCGCCGGCACGGCGCCGGGGTCGAGACCGAGACCGACTCGCCGAAGGTCGCCTACGAGGGCCGCGAGACGCCGCGGCGCGAGCGGCCGTCCGGCTGGGACGAGCTCCCCTGGGCCCGCCAGCGCTGACCGATCCGGCTGAGGCCGGCGGCGCCGACCAGCAGCGCGGTGAGCACGCCGACGAGGACGATCGGGAGCGGGAGGGAGGCCGCGCCGCTCGACGCACCGATTCCCGAGATCCGCTCGAAGAGCGGGTGCTCGCCGCGGACCGGGATCCGCGAGGGCTCGGGGCGCCGGACCGACTGCAGCGAGCGCGTGCCCGACGAGGAGGCCGCGCGACGTGCAGGGGCCCGCCGCGCCCGGATCGACGCGAGCAGCGCGCGCTGGATGTCACTCGCCGCGGTCGTGTACGCGCGGGCGTCGGCCGGAAGGTGCTGGAGCGCGTCCTGGTAGCAGTGCGGCGCGTACGTGCCGTCGATGCGCCCGTCGAACCAGTCGTCGACGACCTGCCGCCAGCACGGAGTCGCCGCGGCGGCCGGCGCCGGAGCGACGATCGTCGCTCCCAAGAGCGCGCACGCCGTGACCAGGATGCATCTCCACATCCCGGGAGCGTGCGGATCGCTCCTGTGAGCAAGGTGCGAGACTCGTAAGAGGCAAGTAAAGCTGCGGCAATCTGCTCGCACGTGAACGGGGTACTACCTCGGACACAGGCCACAAAACCACGGGAGGAGACGCTGTGTTCCGTCGAATCACGACCATCGTCGCGGCCGCCGCCCTCGCGGCCGCGCTCGCCGCCGCCGCCGTCGGGCGAACCGCTTCCACCCCGACGCTTCAGGGCACCGTCGGGCCCGGCTACACGATCTCGCTCAAGAAGGCCGGGAAGAAGGTCACGAAGCTGAAGGCAGGCCGCTACAGGTTCGCGATCAGCGACAAAGCCTCGATCCACAGCTTCGTAGTCGAGCAGCAGACGGGCGGCAAGTTCGAGAAGACGCTCACCGGCGTCTCGTTCACCGGGAAGAAGACCGTGACCGTCACGCTCAAGAAGGGCAAGTGGAAGTTCTATTGCAAGCCGCACGAATCGATCATGTTCGGCTTCTTCACCGTCACGTAGATCTCCCGGAGGGGCGCCCTCGCGAGGCGCCTCTCCGTAATACGCCGCCGATGCCGGCTCCGCCGGCGTCGGCCCAATTCGCGTTCGCTGTTAGACGCCGATCCGACCGAAGTCGTCATGGCTCCGGCGCAGCCGGGGCGCGACTTCGGTCGGGAGTGGAGCGTACCGGGATCGAACCGGTGACCTCCGGCTTGCAAAGCCGGCGCTCTCCCAGCTGAGCTAACGCCCCGTCGCAAGTCGAAGCGTACCGGCGGCCCTGGACCGCCGCCGGTGCCGGCTTTGCCGGCGCCGGCTCACGGGCGCGCGCCTTGAAGGCCGATTCGAGTCGTCATGGACTCGGCGTAGCCGAGGCCGGACTTGGATTCGTTCGCGCTCTCCCAGTGAGCTAACGCCCCTCTGAACCCGAAGCCTTAGCCACGTCATCGGGCAGGCGTAGAAGAATGCCCGCGATGGATCGGAGCGACGCTCGAGCCGTTCAGGCCTCGATCGGGCGGCCGTCGGCGTTCCTCGCCATCTTCGAGCGGCACTACGAGGTGATCGCGCGCTACCTGCGGCGGCGGGTCGATCGCCTTCTCGCCGACGAGCTCGCGGCGCAAGTGTTCGTCGTCGCGTTCTCGCGGCGCGAGGAGTTCGACGCGGCGCAGGACGACGCGCGCCCGTGGCTCTACGGGATCGCGGCGAGCCTCCTTCGCTCCCACGCGCGGGCCGAGGAGCGCGAGCTGCGTGCGCTGGCGCGGACGTGCGTCGATCCGCTGAGACCTTCACGCGGCGCGCTGGCGCCCGCACAGGAGCCTGAGCTCGCCCGCGCGCTCGCGGGCCTCCCGCCCGAGGACCGCGAGGTGCTCCTGCTGAACGCTTGGGGCGAGCTCGGCGACGGCGAGATCGCCGACGCACTCGATCTTCCGCTCGAAGCCGTCCGGTCGCGCCTGGACAGAGCCCGCAGGTCGATCCGGGACGCGCTCGCCGAGGCTGCCGCTCCCGCCGAAGGGGCCTCGCATGGATGAGCGCCAGGCGCTGCAGGACTTCCGCGCCGACGTCGCCGGGCCCGACGCAGCCGCGCGCGAGCAGGCCCGCGCGAAGCTGCTCGCGGTCGTCGAGCCGCCGCGACGCAGGCTGACTCGTCGCAGAGCCCTCGCGCTTGCGTTCGCGGCGGCGGCGCTCACCGCTGCGGTCGTGCTGGCGGCCGGCCAGATCGGAAGAGATCGGAAGGACGAAGCGCTCGCCGGGCTCCCGGAAGGCCCGATCCTGCACGCAGTCCTGGAGGTCCCCTTGCAGGAGCTGTCAGATTCGCGCTCGGCGCACATCGTGAACCTCGATCTCGCAACCGGCCGAATGCGTCCCGTGCTCGCGCAGACGGAGCTCTGGTACGACGCGCGACGGCGCCGCCTGCGACAGGTCGACCGCGTCAACGGCGCTCTCGTCTTCGAGGCGCTCGAGACGCGGCAGGGCACGATCGACAGCCTCGGTTCGCACGACACCGAGCCGGCCACGATCGAATCCGGCCTCGGCGCGTTCTTCGAGGGCTACAAGCGCGCGCTCCACGACCGCTCGGTCCGCGTGCTGGGCACCGCGGTGGTCGACGGACGGCGCGTCCGCTGGCTCCGGTTCCCGCCGAAGCCCGGCCGGTACCGGGACGAGGTCGCAGTCGACGCAGAGACCGCGAAGCCGCTGCTCATCCGGCACGGGTGTCCACGCTGCGTGAGCGCGACGACCTACCGGATCGTCACCCTCGAAGGGATCCGCGAGGGCGCGGTGCGCTTCTCGCGGCCGGTTCGGCGCGGGCTCCCCCAGGTCGGCCGCACGAAGTCGGTCGAGAAGAACGTCTCGCTTCGTCAGGCGACCGCCGCGCTCGGGAGCGGGACGCTTTGGCCCGGCCGCGCCGTCGGCAGCCTGAAGCTCACGTCGATTCAGCTGAGCCGCGTGGCGGTGCGACTCGCGCCGCCCGGCAGCTCCCGGGCGAGGACCTTCCGCCGAACGGGTCTGACGTTCTACTACGGCGGCCGCCTGAATCGCTGGGGCCACGTGCGCTTCCGGAAGGGCGAGCCGTACGTGACCGTCGCCGAGTCGACGGCGGCGGGGGTCTGGTTCAACGGCTTCCACATCGACCTCTTCGGCGGTCGTGCCGTCGGCGCGCCGTCGCGAGCCGCGCTGCCCCGGATCGGCGAGGCGCTGATGAGCTGGACGGGCGCCGGCCCGTACGCCGTGCAGCTCCGAGCTCGTGGACGCTATGTCGAGATCGACAGCTCGTCCCGCCGCCTCGCGCTCGCCGCCGTGCGCGGCCTCCGTCCGGCGGCCTAGGCCTGCGGCCCGGCAGCCGACCCGGAGAAGCCGGGGTCGCCGTCGCCGATAGTCGGAGCGGCGAGCAGGGTCGTGCAGTCCGCCTCGCTGGAGGTGTCGCTCTTGCCGGTGCCGCGCCGACGTTCATGTACAGGTAGCTGTGGACGAACGCTCCGGCGCACGAGACGGTCGAGGTGCTGACGTTGTGCGATCCGGTCCAGGGCCCGCCGGAGGTCTGCGCGAGGATGTCGCCGGCGCGGTTGACGAGCTTGATCGTGTACTGCCAGGAGGGGGCGCCCGGGTCGCACGTGCCGACCCCTTTCCCCTGGGACTGGGTACCGCTGATCACCGGGACGCTTGCCGCCGGGTTACAGGTGGCGAGCGCGCGCGAGCGGGCTTCCGGCACCGCAAACGCGACCCCTAACGCGATCGCGAGCGCGGCGCAGGCCGCGATCAGCGTCGGGATCGACCGGTGACCCGGCTCTGCGCGGCGCTGCGCCACCCGTCGAAGCTAGACCCTCCGGCGCGAGCTGTCAACACTCCAAAAGTATCGTGTTGTCGCTAGGCCGAACGACCTCTGCTGGAGCCGGTCGGTTCCTCCGCGGTCTCCTCACCCGAGTCGGCCGGGCGGACGCCGTTGCCGCTCTCCTCGAGCACGCCGCGGAGCATCGGGATCGCCGCGGCGCCCATGCCGAGCACCTGGGCGAAGGTCTGGCCGAAGCCCTCGGCGCCGTTCAGGACGGTCAGGTTGCCGATGTTCCCGAACGCCTTGGCCGCCTCGGCGACGATCGCCGGCATCTCCTCGGCGAGCTGCTGCCCGATCAGCGCCTCGTGGTTCCGGGCCAGGGCGTCGGCGCGTGCCTTGATCGCCTCCGCCTCCGCGAGTCCCTTGGCCCGAACGGCCGAGCCTTCGGCCTCTCCGCGCACGGCGGTCGCAGCCGCCTCGGCCTCGCCGATCTGCCGCGTCCGCGTCGCGTTCGCCTCGGCCTCGAGCTTCACGCGCTTCGCCTCCGCCGCCGCCCGTAGCTCGGTCTCGCGCGCCTGCGCCTCGGCCGCATGGATTCGCGCGTCGCGGTCGGCCTCCGCAATCGTCCGCTTCTTGTAGGCCTCGGCGTCGGCCGGCTTCCGGACTTCGGCCTGGAGCTTCTGCTCCGTCTGCTGCGCGACGAGCTGCGCGACCTTCGTCTCCTGGACGACGACGTCCTGCCGCGCCGTCGCGGCCGCGAGCGGCCCTGCCTGCTCGGCCTTCGCCTGCGCCTGGTTCGCCTCGGCCATCGCCGCCGCCTGCCGGATCTGCGACTCGCTGCGCGCGGCAGCCTTCAGGGCCTCGGCCTCCTGCTCGCGCTCCGTCGCCTCGCGATCCGCGCCGGCCTGGGCGATCCGCGCCTCCTTCCCGACCCGCGCCGCCTCGGGCGCCGCGACGTTCTCGATGTAGCCGGTCGGGTCGTCGATCTCCTGGATCTGAAGCGAGTCGATCGTGAGCCCGAGCCGCTGCATCTCGCTCGCCGACGACTCGCGCGTCGCGCGCGTCAGCTTGTCGCGGTTTCGGATCAGATCCTCGACCGTCATCGTCCCGATGATCGAGCGCAGATGGCCCGCGAAGACGTTGTGCACCTTCACGTCCATCTGCTCCTCCTGGTCGAGGAAGCGCCGCGCTGCGTTCGCGATCGAGCCGAAGTCGTCCGCGATCTTGTAGATCACGACCGCCTTGACGCCGACCGGGATGCCCTGCGTCGTCACGCACTGGAGGTCGAGCTCGGCCTCGTGGATGTCGAGCGACAGCCGCCGCACCTTCTGTAGCGCCGGCACGACCCACGCGCCCTTCCCGACCACGATCTTGAAGCCCAGCCCTGCGGCGTCGCCCTCCGGTCCGTGGTGGGCGCGCCACCCGCTGATGATCAGCGCTTCGTTCGGCTCCGCGACCCTGTAGAAGATCATCCCTGCTCCTTCCTCAATACCGGCTGACGACGACCGTTCGCGGCGGCTCGTGCTCGACCACGATCACGCGTGCGCCTTTGGCGATCGCCTCCTGCGGATCGGCGGCGTAGGCGTAGAACGCCTCGCTTCCGCCTCGAATCGCGATCATCACCTCGCCGAGTCCTCCCGGCTCGATCGCGCCGGTGCACCGGCCGACCTTGCCGATCACCTGGTGATCGGTCGCCATGGCCTGATCATAGGCCCGCGGAGGCGCTCTGAGGCTAGGCGGCGGTGCGCTCGAGCCGCTCTTCGGTGCGGGCGCGGGCGACGATGTGCTGACGGTCGCCGAATCGCATCGTCGCGCGCGTCTCGCGGTGCTCGGCCCAGAGGGCGTCGAGGGCGTCGTTCAGGGTGCGGAGCTCGTCCGCGAGGGCGATGTCGTGGGCCTGCGAGAGAAGGTGCCACAGCTCCCGGCGACGCTCCGTGAGCTCCTCGATGTCCGCGTGGATCGCCTCGAGAGATCGCATTGTCGGCTTCAACGACTCGCCGAAACGGTGCATTCCTCATCCGTAGCCGAGCTCGTCGAGCCGGTCCTCGTCGATCCCGAAGTAGTGCGCGAGCTCGTGCAGCACCGTGATCCGGATCTCGTGCTCGAGCTCGTCCGGGTCGGGGAACGACTCCTCGAGCGGCAGCCGGTAGATCGTCACCTTCGCGGGCAGGTACGGCTCACTCTGGAAGAGGCCGAGCAGGTCGGGATCTTCCGGGTGCTCGTCCTCGACGACGACGGCGACGTTCTCGAGCCCGCGCCGGATCTCCGCCGGAAGCGCGTCGAGCGCGTTCCGCACGTGGTCCTCGAAGGTCAATACAGCGGTCTCAGTGGCCGCCGCTGCGCGACGAGGTAGACCGTCGCGATCCCGAACGCGAACCCGCCGATGTGCGCGAACACTGCGACGCCGCCCGTCTGGTCCGGGTGCGTCAGCCCGACCCCGCCCTGCCAGACCTGGAGCGCGATCCAGATGCCGAGGAACCAGTACGCCGGGATCTCGCGCAGCAGGAAGACGATGAACGTGAGGACCCGCGCCTTCGGGAGCAGCAGGAAGTACGCGCCGAGAACGGCTGCGATCGCGCCGCTCGCGCCGATGTTGGGGATGCTCGCGTCGCGGACGGTGCCGAACGAGAGCGTCACGAAGGTCTGAAGGGCCGTGGCGGCGATGCCGCCGGCGAGGTACCAGACGAGGAAGCGAACCCGGCCGAGCGCGTCCTCGACGTTGTTCCCGAAGATCCAGAGGAAGAGCATGTTCCCGATGATGTGCTCCCAGCTGCCGTGCATGAACATCGACGTGAAGGTGCCCTCGTACCACGGGAGGTGGTGCGCGAAGACGTGGCCGGAGACGCGGATCGCCTCGCAGGGGCCCTGGACGGTGCACGGGTAGTAGCCGTCGGCGGCGACGTGGTAGTTCACGCCCTGCCGCCCGAGCTCCCAGAACCAGACGATCGCGTTCGCGACGATCAGGCCGATCGTCACGACGGGAGTGGTGCGCGTCGGGACGTTGTCCCGGAGCGGGATCAACGGACCACGAGGGCCAGCAGCGCCTTCTGCGCGTGGAGCCGGTTCTCGGCCTGGTCCCAGACGGCCGATTGCGGGCCGTAGAGCACGTCCTCTGCGATCTCCTCGCCGTAGTGCGCCGGCAGGCAGTGGAGGACGATCGCGCGCTCGGAGGCGAGGCGGAGCAGGTCGGCGTCGATGCCGTAGCCCGCGAGGTCGCGGAGCCGCCGCTCACGCTCGGCCTCCTGACCCATCGACGTCCACACGTCGGTGTAGAGGACGTCGGCGCCGCGGGCGGCCGCGCGCGGGTCGTCGGTCAGCTCGACGTTGCCGCCGGCCGCGCGCGCGAGCTCGACGACGCGCTCCTCCGGCCGGTATCCGGGCGGCGTCGCCGTGACGAAGTCGGCGCCGAGCTTCGCGCACGCCACCATCAGCGAAGCGCAGACGTTGTTGCCGTCGCCGAGGTATGCGACGCGCAGGCCGGGGAGCCCCCCGAAGCGCTCGCGGATCGTCATCACGTCGGCGAGCGCCTGGCACGGATGCGAGCTGTCCGTGAGGCCGTTGATCACGGGGATCGAGGCGTGGCGAGCGAGCTCCTCGACGTCGCTCTGCGCAAAAGTGCGGATCATGATCGCGTCGAGGTAGCGCGAGAGCACGTGCGCCGTGTCCTTGATCGTCTCGCCGCGTCCGAGCTGGAGGTCGGCGGCCGATAGGTACAGGCCGATTCCACCGAGCTCGTAGATCCCGACCTCGAACGAGACGCGCGTCCGCGTCGACGGCTTCTGGAAGATCATCCCGAGCGTCCGGCCGGGGAGGAGATGGTGCTCCTCGTGCCGTCGACGCAGCTCCTTCAGCTCGTCGCCGAGGTCGAGGACCGTCTCGAGCTCCTCGCGCGACCAGTCCGCGACGCGCGCGAAGCTCCGACCCTTCAGCGTCTCGCCGGTGGCCAGCATCGCCGCGGGATCGTACTTCCTTCCCTACTTGACAGTACTACGCTTAGGTTTTATCCTGGCCGAGGCATCAAGCAAGTCTACGAGGAGGTACGAGAATGGCAACCCTGATTCGGTTCCGGGAGCCGTTTCGCGAGATCGCCGCGCTCCAGAACGAGATGAGCCGGCTGATGGGCGGTTTCTTCGACACCGACGGGCGCACGAACCAGGCTTGGGTCCCTGCCGTCGACGTCTGGGAGACCGACGACGCGATCGTCTACGCGTTCGACCTGCCGGGCATCCCCGAGGAGAAGATCTCGGTCGAGCTCGAGGACAACGCGCTCACGGTCAGCGGCGAGCGCGAGCGCACCGACGAGGTGAAGGACGACCGGTTCTACCGCTTCGAGCGGCGCTTCGGCTCGTTCTCGCGGACGATCGGCCTGCCGCAGGGCACGAGCGAGGACGGGATCGGAGCCGACTACAAGGACGGCGTGCTCGAGATCCGCGTGCGCAAGCCCGAGGAGCCTAAGCCGCGCCGGATCCAGGTCGGGTCCGCTTCGGGCGGCGCGACGATCGAGGGGACATCGACGCCGGCCGAGTCGTAAGCGGCCAGTCGCGACGAGTCTCTGGAGAGGGCGGCGTTCGGGCCGCCCTCTCGCGTCTCTACGGCCGGATCCAGGTTCCGGCGCCGCCCTCGAGCGCGGCTTCGAGCGCCGAGGCGGACGTGATGACGACCTCGCCGCCGGCGTCGCGGACGAAGGTGACTGCGGCCTCCAGCTTCGGACGCATCGAGCCTTCCGCCAAGCCCGGGAGCATCGCTTCCGCCTCGTCGGCTGCGAGCTCGTCGAGCGGCTGCGCCGACGGGGTCCCGAAGTCGCGGTAGAGCGCGTCGACGTCGGTGAGGACGACCAGGCGCTCCGCGCCGAGCGCTGTGGCGAGGAGCGCCGAGGCCCGGTCCTTGTCGATCACCGCGTCCACTCCGCGGAGCCGGCCGTCCCGACGCGTAACTGGGATCCCGCCGCCGCCGCAGGCGATCGCGATCGTCCCGGCCTCGACGAGCGTGCGGATCGCCGGCAGCTCGACGATCTCGCTCGGCGCCGGCGACGGGACGACCCTACGGTAGCCGCGGCCTGCGTCGGAGACGAGCGTCCACCCGCGGTCGCGCTCGAGCGCCTCGGCTTCCTCGCTCGAATAGAACGGGCCGATCGGCTTCGTCGGCTCCGCGAAGGCGGGATCGTCATCGGCGACGACCACGTGCGTGAGGACGCACGCGACCGGGCGGTCCGCCAGCGCGCGCAGCTCCGACTCGATCAACGCGCCGATCTCCGCCTGCGTCTCGGCGACGGCGAGCCAGAGAGGGTGTGGAGGCACTTCGTCGGCCGCGCGCTCGTGGCGGCGGAGCATCTGCCCGACCTGCGGCCCGTTCCCGTGCGTGACGACGAGTCGCGAGTCCTCGAGCAGGGTCGTGAGCGCAGGAAGGGACTCGCGGAGGTTCCGGAGCTGTTGCGCGGCGGTGCCGCTCTCGCCCGCGCGCGTCAGCGCGTTCCCGCCGAGCGCGACGACGGTCGTCACACGGGCGTGGCTGCGGGCTCCACGAGCCCGTGCTCGACGAGGACGTCGCGAAGGGTCGGCTCGCCGACCTCCTGGGGGCGGTACGTCACGCGGAGCGCCGGCTTTTGGGGGTTGGTTACCCCCCCCCGGGGGAGCCGGGGGGGTGGGGGGAGTTCGAGGAGTGGGACGCCCGGGAGGAGGTGGAGGTAGTAGTCCACTATCGCCATCGGGATGTGCTGGCTCGTGACGAAGACGAGGCGGGTGCGGGGCATGCGAAGCAGCATCAGCATGCAAAGGAGGCGTTCCTCGTAGTAGTGGACGCCCGCGATCTTGGCGAGCTCCTCGGTGTCGAGAGAGAGGCTCGGCACGACCACGACGGTCGGGGGGATGTCCGGGTTGGCGACGAGCCGACGTGCCAGCGGTACGAGCCGCTCCTGGAGCCGCGCGAACCGGC
>Ga0081539_10002153_pt1 | contig 29063 bp, 29 predicted proteins | sample TabmetS4T2R2_FD_71023 | JGI IMG/M metagenome (GOLD analysis project Ga0081539, IMG submission 71023) | Tabebuia heterophylla rhizosphere microbial communities from the University of Puerto Rico - S4T2R2 | ecosystem: Host-associated > Plants > Roots > Rhizosphere ... | reverse complement strand
CCCCCCGCCCCTGTGCCAGCCGCCGAAGAACGAGCTGCCGCCCGCATAGCCCACGCCAAAGCCGAAACCGCCGACCCAGGTGCCGGGCGCGCTCCAGCCGTAGCTCCCCGGCGGATAGTAGTAGGGCGGATCGTTGGCATAGGGCCACGGCCCATAGACCACGTTGGGATCGTAGGTCGGCACGTAGACGGTGTCGGGATTGGTCGGCTGGATGACAATGGCGGGCGGCGTTCCGTCCGGCGCGCCGGCGCCGGGCGGCTCGGTCGACACCGTCTGCTGCGGCGTGCTTTTGAGTGTCCCGGCGGCCTGCGCCTGCGCCCGCAGGCGCTGGATAGATGCGGCGACGTCGGCCTGCTGGGCGATCATCGCGTCGCCGACTTTCTGGGTCCAGTCGAGCTTGCTGTCCATCATCGCCAGGACCTGCGGGAAGGCGACTAGGGAGGCGACGCTCGCGTCCCAGCCCTTGTCCTTGACCGCGGCCAGGGCGGCATCGCCCGTGAGGTTGGGGTTGCTCTTGGACCAGTTCGCCGCCTCGAGCACTTCCAGCGGGTAGGTCGCCGCCATCAGGATCTGCGCCAGCAGCGGATCGGGATAGAGCGCGATCGGCGCCAGGAGCTGGTCGAGCTGCGCTGCCGTAAAAGTCGTCGCGTCCGCCGCGGCGGTCTGCGGCTGTGCCGTGGTGGGCGCCGGCGTCTGCGCTGCCGACCCACGGCTGATGCCGGCGACAAGGAATGCCACGGACACGGCAACCCACTCGCGTCTTTTCATAGTGCCCCCGTGCTCGCGCGAAGGCGGCAATCCTAGGGTCGTGCCGTCAGGCGGTCCAGAGCGAGGAAGCGCTCGGCGTTCCCGAACAACAATTGATCCATGTCGGAGTCGGACAGGCCGAGATTGCCGGCGCGTCGCGTCGGCTGCCGGTCCATGATGGAGAACGGATAGTCGCTGCCGATCATGAGCTGGCTCGTGCCATAGGACTCGATCAGGAAGCGCAGCGCCGTCTCGTCGTAGACCAGCGTGTCATAAAACAGCTTCCGGGCAGTGGCGCGCGGCTCCTCCATGGCGGCCTTGATCGGCGCCATCGCCGTCCAGGCATGCTGCATGCGCGGCAGCACCTGGCCGAAGGCGCCGCCGCCGTGGCTGAAGCCGATGCGCAGCTTCGGATGGCGCATCATCAGGCCACCGGTGATCACCGAGGCGATGGCGAGCGCCGTCTCGCACGGGAAGGCGACGACCTGCTCGAGGTTCGCCGGGCCGACCAGGCGGTCCATGCCGGCCGGCCGCAGCGGATGCACGAAGATTGCCGCGCCCAAGGCTTCGGCCGCGGCAAAGAACGGTTCCAGCGACGGATGCCCCAGCGCCACGCCGTTGATGTTGGTCGCGATCTCCACGCCCTTGAGGCCAAGCTGGCGCATGGCGTGCTCGAGCTCGCGCTCCGCGGCGTCCATGTCCTGCAACGGCACCATGCCGAGGCCATGGAAACGGTCGGGGGCGGCGCGCACCATCTCTGCGATGGTCTCGTTGACGTGCCGCGCCAGGACGGACGCGGCGTTGATCGGCAACCAGTAGGACAGAAGCTCCGGCATCGGCGACAGGACCTGCATGCCGACATCCATGCCGGGCATCTGCTCGGTGCGCCGCGGCACGCTCCAGCAGGCATCGTCGATGGCGCGGTAGTTCTTGCCGCTGATGATCACCTCAGCATGGCAGGCGTCGGTGTGCTTGATCGACGGCCAGGGCAGGCCGGCGAACTCGGGTCGCTCGTCCGGCAGATGCGCCGGCACGACGTGCGTGTGCACGTCGATGGCGCAGCAGGACGTGCTCATTGCTGGCTCTGCGGCACTTTCAGCCGCAAGCCCTCGAGCGCATCGCTGACCTGGATCTGGCAGGACAGGCGCGAATTCGCCTGCACGTGCGGGCAGAATTCCAGCATCGACTGCTCGGTGCTGTCCTTGGCGGGCAGTCGGGGCAACCAGTCTTCGGGCACATAGACCATGCAGGTGGCGCACGAGCAGGCGCCGCCGCAGTCGGCGTCGATGCCGACGATGCCGTTGCGCACGGCGCCCTCCATGATCGACTGCCCGTTGGCGATGTCGATCGTGCGCTCGGTGCCGTCGGGTTCCTCGAAAACGATCTTGGCCATTGCTGTTCCTAGTTCCTCATGTCCTTCATTGCCACGCCTTCGTCGCCAAGTCGCGCCGGATCGATCCTGGCACGCTCGCCGATGAGTTGCCTGGACATCATGAATTCCGGCGCGCGATTGACCGCGTCGACGGCGATCAGCGTTCCGTCGCGCAGGTAGAACACGGCGAAGGAGCGGCCTGTGTCCGGATTGCCGCGCACGACGGCGTGATCATGGCCGCCCGACAGGCCGGCCATCTGCATCTTCACGTCGTACTGGTCGGTCCAGAACCACGGCACCTGGATGGCCGGCGGCTTGCGCCCGCAGATCGCCGCCGCGGCGATGCGCGCTTGCTCGAGCGCGTTGTGCACCGATTCGAGCCGCAGGCGGCGGCCGACTAGGTCGTGATGCTGGCTCGTGCAGTCGCCGATGGCGTAGATCGCAGGATCGTCGGTGCGGCACTCGGCATCGATCACGATGCCGTCCTCGACCGGCAAGCCGGCTTCGCGGGCAAGCTCGACGTTGGGTACCGCGCCTGCGCCCACGACGACGATGTCGGCCTCGTACTGGGCATCCTCGCAAACGACTCGTTTGCCTTCCAAACCGCGCACCACGGCGCTGGTGCGGATGACGACGCCTTCCTCGCCGTGCATGCGGGCGTAGAATTGCGACACGACCGGCCCGACGCCACGCGCCATCAGCCGCGGCGCCTGCTCGAGCACGGTGACGCCGACCCCGAGCTTCACCGCGACGGCGGCCAGCTCCAGCCCGATATAGCCACCGCCGATCACGACCAGAGATTTGCCGGGAATCAGTTGAGGCCGGATGGCGTCAACGTCGGCGATGCTGCGCAAATAGAACGCCCCCGGGAGCGGCAGTTCGCGCGGCCGGCTGCCGGTCGCCAGCACCAGGATCGAGTAGGGGAGCCGCGACCCGTCGGCCAGGAGGACGGCCCGGGTCCCGCGGTCGATGCGCTCGGCGCGCCGACCCAGCAGCAGGCGGCTGCCGGCCTTTTCGTAGAAGGCCGCCGGTTTGACGTAGAGGCGGTCGAGCGTCAGCTCGCCGGCCAGGAACTTCTTGGACAGCGGCGGGCGCTGATAGGGCAGGTGCGGCTCGTCGCCGACCAGGCAGACCTCGCCGGCAAAGCCGTCCTGGGCCAGACTGGCCATGAGCTGGCTGGCGGCCTGCCCCGCCCCGATGATCACCAGTGGATCGGCCATCGCGATCAAAATCTAACGTTTGTTCGGTATTGTTGTTGCCCGGGAAATAGGCCAAAGTCCAGCCCAAGGAAGATGAAGGAGGAAATCATGGACACCATCCTGACCACTCCGCAGATGGTCGTCGAGGATCGCGGCCGGCACCTGTTCCGCGTCGCGCGGCGGGCCTTCACCGACGAGTCCGTGCTCGAGGCCGAGCGGCAGGCCATCTTCAACCGCTGCTGGCTCTATCTTGGCCATTCCTCCGAGATCGCGAACAATTGCGACTTCATCACGCGGGCGGTCGGTGGCCGCGAGTTGATCTTCAATCGCGACCGCGCCGGCGCCGTGCATGCCTTCCTCAACACCTGCCCGCATCGCGGCGCCATGGTGGTGCGCGAGAAGAAGGGCAACGCGCTGTCGTTCCGCTGCTTCTATCACGGCTGGTCCTTCAACGTGAACGGCCGCTTCGCCTCGCGCTTCGACGAGGGCAACTACGGCAAGGAGCATTACGGCGGCGGCTGCGCCGATCTCGCCCAGGTGCCGCGGCTGGAAAGCTATCGCGATTTCTGGTTCGTGAACTTCGACCGCAATGCCGTGGCGCTCGCCGACTACCTGACCGGCGCCAAGGAATACATCGACCTGGTGGCCGACCAGAACGAGGCCGGCATGGAGGTCGTGGGCTCGGGCCAGCAATACGTCATCAACGCCAACTGGAAGCTTCTGGCCGAGAACAGCATCGACGCCTTCCACGGCTTCCCGGTGCACAGCACCTATTTCGACTATCTCAAGACCTTGGGCGCCTTGCGCATGGAATCGGCCGGCTCGAACTTCACGGCGAGCGGCATGCACGACCTCGGCAACGGCCACGCCGTGATCGAGTACGCCTCGCCCTGGGGCCGGCCGATTGCGCGCTGGGTGCCGTCGATGGGCGAGGACAAGCGTCCGGTGATCGCCGCCCTGCGCGAGGGCCTGATCAAGCGCTTCGGCGAGCAGCGCGGCACGCGCATGTCGGAGTTCAGCCGCAACATGCTGATCTTCCCCAACCTGGTGATCAACGACATCATGGCGATCACCATCCGCACCTTCATGCCGGCGGCGCCCAACAAGATGACGGTGAGCGCCTGGGCGCTGGGCTCGCGCGACGAGGATCACGACCTGCGCAAGCTGCGCCTGTTCAACTTCCTGGAATTCCTGGGGCCGGGCGGGTTCGCCACGCCGGACGACCAGGAGGCGCTGGAGAACTGCCAGCGCGGCTACCAGAACCTGCGCGAGGCGGGCTGGAACGACATCTCCAAGGGCATGCCGCGCCAGGGCCCGCCGATGAACGACGACGAGGAGCAGATGCGCTGCTTCTGGCGCCAATGGCGCGACCGCCTGGGGGCCGTGTCGTGAACGGCGACGTCGGCCTGCCGGCTAGCCTGCGCAACGACACCGCGGCGTTGCGCGCCCGCATGGAAGACTTCCTCTATCTCGAGGCCGACCTGCTCGATGAATGGAAGATCGAGGAGTGGTTTGCCCTGTTCGCCGAAGGCGCGACCTATGAAGTGCCGCCGACCGGCAGCGACGAGAGCGACCCGGCCACCTCGCTGTTCTACATCGCCGACGATTACGTGCGCCTGCGCGAGCGCGTGGTGCGGCTCACCAAGAAAGAAGCGCACTCGGAGTTCCCGCGCTCCCAGCAACGCCACATGATCAGCAACGTGCGCATCACCGGCCTTTCAGAGGGGGTGGCCGACGTCAGCTGCAACTTCGTCACCTACCGGGCCAAGCGCGGCGTGGTCGACACTTACTACGGCAAGCATGTCTACCGCATCGACGTCTCGGCCGAGCCGTTCCGCATCAAGTCCAAGCGCTCGGTGCTCGCTATGGACATGCTTTATCCAGGAAAGCTCACTATCATCATCTGATGGCTCGCGAGACGTCCGGGAAGGACAGGATCACCAAGGCCGACAGGACCAGAGCACGCCTGATCGAGGTCGCCACCCGGCTCTTCCAGGAGCACGGCTCCGACGAAGTGACGGTGCGCCGCATCGCGGCGGCCGCCAAGATCGAAGCCGGCAGCATCTACTATCACTTCAGCTCACGCGACCAGATCCTGCGCGCCGTGCTCGAACGCGGCGTCGGCAACGCCCGCGACGAGGTCTTGGCGGCGGTCGCCGAAGCGGGAGCCGACAGCTCTCCCCTGGTCCGCCTGCGCGCCGCCCTGGGTGCGCATCTCAAGTACACGCTGCGGCACCATTTCTCGTCGCGCCTGAAGGCGATCCGCCGACTGCCCAAGCGCCTGCGCGACCAACACATGCAGCAGGAACGCGACTACGCCGCGATCTTCGCGGGCCTTCTGGCCGAAGCCGGTCGCAAGGGACTGCTGCAATCCGGCTTCGATGCCTCCGTGGTGCGCATGCTGGCCATGGGTGCCCTGACCTGGGCTGCCGAATGGTACGACCCCGCAGGCGCCATGACCCCCGACGACATCGCCGACGAGCTGATGCGCGTGCTGACCAAGGGGATCGTGAAGTAAACCCCGTCATCCCGAGCGAAGCCGCCCAAAGGGCGGCGTAGCCGAGGGACCTCTTTTTGTGGCGGTACAAAAGAGGTCCCTCCACTTCGCCTCGCTACGCTCGGCTACGGTCGGGATGACGAGGTTTAAAGCTTCGCTCCCACCCTCGGCTCCCACGCCCAGTAGCGCGCAATCGCACCGCCGTCGACGCGCAGGTCGGTGCCGGTGATCATCGAGGCATCGTCGCTCGCGAGGAACACCGCGGCCTGGGCATAGTCGGTCGGCAACGGCAGCTTCTGCATCGGAATGCCGTCGCGGAACGGCTTCATGACGCGATCGAGGCTCTCCGGCCTCTTGACGGTGCGGCCCCAACGGGCGGCGCGCTCGAAGGACTGGCTTGGATCGGTCGCGGTCGGCGTCAGGCTGTTGACGCGGATGCCATGGCCGACCAGCTCCATGGCCGCCGAGCGCGTGAAATTCAGCACGCCGCACTTGGCGGTCGAATAGGCGATGTTGCTGGGCTCGCCCTGATGCCCGGCGGTCGAGGCGATATTGATGACACTGCCGCCGTGCTTGGCGGCGATCATTGCCTGGCAGGCGTACTTGGTGAACAGGAACGCGCCGCCCAGGATCACGGCGGTCTGGCGGTTCCATTCCTCGAACGTCATGTCGATGACGCCCTTCTTGTTGTAGAAGACCGCGTTGTTCACCAGCACGTCGATCCTGCCGAATGTCTTGAGCGCGGCATCGATCGTGCCCTTCACCTGCTTCTCGTCGGTGACGTCGCAGGCGAGGCCGAGCGCGCGGCCGCCGGTCTTCTCGAGATAGGCGGCGCAGTCCTGGGCATTGGCTGCATTGGCGTCGACGGCAACGACGGTGGCGCCTTCGGCCGCCAGCCCCTCGGCGATGCCACCGCCGATGTTGGGGCTGGTGCCGGTGATGACCGCGACCCGGTCCTTCAGCTTCATGGTCGTGTCCTCAGTTCGGCGGCGCGATCAGGAACACCTTGGAAGAATTGAAGATCCAGGTGTCGACGAAGCCCGTCTCCTGGGGCTTGCGCTTGAGCTCGCTCATGGCGCCGGCCAGGCACACCCAGTTCAGGAGTTCCTGCTGGCCGCAATCCTCGACCGCCACGCCCGTGTAGTTGCGCCAGGTCTGCCAGTCGCAGGCGCGCAGCGCGTCATACATGCGCCGATCGGACGGCGTGTCGGGCCACAGGAAGTGGTTCTTGGCCGTCAGGAAAGCGTGGCTCCAGCCCGACGAGGCGAGCAGCGCCACGCGATAGGGCGACTCGGCCAGCACGCGGGCCGTCGCCGCGCCCATGTCGAACAGCCGCCGCGGCGTCGGCGCCGGCGGATCGAGGTCGGCGTCGTCGATCACGCGGTCGAACACCGGCAGGCCGCCGCGCTGGGCGAGCACGCGCCGGCCGTAGCAATTGATGGCGAAGGGCACGATCGGATAGCCGAAGCCCTTGCGATGGTAGTCGAGGTACATGATCGCGTTGGTGAAGGCGTGGCCCAGCGGATGGTGCAGCGGCTTGTAGGCATAGGCCGTGTCGAAGCCTTCCTCGATCAGCCGCGTCGCCAGCATCTTGGCGGCGGCGCGATGGCCCGCCAGCTCGTAGGACTTGTCGGTCTCGCCCCACACGTTGCCCGGCGGCGAGGCGAACTTGAAGCTCTCATAGGCGCTGATGCAGTAGGGCGGCACCACGTCTTCCTTGAAGTTCTCGTACTGATCGTCGCCCCAGATCAGCACGAAGTCGGGCCTGAAGGCGTCGAGCGCGGCGCGCGTCCTGTCCATCCAACCGACGAGATCGGCGCGATGGCGCGCGGCCGACGAGGCGCCCTCGTCGTTGCCCCACTCGGCGCGCATCGCCTCGGGCCAGCCGGCGGGCGTGCGCAGCTCCGGCGGCAGCTTCGGATTCTGCAGCATCCGCTTCAGAATCCACGACATGCGGTCGTCCTTGCCGTGCAGTGGCGGGTAGTGGGAGATCCCGAGGGCTAAGATTTCGGCCATGACGTTTCCTAACAAATGGTAGAATTTTTGTTTACAAGCCGGACGGACTGTTTTTAACTCCCGGCATAGCGGCCCGTCGAGAGGCCGTTGAAGGATCGGGAGGAAATCATGCGCGCAACGACGATGGCGTTGGTCGCGGTCGGGATGGTGTTGGCCACGGCGGCCAGTGTGCAGGTTAGGGCACAGGACAAGAAGTACGGTCCGGGCGTCACCGACACCGAGATCACCATCGGCCAGAGCACGCCGTTAAGCGGGCCGGCGTCCGCCTTCGGCATCTACAGCCGCGTCGAGCAGGCCTATTTCAACGCCGTCAACGAGAAGGGCGGCATCAACAAGCGCAAGATCAAGTTCATCGTGCTCGACAACGGCTTCAGCCCGCCCAAGGCGCTGGAAGCCTCGCGCAAGCTCGTCGAGGAAGACAACGTGCTGGCCGAGGTCGGCACCGTCGGCACGCCGACCAACTCGGCGACCCAGCGCTACCTCAACGGCAAGAAGGTGCCGCAACTCCTGATCTCGGCGGGCGGCAGCAAGTTCAACGATCCCAAGCAGTATCCCTGGACGGTGCCGTTCTATCCCTCGTTCGAGACCGAGGCGATGGGCTTCGCCCGCTATGCGCTGAAGGCCGAGAAAACACCCAAGATCGGCGTGCTCTACCAGAACGACGACTACGGCAAGGACTTCCTCAAGGGCCTCAAGAAGGCGCTGGGCGACAATTATTCCAAGCTGGTCGTGTCGGAGCAGAGCTACGAGCTCACCGATCCCACCGTCGATTCGCAGGTCATCAGCCTCGCCGGCTCGGCCGCCAACGTCTTCATGAACTTCACCACGCCCAAGTTCGCGGCCCAGGCGCTGCGCAAGGCCGACGAGCTCAAGTGGAAGCCCATGCAGTTCATTGCCAGCCCCGGCAGCTCAGTGCAGGCCGTGCTGAAGGTCGTGGGGTTCGACAAGGTCGAAGGCGTGATGACGGCGCAATACTTCAAGGAGCCCGGCGACCCGGCCTGGGAGAAGGACCCGGACATGCAGGCCTACTTCGCCTTCATGAAGAAGTTTGCGCCCAACGAGTCGGCGCTCGATGCCATCGGTGTGTCGGGCTACGTCAATGGCCAGATGGCGGAGTACGTGCTGAAGGCCGCCGGCAACGAGCTGACGCGCGAGAACCTGCTCAAGAAGGCCACGACCTTGAAGGACGTGACGCTGTCGCTGCTGCTGCCCGGCATCAAGCTCAGCAACACGCCGGAGGACTATCGCGCCTATCACGGCTTTCAGCTCTCGCGCTTCGACGGCAAGGGCTGGGCTTCGGTCGAATACATCAAGGCGGACTGACGCATGTCCCTGTCCGCCTTTACGGACGACCGTCCCGGGAAGCGTGCGCCGAAGAAGAAGCGACGTACTCAGGCCGAGCGCACCCAGGAGACGCGCACCCGCATCCTCGATGCTGCGGTCGAGGTGCTGCGCAAGAAGGGCTACGCCCATTTCCGCACGGCCGACGTCGCCAAGGCGGCGGGCGTGTCACGCGGCGCCCAGCTGCATCACTTCAAGACCAAGGAGAAGCTGGTCTTCGCCACCATGGAGCACGTCTTCCATAACGTCCTGGCGACCAGCCAGGTGCGGGCGCGCACGCTCAAGCGTGGCGAGGATCCGCTGGAGCGCGTCATCGCTGACGGCCGCGAGTTCTTCTTCTCGACGCCGTTCTTCATCTCGCTCGACATCGCCACCTCGATCAACAGTGCCCGCTTCCGCAAGCAGCTCATGGCGATGGTGCGCAATGCGCGCCTGCCGGCGGAGCGGGCGTGGCACCAGGCGCTGGTGGCCAACGGCATGTCCGAGCAAGTCGCCGACGACGTGCTGTGGCTGACGCTCGGCCTGGTGCGCGGGCTTGCCGTGCGCATGCTGTGGCAGAACGAGCCGGAACGGTTCGATCGCCTGCTGGCGCTGTGGCGGACGATCGTCGAGGGCTATGTCGGGCGAGCGAAGATGTCATCCCGAGCGTAGCTCGTGATGACAGTGTGCAGGAGGACACAATGCGCGGATTGATGATGGACGCGCCATTGCTCGTGACATCGATCATCGAGCATGCCGCGCGCATCCACGGCGCCACGGAGGTCGTGGCGCGCACGCCCGAGGGCGGCATCCATCGCACCACCTATGCCGAGGTGCACAGCCGTGCCAAGCGTCTGGCCAAGGCGCTGGCCGCGCTCGGCGTGCAGCCGGGCGATCGCGTCGGCTCGCTCGCCTGGAACACGCATCATCATCTGGAGCTGTTCTATGGCGTCTCCGGCATGGGCGCGGTGCTGCACACCATCAATCCGCGCCTGTTCGACGAGCAGCTTACCTACATCGTCAACCACGCCGAGGATTCCTGGATCTGCGTCGATGCCGGAACGCTCGCGATCGCCGAGCGGCTGGCACCGTCCGTGCCGGGCGTCAAAGGCTGGATCTACATGAGCGTCGATCCGGAGCCGCCCAAGTCGAGCCTCAGACTCTTGTCCTACGAGAGGCTGCTGGCGGCCCACGACGACGACTATGTCTGGCCGACCTTCGACGAACGCCAGGCGTCGGTGATCTGCTACACCTCGGGCACCACCGGCCAGCCCAAGGGCGTGGTCAATACCCATCGTTCGACCATCCTGAGCGCCCTGGTCATGAGCACGGCCGACACGATCGGCGGCTACCGCTCGGGCGCGCGCGAGGCGGTGATGCCGATCGCGCCGATGTTCCACGGCAACGGCTGGCAGATGGTCTACACCGCGCCGCTCAACGGCCATACGCTGGTGCTGCCCGGCCGCAACTTCGAGCCCGACAAGCTCTACGAGCTGATGGCAGCCGAGCGCGTCACCATGGCGGCCTGCGTGCCGACGGTATGGATCACCCTGGTCGACCATCTCGACCGCAACAACCTCAGACTGCCGGCGATGCGTGCGGCGCTGGTCGCCGGGACGACGCCGCCGCGCGCGCTGGTCGAGGCGCTGGAGCAGCGTCACGGCATCGAAGTCGCCCATTGCTGGGGCATGACCGAGGCGCTGGGCGTCACCAAGACGTCGATGCCGCCCGGCCACATCGATCTGCCGTTCGACAAGCGCGTCGACCAGAAGCTGCGCCAGGGTCGCGTCGCCTTCTCGACCCAGCTGCGCATCGTCGACGACGACGGCAAGCTGCTGCCGAGCGACGGCGTCGCCTTCGGCCATCTGCAGGCCAAGGGTCCGCTGGTGACCGGCGCCTATCTGAAACAGCCGGCGGCGATCGACGATGGCTGGCTGCAGACCGGCGACGTCGCAAAGCTCCACCCCGACGGCACCGTCGAGCTGGTCGATCGCTCCAAGGACGTCATCAAGTCGGGCGGCGAATGGATCAGCAGCGCCGCCATCGAAGGCGCCGCCATGGGCCATCCCGCGGTGGCGCTGGCCGCCGTGATCGGCATTCCTCATCCGCGCTGGCAGGAGCGGCCGTTGCTGGTCGTCGTGCGGCGACCCGACAAGCAGGTGACCGCGCCGGAGCTGATCGAGTTCCTGAAACCCAGGATGGCGTCGTGGTGGCTGCCGGACGACGTCACCTTCGTCGAGGCGCTGCCGCTCACCGCCACCGGCAAGGTGCACAAGGTGACCTTGCGCCAGCAGTTCAAGGACTACGTCTCGGTGGCTGCCGCATAGAGTTGGGAGAGCGTCATGGATTTCGAGTTGCCAGGTGAAGACCATCCCAGGCGCAAAGTCGTCCGTGCCTGGTTCGAGGCCAACCCGCATCCGTCCGGCCTCGCGCTGGCGCAGGCGGGTTTCGCCGTGCCGCACTGGCCCAAGCCATGGGGTCTGGAGGCTGACGCCGAGCTGCAGCTCATCATCGACCAGGAGATGAAGCGCGCCGGCGTGCACGTGCCGCGAAATCCCGTCGCCATCAACAATTGCGCCCAGTCGCTGCTGACCCACGGCACCGAGGCGCAGCGCCAGCATTTCCTGTGGCCGGCGCTGTCGGGCGAGCACGTCTGGTGCATGCTGTTCAGCGAGCCGTCGGGCGGCTCCGATCTCGGCAACCTGCGCACCGTCGCGCGGCGCGAGGGCGACCACTACGTGGTGAAGGGCCACAAGATCTGGACCTCGCTCGCTCACAAGGCGAAGGTCGGCGTGCTGGTGGCGCGCACCGATCCCGACCAGCCCAAGCACAAGGGCCTGTCGGAATTTCTGGTCGACATGGACACGCCCGGCATCCGCGTGCGGCCGATCATCGACATGTCGGCGCATGAGAACGAATACAACGAGGTGTTCCTCGAGGACGTGCGCATCCCGGCCGACCGGCTGCTCGGCAAGGAGGGCGACGGCTGGGCGTTGTGCACGACGCAGCTGCAGACCGAGCGCGTGGCGCTGTCGCGGCCGGGTGCCATCTGGGGCCACGGCCCGTCGGCGCGCGAGCTGGTCGAAGGGCTGGCCGAGGTGGGCGCGCTCGCAGACGGCGCGATCCGCGACGAGGCGGCGCAGATCTATGTCGAGGGCGAGATCCTGCGTCTGCTGGCCTATCGCGCGCTCAGCGACCGCATGAACGCCAAAGCCCCGGGACCCGAGGGCGCCATCCACAAGATGCTGGCGGCGCCGCACGGCCAGCGCGTCGTCGACCTCGCCAAGCGCAGCCAGGGCGCACGCGGCATGATCGCCGGCGAAAAGCCCTTCCCCTCGCAGCTCGCCGGCGACGATCCTTACGACGACTGGGACTACGCCTTCTGGTTCAGCCAGGCCGTGACCTTGGGCGTCGGCACGCAGGAAGTGCTCAAAAACGTCGTCGCCGAACGCATGCTCGGCCTGCCGCGCGATCTCGATCCGACGGCGCGGCTGCCCTGGTCGCAAGCGCGCAGGAGTGCCCCATGAACTTTGCGCTCAGCGAAGACCATCTGGTGCTGCGCCAGTCGGCGCGCACGTTCCTCGAGAAGGAGATCTCGCTCGCCCGCGTGCTGGTGCCCGGCGCTACCGTCGAGGACGCGGGCTACGACACCAACTGGAGCAAGATCGCGGCCATGGGCTGGCCCGGCCTCGTGATCGACGAGGCCTATGACGGGCTTGGCCTCTCCTGCATCGACCTCGCCATGATCCTGGGCGAGATGGGCCGCACCCTCGCGCCGAGCCCGTTCCTCGGCACGCTGTTTGGCACTTGGGCGATCCAGAAGGGTGGCTCGGACACACAGAAGAAGGCTCTGTTGCCGGGCGTTGCCGCCGGCTCCACCAAGCTGGCCCTGGCGGTCGCCGACGCGAGCGGAGCGGTCGATGCGCCGTCGCGCGAGGCTACGGCGCGCAGGCAAGGCGACTCCTGGCGGCTGACGGGGGCCAAGTCGTTCGTGATCGATGCCGCCGCTGCCGATTGGATGGTGGTGGCGGCACAGCGCGAGCAGGGACGCGCCTTCTTTCTTGTCGAGGCAAAGCAGCCTGGCGTGCAGGTCGATCTGCTGCCGTGGCGCGACGTCACGCGCCAGGTGGCCGATGTCCGTCTGAAGGACGCCGTCGGCGAGCGGTTGGCCGACGACGCCGAGCTGTGGTCCTGGCTGCGCGATCGCGTGCTGTTTGCATTGGCGACGGAAAGCGCCGCGGGGGCGCAACGCGTCATGGAGATGACGGTCGACTATGCCAAGGAACGCTCCGCTTTCGGCAAGCCGATCGGCTCCTACCAGGCGATAAAACATTCGTTGGCCGACATGCTGGGCCAGGTCGAGTGCTGCAACGCCGCCACCCTCTATGCCGCGTGGGCCCTGTCGGAGAACGACGCCCGCGGCCCGCTCGCGGCGGCGATGGCCAAGGCCTATACCAGCGACGCCTACATGGCCGTCACCCAGCGCAGCATCCAGATCTTCGGCGCCATCGGTTTCACCTGGGAGATGGTGAACCACCTCTATTTCAAGCGCGCCCGCGCCAATGCCGAGCTGTTCGGCAGCGCTCGCACGCAGCGTGCACGCGTCATCGACATGGTCGAGAAGAAGGCCGCATGACCATGGCGGCCTAGTGCCAGGAGCGCTACCTTGCCGCCATGAGGCCCGAGTTCCTGAGCTTGTCGGATGGCGCGTTGGCGGAGCGGATGCATCGGTGGGAGGCGCAAAGCCCGGACGATGACGCCGCCTTCGAGAAGTTCCGCCGCGATCGTGCCATCCTGTCACACGAAGCCTGGCAGTCGCTGACCACCGAGCTGGATTGCGACAGTGGTCCACTCGCCGAGGTCGGCGTCATGGTCTTTCCGTTGGACGAAGGCCTCGCCGGACGCCTGCTGCAGGCCATGTTCGCCGCGCCGCGCGTCAAGATGCGGCGCAGGCACTTCGCCCTGGGCTACGTCAGCACCAGTTTCGCGCAGTGCGACTATCTCAACGCCAGCAACCAGTACCGCCAGCTGACCCCTGCCACCGTGGCGCTGCTCGATGAGTTCCTGGCGACGGCCGGGCCGATGGTCGAGCGAGCTGTCGGCCATCCCTTCCGCATCGCCTCGACGCGGCAGTTCCAGCTCGTCCCCAACCGGCCGCAGGCCGATCGGCACCTCGACGGCTGGCCGGTCGCCATGCGCAAGATCTTCGTCCTGCCGCAGGGCTGCGGAAAGCGATCGAGCACGACGTGGTTCCGACGGCGCGATGGCGAGGAGTTCACGCTCGAAAGCGAGAAGCCCATCTGGGTGCTGTTCGAGAACAGCGTCGTGCTGCATGCGCCGATCTCGGGCGTGGCGCTGCGTCCGACCATCGAATTCGACATCGTGCCGGCACGGCAGACCAGCTTCGAGGTCGTCGATGCCGGACTGGGCGGCTGGTATCCGCATTTTCCGACCGAGGCCGAACTGCACGCGGGCACGCGCCAAGCCCTGCAATCCTTTCTGGCAGAGGTGCCCGGCGGTGCGTCCGAGGAAAGCTGGCTGAAGCGCCTTCGCCGGTCGCTCGGCCGCCTGCGGCCCAAGGCGGGATGATCAGCGATCCCGCTTGTCGCGGTGGATCAGCAGCACGATGCCGATGCCGAGCAGGATCGCCGCCAGCAGGCCCACGGCCATGGCCACGTAGCCGGTGAGGCTGAGGGTCGCGCCGGGCTGCCAGCCGATATAGAGCAGGCTGATGCTGACGCACAGCGCCAGCGTGACCGCGCCGACCGCGCAGGTCGGCCCGAGACGCAGCTTGGATCGCCTTGCCAATCTTCCGCTCTCCCGCGCTGGATGAAAGACGGAGCGATTGTCGGCAACTCGCTGGCTCGCTTGTGCGACCAATCGGTGGCAAGCTGTCCGCATGACCGAACCCGTCGAGCGCGTGGCCGCTTGCGCCTGCGGCCAACTGCGCATTCGCACGACCGGTGCGCCAAGCATCGTCTCGTCGTGCCATTGCCTGGAATGCCAGCGGCGCACTGGCTCGCTGTTCGGTGCGCAGGCGTTCTTCCCGCGCACTGGAATCGTCGCCGCCGAAGGCGAGCGCAGCACCTGGCGCCGCCAGGCCGACAGCGGCGCGTGGCTCGCCTTCCATTTCTGTCCCAGATGCGGCACGACCGTGTACTGGGAGAACGAGCGCCTGCCCGACATCGTGAGCATCGCGATCGGTGCCTTCGCCGATCCGCCTTCCCCCCGCCGGTGCGCACGGTGTTTACCCGGACGAAGCACGACTGGCTCGCCTTCCCGGACATTCCCCACCATCCGGAAAGTCCGGCGACGCTGGTGCCGCGCTAGGTCTTCTGGGAGCGCGGGCCTCTGGCCCGCATCATGATCATGAGCGGGCCGGAGGCCCGCGCTCCCATCAGCCGGCCAGCTCGTTCTTGTAGACCGTGCCGGCCTTCATGATGAGCTTCAGGTTCCTCTGCGGGTCGAGCAGCACGCCGACGTCGGCCAGCGGATCGCCCTCGACCACCAGAAGGTCGGCGTGGGCGCCCTCGGCGATGACGCCGAGCCTGTCCTTCTCCATCAGCAGCTCGGCATTGACCGCCGTCGCCGAGCGAACGATGTCGGCGGGCCTGTCGAGGTCGCGACGCATCTCGAACTCGCGCAGCTGGGACTTCTGCGCCTCCGGTCCCCACAGGTCGGTGCCGAAACCGATCGGCACCCCGTGCTTGCGCGCCCAGCCATACACCTGGCGGCCGCGCTCGATGGTGCGCTTGAGATTGCCGACGATGGCCGGCGGCAGGTGCTCGTGCGCCGCGCTTTCGACCCGCTGCACCAGGGAGATGAAGGTCGGCACGTAGAAGGCACGGTGCTCGGCCATCATCACCACGGTCGCTTCGCTCACGAAGTTGGCGTGCTCGATCGACCTGACGCCGGCCTCCAGGCAGCGCCGCACGCCTTCATCGGTATAGACGTGCGCCATGACGTAGGTGCCGCGGGCCGCCGCCTCCTCGACGGCTGCGCGCAACTCCTCGGGCGTGAACTCGTAGCGCGTCGCATGGCCCTCGGCAGGGAACACCACGCCGCCCGAGGCGAACAGCTTTATCTGGGTGGCGCCGCGGCGCAGTTCCTCGCGCGCGGCCTTGCGGACGGCATCGGTGCCGTCGGTGATCACCGACATCACCGAGAACGGCCCGACATGGCCGCACGGATCGGTCTCCTCGTCGGGTGTGCGGAAGTCCGCGCCGCCGCCGGTCTGGGTCAGGGCGCGACCGGAATAGTAGAGCCGCGGCCCGATGATCTGGCCCTCGGCGAGCAGTCGCGCCGTGGCGTGGTCGGCGCCACCCGCTTCACGGATGGTCGTGTAGCCGTCCATCAGGCAATTGCGCAGGTAGTTCGCCGAGGCGATGGCGATGTCGGCCGCCGGATTGGCGATGTTCTTGGGCGTGAGCGACAGCCCGGTGATATGGGCGTGGGCGTCGATGAGGCCCGGCATCAACGTGCGGCCGCCGACATCGACGACCGTGGCGCCGGCGGCCGCGATCGGCCTGGCCGACACCGCCGCAATACGTCCGTCGTTCACCAGCACATTGAAACCGCGCTGCAACTCGGCGAAGCCGTCGAGGACAAGATGGGCATTGGTGAAAAGCGTCTGCACCATGCCGGGAGTGTAAGCTATTGTGAGGCGGTGAACGACACGTCATCCGCCCTCGTCCTGTTTTCCGGCGGCCAGGACTCCACCACCTGCCTCGCCTGGGCGCTGTCGCGTTACGACCGTGTCGAGACGATCGGCTTCGCCTATGGCCAGAGGCACGCCGTCGAGATGGAGGTGCGCGAACCGGTCCGCCGGCGCATCGCCGGCCTTTCAGCCGACTGGCAGCGCAAGCTCGGCCCCGACCGCGTGGTCCCGCTCGACGTTCTGGGCTCGGTCAGCAAAAGCGCGCTCACGGCCGACCTGCCCATGGACACGCGAGCGGATGGGCTGCCCGCCACCTTCGTGCCAGGACGCAACCTCGTCTTCCTGACCTTCGCCGCCATCGTGGCCTGCCAGCGCGGCTTGAAGCACGTTGTCGCCGGCGTCTGCGAGACGGATTTCTCGGGCTACCCCGATTGCCGCGACGACACGGTGAAGGCGCTGCAGGTCGCGATCAATCTCGGCATGGAGGCGCGGCTGGTGCTGGAGACGCCGCTGATGTGGATCGACAAGGCCGATACCTGGCGGCTGGCCGAAAGCCTGGGCGGCCGCGCCCTGGTCGATCTCATCGTCGAGCAAACACACACCTGTTATCTCGGCGACCGGGTGCACCGCCACGACTGGGGCGTGGGCTGCGGCACGTGCGATGCCTGCCGTCTGCGCGCCAACGGCTGGGCACGCTATCGGGCCGGATTGCCCCCTTGAAACTCCCGTAAACACTCCCAAATCGACCGCCGCGGTGCGCCTTCAACAGGGTCCGCACATTTGTCTCGGCATGTTACTCCATGGAGGACGTGATGATGCAAATTGGCGATCTGCCGCCCCAGCCGCAGGCCTTTTCACACGCCTTGTCGGCCGAGGCCGACAAACAACAGCAGCCTTCCCACGGCCTGCCCGAACAGGACCAGGAGCCCCTGTTCGTGTCGCCGCCACCGCTCCCTTGGCCGCGCGTCTTTCCGGGGCTATAGGCGGTCCGCCTCACTGAACCAAAGGACGGGCAATGAACGGGGACGCAGCGGACACGCAAACACATCAGTTCCAGGCGGAGGTCGCCGAGCTCCTGAACCTGATGGTCCACTCGGTCTATTCCGAGACCGACGTGTTCCTGCGCGAGCTGATCTCCAATGCGTCGGACGCCCTGGACAAGCTGCGCTACGAGGCGATCGCCAACCCGGCGCTGCTGGTCGGCGCCGAGAAGCTGGCAATCCACCTCAAGCCGGATGCGACCGCCAAGACGCTCACCCTTGCCGACACCGGCATCGGCATGGACCGCCAGGAGCTGCTGGACAATCTCGGCACCGTGGCGCGTTCCGGCACGAAGGCCTTCCTGAAAGGCCTGCAGGACGCCAAGGACGGGCTCGGTCTGATCGGCCAGTTCGGCGTCGGCTTCTATTCCGCCTTCATGGTGGCCGACCGCATCACCGTGACCAGCCGGCGCGCCGGCGCGCCGGAGGCCTGGGTGTGGACGTCGTCGGGTGGCGCGGGCTTCGAGCTGGCGCCGGCCACCGAGGAGCAGGCGAGCCGCGTGCCGCGCGGCACCGAGATCGTCCTGCACCTGAAGGACGACGCGGCGCGCTACCTGCAGCCGTTCGAGCTGGAGCGGGTGATCCATACCTACTCCGAGCACATCCTCTTCCCCATCGAGCTTCTCGACGACAAGGGCGAGGCGCGGCAGGTCAACGCCGCCAGCGCGCTGTGGCAGCGGCCGAAGTCGGAGCTGAAGGCCGAGGACTACACCCAGGCCTATCGCTCGATCGCCATGGCCTTCGACGAGCCCGCGCTCACCCTCCACTACAAGGTCGAGGGCCGGCAGGCCTACGCCGTGCTGCTGTTCGTGCCGACCACGCCGCCCTTCGACCTGGCCGATCCCGGCCGCAAGGGGCGGGTGAAGCTCTATGTCCGGCGCGTCTACATCACTGACGATGCCGACCTTTTGCCGCCCTATCTGCGCTTCGTGCGCGGCGTGGTCGACAGCGAGGACCTGCCGCTCAACCTCTCGCGCGAGATGCTGCAGAACAACCCGCAGGTGACGCAGATCCGCAACGGCCTCACGACCCGTGTGATCGGCGAGATGGAAAGCGCGGCGGCCAAGGAGCCCGAGACCTGGACCAAGATCTGGAACGCCTTCGGGTCGGTCCTCAAGGAAGGGCTCTATGAAGACCATGAGCGCCGCAGCCAGCTGCTGTCCCTGGCGCGCTTTTCCACGACGGCCGGCGACAGCCCCCGTTCGCTCAAGGACTACGTCACCGACCTCAGGCCCAACCAGACGGAGATCTACTACCTCGTGGGTGACAGCGCCGATCGCTTGAAATCCAACCCCAAGCTCGAGGCGGCGCGCGCCCGCGGCATGGAAGTGCTGCTGCTGACCGATCCGATCGATGCCTTCTGGACGGCCATGCCGCAGGACTTCGAGGGCAAGCCGTTGCGCTCGCTGAGCCAGGGCGACGTCGATTTCGGGCTGGTCCCCTTGCTCGACGACAAGGCCGAGGACGAGGCGTCGAGCGATGACGACGCGGCCATCCTGAAGGCGGTGAAGGAGGCGCTGGCCGACAAGGTCTCCGACGTGCGCGCCTCGCAGCGCCTGACCGAGAGCGCGGCCTGCCTGGTTGCCGGCGCCCAGGGCCGCGACCGCGAGCTCGAGCGCCTGCTGGCCCGCGCCAACCGCGGCAGCGGCGCCAAGCCGATCCTCGAGCTCAACATGCGGCATGATCTCGTGAAGGCGCTCGGCGCGGCTGCGAGCGAGGAGACGGCGGAACTCGCCAATCTCCTGCTCGACCAGGCCCACATCCTCGACGGCGAGGTGCCCGCCGATCCGGCGGCCTTCGCGCGACGGCTCAACAGCTTCGTCGTGCGCGGGTTGGGCAAGACCTCATAGTCTCTTGGACCGCGCGCATCCTGCGCGCTCGAAGCCTCAGGAAAGATCGACGCCCACTCGGCCGCGGCGGCCCAGGACTTCGACCGAGAGGTCGCTGCCTCGGCGATGCAGCGCCACGTCGACCGCTGCATCGCCGAGCGACAGGCGGCGCAAGGTCACGTCATCGAGGAAATCCGGCAACAGCGGCTCGTCGAACGCCACCGAGCCGCGCGCCGTGTCGAAGCGCAAGCCGAGGCAGGACTGCAGCAGCGACAAGGGCGTTGCCGCGGCCCAGGCCTGCGGCGAGCAGGCGACGGGATAGAAGGTCGGACCGTGCGCACGCTCGCGCGGGAAGCCGCAGAACAGCTCGGGCAGGCGGCGCAGGTCGATATAGGCCGAGGCCGCGAACAAGCCGCCGAACAGGCGCGCCGCCTCGCGCCGGAAGCCATAGCGAGCGAAGCCCGCCGCGATCAGGGCGTTGTCGTGCGGCCACACCGAGCCGTTGTGGTAGCTCATGGGGTTGTAGCGTGCCTCGCCGACGGCGACCGTTCGCACGCCCCAACCGGAGAAGAAGGCATTCGACGTCAGCGTCTTCACCACGGCCGCGGCGCGGTCGGGCCGGGCGATGCCGCTGAACAACGCGTGGCCTGCGTTGGAGGCGCGCACGCGACAAGGTCGCTTGTCGCCATCGAGGGCGAGCACGTAGGTGCCGAGGCGCCTGTCGAAGAAGGCGTCGTCGAACCGCAGCTGGAGACGGTTGGCGCGCGCGATGTAGCCGTCGGCCGCCTGGTCGTCTTGCAACCGTCTTGCAATCAGGGCAGCGGCCCGCCAGGCGCCGAAGGCATAGGCCTGGACCTCGACCAGGGCGACCGGTCCGCGCGCCAGCGAGCCGTCGGCGTGGAAGATCGAATCGTGGCTGTCCTTCCAGCCCTGGTTGATCAGCCCGCTATCGCGCATGCGGCCATACTCGATGAAGCCGTCGCCGTCGCGATCGCCCGATTCGTCCATCCAGCGCAGCGCCGCCAGGATGTTCGGCCACAGCTGTCGCACGGTCGCGAGATCGTCGGTGCGCTCGAGATAGGCTCCGGCCAGCATGACGAACAGCGGCGTGGAATCGACGCTGCCGTAGTAGTGACGGAACGGCACTTCGCCCAGCAACGCCATCTCGCCCTGACGCATCTCGTGAAGAATCTTGCCCGGTTCGGCGTCGGCTGCCTCATCGGTGGTCTCGGCCTGGTGGCGCGCCAGGTGGCGAAGCACGCCGCGGGCAAGGGCCGGATCGAGCCACAGCGTCTGCATCGCCGTGATCAGCGCGTCGCGGCCGAACACCGTGCTGAACCACGGAATGCCGGCATACGGATAAGGACCGTCCGGCGTGTCGGTGACCAGCATGTAGAGGTCGGAGATCGACCGGCGGATGGCCTCGTTGAAGGTGGTGTTGGTGCTGGTGATCGTCGTGGCGCGGGCCGCGGCGGTGCGCAGCGTCCGCCGCGACCGCCGCAATGCCTGCAGGAAGCCGGGCCGCGCCTGGTCCTGTGCGTTGTCGTCGGCGGCGCAGTCGATCGTGAGGTCGATGTAGCGCGTTTCGCCAGGTTGCAGGACGAGCTCGAACAGCGCGCCATCGACGCTGAGCTTGTCGGGCGGAGTTGCAAAGCTCACCACCGTGCGGCGCGTCAGGCCATCGAGGCCGGTGTAGCCCAGCGTGACGGCGTTGCCGTTCACCGCGCCCGCGTGGCGCAGACCGTGGCGCTCGCGGCGCGTGCCGCGGACCTCGAACAGGTCAGCAAAATCGGCAGCGAACGACAGGCCGAGCCGCAGGCGTTGCGGCGTGCCGCCGAAGTGGCGCACCGCCAGCCGCTCGTGGCAGGCCGCCTGCCACAGGAAGCGCATGCGGCGCAGATGCACCATGTCGTGTTCGAGGGCCAGGCGTCCCAGCGTGTCGTAGAGGTCGGGATTGGTGAGATCGCAGGTCAGCATGGCATTGTCGTCGCGCAGCGTCGAGCTGAGCAACATCGGCCGCTGGCCGTCGAGCGTCACCAGGAGATGAGAGAGGTAGCGCGTGTCGCGATGATAGAGGCCTTCGGGGCTGCCGGGGCCGGCCACCGCGTCGCCGTTGGGATCGAACACACCAAAACTGTCGCCGTGCTTCAGCGTGCGCGGCCGGCGCTCCTGCAGCGAGGTGGCCGCCGGGATGAAGAACTGCGCCGTCGGCACGCCCGGGCCGACGGGAGCAGGGGCGTGAGCCACTTCCCCGGCGTTCTTCATGCCATGACGTCCCTCATTCGGCTGCGCTTAGCTCGACTGGTTGGCGCGCGTCCACAGGCTGCGACAGCCGGGCGCCCCCTTCGAGCAGGCGGCGATAGACCGCGACATAGTCGCGGGCCATGCGCGCCGCTGTAAAGCGCTGATCGAAGACGTCGCGGATGCGCCGACGGTCAAGATTGCCGATCAGGCTGACCGCCGACACCGCCTCCTCGACACTGTCGACCACGAAGCCGGTGACGCCGGATTCAATGACCTCGGGCACCGAGCCGCAATTCCAGCCGATGACCGGCGTACCGCAGGCCATCGCCTCGATCATGACCAGGCCGAACGGCTCGGCCCAGTCGATGGGAAACAACAGCGCCGCGGCGTTGCCCAGGAAGTCCGCCTTCTCGGCATCGCCGATCTCGCCGATGTAGCTCACGTTGGCATGGCGCCGCACCAGGGGCTCGATTTCCTCGCGCCAGTAGTCGCGGTCGACCTTGTCGATCTTGGCGGCGATGCGCAGCTCGCGACCGCTGCGCGCGGCGATCTCGATGGCGCGGTCGGGCCGCTTCTCGGGCGAAATGCGGCCCAGGAAGGCGAGATAGTCGCCGCGGCGCGAGGCGAGCGGCTTCAAGAGGTGCTGGGGCAGGCCGTGATGGATGCGGCCTGCCCAGTTCACCGGCGGCATCGGCTTGCGCTGGTTGTCGGAGATCGACACCAACGGCGCCTCGCTGAAGGTGCTGTAGAGCGGATGCATGTCGGCGAGATCGAGCCGGCCGTGGAGGGTCGTCACGGTACGCCAGGAGAAGTCGCGAATCACCGGATAATGCAGCAGGTCGACGTGGAAGTGCAGCACGTCGAACGACGAGGCGAGCCGGCGCACCTCGTCGAGCATGATCAGGTGATAGGGGATTGGGTCCTTGACCTCACCGAGACGCAGCGCCTTGGCCGTGCACGGCACCAGGCGCGCCCGGGTCAACGAATCACCGCTGGCGAACAGCGTCACATCGTGACCCTGCTCGACCAGTTCCTCGGTGATGTAAGACACGATTCGCTCGGTGCCGCCATAGAGCCGGGGCGGCACGCTTTCCATAAGAGGCGCGACCTGGGCAATTTTCATCGGGATCCCTCGCTCGGCATCCCGCCGGCCCAAGCCCGGGATACGCTGCCAATGTCGCAACGATCTCACGGACAATTGGTTGCGATTACCCGTCAGGGCTGGGTTTTTATGGTGAACGGAATGTCGCCCTGAATGACCTTGACGCCTTCCATGGTGCGCACCGTCCAGCGCAGCAGGTATTCGCCGGGCGGCAGGGTCGGTGCGCGGGCGAACAGCACATCGGGCGACGATTGCAGCCGCGGTTGGAGCTGCTCGACGAGCCGGCCGTCGCGCCAGATCGACAGGTTCGAGTGGATGTGATCGATCGGGCGGTCGAAGCGTACGAAGAACGAACTGCCCGGTTCGCCGATCACGGCTTGCGCCTTGGGTGCGGAGTCCATGACCTGGACATCTTGCGCCGCGGCCGACGCCGAGAACGCCATCGCAAACAGGCCGACCAGGGCCAGCCGCCGAATCGAGAATTCCATGCAGGATAATTTCTTCAATCATGCAAGGAGTAAAGGGCGGAAGCGTCACACGATCTTGACGGCGATGTCGTTCGACACGTCGATGGTCGAGCGATCGCCCGAGCCGCGCAGCAGCACCGAGCCTTTGCCGCTGATCTTGGCGTACTTCATCTTGCCCTCGAAGCCGCCATAGCCTTCGATGCGGCAGCCATCGAGCATCATGCTGCCGCCGTTGAGGAAGGCCTCGACCAGATAAGGCTGCGATTTGAAGGTGCTGGCGCGGCAGGCGAACAGGCGTCCCTCGTTGGCGAGCTTGATGCCGCAACCGCCGTTGTTCTCGAAGCCGCAGCCCATGGCCATGGAGAAGCCGCCGTGGGCGAGCAGGCCCGGCCCCTTGTTCTCGACGAAATAGGTCTGCGAGATGTTGAGGTCGCGCGGCTCCTGATAGGGGATGTTGCTCTGCGTCTCGATGCCGGCATTGCCGTTCTTGCGCAGCTGGCCGCCGAAGATGGCGATTGCCGAGACGATGCCGATGTCGCCGATCGTTCCGTTGTTGCGGAAGGTCATGCCGTTGCGGCCGTTGTCGGCGCAGGTGACGGCATGGCATTCGCCCTCGAACACGCTGCCGTCGAAGAAGAGCCCGTCGCGCTGGAAGTGCTCGATGTCGAGGTTCATCAGCTTCCAGCTGTAGAGCCAGCTGTGGTTGGTGTGGCACTCGAGGCCGATCGCGTCCTGCGCCGGACTCTCGGCGAGGATCGTGCCGTTCATGATCTTCATGCCGCGCAGGGCCACGTTCTTGGCGCGCGCGGGAATGCGGATGGTGATGGCGCGCTTTGTGGCGTCGTTGAAGTCGGCGATCAGCTTGGCGCCATTGAGATCCAGCCCCGGACCGAGCTGGTTGGAGCTGACCTCGATCACGATCGGCCGGCGCAGCCGCACATTGCCGCCGCGCCAGTCGAGCACGTCGCCGGCGGCGAACTTGGCGCGCAACGCCTCCTCAAAGCCCGCGGCCTCCGTTTCCTTGGTTTGGGCGAGGGCAGGGGCGGCAACCGCCGTGGCGGTGGCCGACGCCGCGGCCAGGAATCTCCGTCGGGTCGTACGCATGGGCACAGTGTCCTGGGCTGGACAGGGGCCGGCGAGTGTTCGAGTTGTGGCCGGAACAAACCCCCGCCCGAATCGTTCCCAGCGCATGGCCCGCATGCTCAGGATCCTGGCCTGGACGGCCGGCGTGCTCGTGGCCCTGGTCGGCATCGCGATCGGGGCCGTGTACTTTTATGTCACGTCGGACGATTTCCGCGGCCGGGTCGAAAGCCATGCCAGCGCCCTCTCGGGCCGCAAGACCACCATCGCAGACATCTCGATCGACTGGGGCCTCACGTCGCACGTCCATCTGAGCGGCGTTCAATTCGCGAACGCCGAGTGGGCCAAGGAGCCCCATATGCTGAAGGCCGAGCAGGTCGATTTCGAGATCCGCCTGTGGCCCCTGCTCGGGGGCAATCTGGTGCTGCCCAGCCTGGTGATGCGCAAGCCCGAGGTCGTGATCGAGAAGGGCGACAACGAGCGCCTGAACTGGGAGCTCGGCGAGGCGCCGGCCGCGGCCGCCGCGGCCAAGCAAGTCGTCGAGCCGGACAATCGCTTCGAGACGCCGGTGATCGGCCGCCTCGAAGTCACCGAGGGCAAGCTCAGCTACCGCGACCCCAAGCGCAAGCTCGACCTCGACGGCACGGTGTCCACCGCGACCGGGACCGCGGGTGACCAGCCGCAGGCCAAGCTCGAGCTCAAGGGCAAGCTCGAGGGCCAGCCGCTCACCTTGCGCTTCGTCGGCGGCTCGCTGGTCATGCTGCGCGACACCGAGCAGCCTTATCCGCTCGATCTCGACGTCACTTTCGGCGCCACCAAGCTCAAGGCCAAGGGCACGGTGATGGATCCCTTCCAGTGGACCGGCGCCGATGTCGAGCTGTCGCTGCAGGGCCACGACCTCGCCGACATCTATCCCCTGCTCGGCATCCCCGGCCCGCCGACGCCGCCCTACAATATCAGCGGCAAGCTGCACCGCGAATCGGGCGTGTGGAAGTTCGTCCAGAGCAAGTGGCATGTCGGCGACAGCGATCTCACCGGCGACGTGCTGGTCGACACGCGGCGCAAGCCCGGCCATCTCACGGCCAAGCTGGTCTCGCAGAAGCTGGTCTTCGCCGACCTGGCGCCGCTCGTTGGCGCGCCGCCCGACAAGCCTGGCGGCAACGTCTCGCCCCAGCAGCGCCAGACCCAGCAGCAGCTCGAGGCGACGGGCGATCTCTTCCCCAACGTGCCGCTCAAGGTCGAGAAGCTCCGGGCGATGAACATGGACGTCACGCTCGACGCCAAGCGCGTGATCGCGCCCAGCTACCTGCCGGTGCAGGCGCTGTCGTTCCGCGTCGTGGTGCAGGACGGCGTGGCGACGGCCAAGCCGCTCACCCTGATCCTGCTGGGCGACGGCCAGAGCGCCGGCGCCGGCAAGATCGCGGGCGAGCTCGTGGTCGATGCCAAGACCGACACGCCCAAGGTGCGCACCAGCCTGGTGCTGAGCGACATCGAGCTGCGCAACTTCTTCCGCGAATCGCGCTACTTCGATGCGACCTACGGCAAGGTGCAGGGGCGCGTTGTGCTGGCTGGCACCGGCCGTTCGCTCGCCCAGGTCATGAGCACGGCCGACGGCCATATCGCGGTGGCGCTGGGCGGCGGCTCGGTCTCGAGCCTGATGGTGAGCCTCGCCGGATTGCAGATTTTTGACGCGCTGATCCTCTACGTCACCGGCGACAACCGGATTCCCATCAAGTGCGCCATCGGGCGGCTGAACTTCAACCACGGCACGGTCAGCTTCGACCGCACCCTGCTCGACACCCAGAAGTCGGTGTTGCACGTCCAGGGCCAGGCTTCGCTGATCACCCAGGCGGTCAAGGCCGAGATCGATGCCGACGCCAAGCAGTTCGATCTTCTGGACTTGCATGGCGCAGTGGTCGTGCAAGGAAAGCTGCGCCAGCCGCAGGTTTCGCTCGGCCGCATCTTCCCGATCCCGACGCCGGTAATCGGCACCGCCAAGGACGTGGCTTGCGGGGCCGCCACGCAACAATTGTTCTCCGGCCAATAACAGGGGCCAGTAGCGACCAAGCGACTCCTTCATCGCGACACCCTACTCAAGGTATAAGGGAGCGGGGCGGAGCGAGGGCAGAAAGAGGACTGGTCGAGGTGGCAGGTCGGCAGGCGGCGAGACGCAAGGCAAAGACGAGCCCACAGGCTCCGCGGGGCGGGCGCGCCATGCGCCAGCCCGTAGCCACCGAAGGCTTCTGGCCGGGTCAGCAGGGCTACGCCATCATCCCGTGGTGGAATCCGCTGCATTGGAACTGGCGGCGCGGCCTGGTGCGATTGTGGCTGCTCGCCTCCCTGATGTGGGCGGGCTACTGGCTCTACAATCTCCAACTGGCCTGCGCCTTCTGGTTCGCCCCCTGGTGCGAGGCGCCGGCCCATGTCGACTGGCCGAACGGCAGCATGGTGCTGGGCCTGGCGATGGTGCTGCTGAGCGGTCCGCTGCTCATGCTGGCCACGTGGTGGGTCGTCCGTTGGGCGCTCCGCGGCCTGCTGGCGCGGCGAGCCCGTTAAAGTGACGTGATCGGCTCGAAAGCCGGCGATCTCGATCCCGGTTGGCGACCGTACCCGTGGCAGCGCCCGCGCTGTTCTTCGCGTGGCACGCGGCCCTCAGGAAAACCCGTTTACTGTTGACCGCTGGTGCTCGACGGCGCCTGCACGGGGCGGTTGCGATCGTCCGGCTTGGTCGCCGGCGGCGGGCCGGCGGCAGGACGCTCCGCCTGGTCGGACGCTGGCGTCTGCGATGGCGGAGGTGTCAGTGTTCCGATGCTGCCGCTCGGGCTGGTCTGCGCCACGGCGGGCGCGGCGACGACGAGGGCAAGGGCTGCGAGGGCTGAGGTCTTCATGGCGAGCTCCTGGGACTGCGGGGGCCCTGTCATTGCAGGAACACCGCGCCGGGCCCGACAGTTGCGCCGGCTATTTGTAGGAGGAGATCTCGATCAGGCTGCCGTCGGGATCGCGGCAATAGACCGAGACGATCGTTCCCCTGGCACCGCGCTTGTCGGACGGCCCCTCGATGACGGCCACGCCGCAGGCGCGCAGGTGGTCGGCCACCGCCTGCGGCGAGGCGCTCGTCAGGAAGCAGAGGTCGTCGCTGCCGGCCCTTTCATGGTCGGCGGTGAACCAGTCCTCCTTGCTGGCCGACAGGGGCCTGAGGTTGATCTTCTGCCGGCCAAACTTCACCGACGTGCGCCGGGTCCTGCCCGCGCCGGGGTCGAAGTCCTCGCGCGTCATGCCGAGCACGCGCTGGTACCAGGCGGCGGCCGCCTCGACGTCGTGCACGTTGATGACGAGATGGTCGAGGGCATCGACAGTGAGCGCCATGGCGGGAACCTCCTGGATGCGCCTGTGTTATCACTTCAGTTGCGCGCCTACGAGCATCAACAACCATGTGCCCGGCACATGATCGGTTTCTCCATCGCCCGCGCCAAGCGCATCCTGTTGATTTCCTTTGCGCTGCCGGTCACCCGAAACCCTGCAGCGGCTCAACGCCGAGCGTGTCGGCATGCCCTCGCCGGTGCCCGCCTTCCGGCGGGTCTACGTCTCGCCACGCGATGACTTGTTCGGCTCGCTGCGCATGTACGCCATCCCGCACGCCGATCCGCGCGTCGAGGTCGTCCGTGGTCTGGACATCGCCTTCGCCGAGCTCGGCGTCGCGCCCGGTGAGTTCGAGCCGCTGCAGGCCTGAGGGCTACGGCCGCACGTAGGTCCAGCCCTGCTCCTGCAGCTCCATCAGCCGCACCACGCCCGACTTCACCACGGCGGCCTGGGCCAGCAGCGGGATCGCCTTGTTCTCGGCCTTGCCCATGTTCTCCTGGGTGTTGCCGCAGGCCTTGAAGGAGATCGCCGGATTCTTTTCGGAGATGGTCTTGATGCGATCTTTCACCGGCGAGGTGTCGTCCCGCAGCATGTGCAGGCCGGGACCGAAGGCGACTATTTCGATCTCGATCTTCTCGCCTCGCTCCTTGTAGTACTGCTCGACATTGGTCGCGTTGTTGAGGGCAAGCGTCATCGTCGCCGGCTCGTTGCTGTTGACCTGCAGCACCAGCCGGTGCGCCTTCTTGGACGCCGCGGCCGGCGGTACCGCCGCGATCTCCTTGCTCTGCGCCATTGTCGGTGGGGCAAGAACGAGCAGTGCCACGCATAGCGTGGCCGCGCGCATCGCCTGATCGAACGTCATCATGGTGCTCTCCTCAATTGCGGGGCCATTTGCAGGGACCGGCCATCCGGGCCACCAGCGCCTTGATGCCTGGCAGGTCGTAGTGTCCTTCGAGTGTTTCCCCCTGCCTGTCGGCGACGCGGAAGGCGATGGCGCCCTCTGCCGGCAGCGAGGCCAGGAACCCGGCGACATCGCCTTTCAGGACGATACCGCTGCCCGATGACGACAGTCCGCTGGTCACCGTCACCGGCGGCGCGCCGTTGATGGCGTAGCTCACGACATGGTCTTCGGC
>Ga0081539_10002152_pt1 | contig 29064 bp, 27 predicted proteins | sample TabmetS4T2R2_FD_71023 | JGI IMG/M metagenome (GOLD analysis project Ga0081539, IMG submission 71023) | Tabebuia heterophylla rhizosphere microbial communities from the University of Puerto Rico - S4T2R2 | ecosystem: Host-associated > Plants > Roots > Rhizosphere ... | reverse complement strand
GCTGCGCTTGGCAATGTGGTGCCGCAGCTTCACGTCCACGTCATTGCCCGCCGCACTGGCGATGCGGCCTGGCCGCGCCCGGTCTGGGGCGTGGTGCCGCCGCTCGCGCACGATGCGGCGGAAGTTCAGAACTTCATCAGCGCGATCCGGCGCAAAATCTGGTTAGGTTGAGAAAAGGAAAATGTCCGCATTCGACAAATATCCGCTCGGCAAGCCCGCCTTCGTCACCCACGCGCTCGATCGCGCCGCGCATTTGCGCATGAATGACCAGAAGCTGTTCGCGATGGAGGGTCAGAACGATGCGCGCGCCTACGTGGTCTACCGCGATTCGCTGGTCGTGAAGCAGGACGAGGGCGGCCCGCGCGCGCTGCTCTCGATCAAGGAAGCGCTGGATTACGGCGCCAATCCCGGCACGGTCTTTCTGGGTCTGCGCGACGGCGCGCCGGTGTTCGGCATGGGCATCTCGCCGGCGGCTGCGGAAAAACTGATCGGCCGCAACGACGTCGCGGTGACGGAATTGCGCGGCATGGCGATGCAGGGCGTGCTGCCGCAGGAGCAACTCTCTGCCATCGCGATGGCGAAATCGCTGGTGGGCTGGCATCAGCGTCACGGCTTTTGCGCCAATTGCGGGCAGCGCACCTCGATGAAGGAAGGCGGCTGGAAGCGCGAATGCCCAAGCTGCAAGGCCGAGCACTTTCCGCGCACTGATCCGGTCGTGATCATGTTCGTCAGCTCCGGCGACAAGGCGCTGCTCGGCCGGCAGAGGCAGTTCATGCCCGGCATGTATTCGTGCCTGGCCGGCTTTGTCGAAGCGGCCGAAACCATCGAGGACGCCGTCCGCCGCGAGATATTCGAGGAAAGCGGCATCCGCGTCACCGACGTGAGCTACTACATGACGCAGCCCTGGCCCTATCCGTCATCGCTGATGATCGGCTGCACCGCGCGCGCGCTCAATGAGGACATCGTGGTGGATCGCAACGAACTCGAGGAGGCGCGCTGGTTCGACCGCGCGGAACTGGAGTTGATGCACAAGCGCAAGCATCCCGACGGCCTGTTTGCCGCGCATCCGTTTGCGATCGCCCATCACCTGATCGGCCATTGGCTGCATGGCGGAGCGGACGGCCGCGCATAGCGGGAACCGGCACCGGTTTGCTCGATTAGCTGAGGACCTTGAACGGCCATGACGGATCCAGGCATGAACTTTCAGGCCAAGGCGCCGAAAATCCCGCCACGCATTCTCTGCATCGGCATGCCGGTGCGCGATCTCACCTTCAACACTCCAGGCGTTCCCGGGCGCGGTTCCAAGGAGCACGCGACCGCCTTCGACGAAATCTGCGGCGGCAACGCGCTCAACGCCGCGATCGGAATCGTCCGGCTCGGCGGCCGCGCTTCGATCTGCGGTCCGATGGGGGATGCGAAGGAAACAAGCAGCCGCTTCATTTTCGAGCAGATGGCGCATGAGGGCATCGAGACAAAACATCTCATTCACATGCCCGGCCTGGTGACACCGATCTCGGCGGTCATGATCGACCCCTCGGGCGAGCGCACCATCGTCACCTTCCGCGATCCGAAATTATGGCATGTGAAGCTGCCCGCCTCCGACACGCTGCTGGACGATTGTCACGCCATCCTCACCGAAAGCCGCTGCGCGGAATTCTGTACCGAGCTGTGCGCGGAAGCGGTCCGGCGCGGCATTCCCGTGATCGTCGACGTCGACCGCGCGATGTCGCTGCGCGAGGGCCTGCTCAATGCCTCGACGCATCTGGTGTTCTCCAGCGAGCCGCTGCAGGAGACAGCCGACGTCAGCGACGACGGCCAGGCGCTGCACAAGGTCGCCAAGCTGACGAAATCCTTCCTGGCGGGCACGCGCGGGCCGCGGGGCACCATCTGGCTCGACGAGCACGGCCAGTTGCAGGAAACCCCCGCCTTCCCGGTCCACACCGTCGATACCCTTGGCGCAGGTGACGTGTTCCACGGCGCTTTTGCGCTGGCCATCACCGAGGGCCAGGAATTGCGGGAGGCGCTGCGGTTCGCCTCGGCTGCCGCGGCGCTGAAATGCACCCGCTTCGGCGGCGCCTTTGCAGCCCCGCAACGGGCTGAAGTCGCAGCGCTTTTGGGGCAAGGCCAGAAGGCCGGCCAAGCCTGACTTTCCATAAGGCGGGCCTTGCATGAGAAGATTTTTCTCTATATGAGGGTTACAATCCCTTCATATGGAACTTTATTCTCATGACCGACGTAGCCACCGCCGTCCCCCTGCAGGAACCCAACCGCCGCCTCGACGCCATCGACCGCAAAATCCTCACCGTGCTGCAGGAGGATGCCTCCCTCTCCGTCGCCGAGATCGGCGACCGGGTCGGCCTGTCCTCGACCCCCTGCTGGAAGCGTATCCAGCGCCTGGAGGCCGATGGCGTGATCCTGCGCCGGGTGGCGCTGGTGGATCAGAACAAGATTGGGCTGGGCATTTCCGTGTTCGTCTCGGTCGAGAGTTCCGACCACTCGGAAGCCTGGCTGCGCAAATTTGCCGACGCCGTCAGCGCCATGCCGGAAGTGATGGAATTCTATCGCATGGCCGGCGACGTCGATTACATGCTGCGCGTCGTGGTCGCGGACATGCCGAGCTACGACGTTTTCTATAAAAAACTGATCAGCGCCGTGCCGTTGAAGAACGTCACCTCGCGCTTTGCGATGGAGAAGATCAAGTCGGTGACTGCGCTGCCGGTGCCGGCGGCGTAGGGCAGCCGATCAGGCCGAGTTGAATGTCGGCAGCACGATGCTGACCCGCGCGCCTCGGCCGGGCGCTGCGGTGACGTCAATCGTTCCGCCATGGGCCTCGACCAGCGCCCGGGCCACCGCAAGGCCGAGACCGGCGCCGCCGGTGGCTCGATTGCGCGATGTCTCGAGCCGATTGAACGGCTCGAGCATGGCCTGACGCGCTTCTACCGGAATTCCCGGCCCCTCGTCATCGATCGACACGACGACCGACTGCTGCCGCAGCCCGACGCGAATATGGGCGGCGCGGCCATACTTGATGGCATTATCGATCACGTTGCCGATGATCCGCCGCAGCGCGAGCCGGTCACCGAGCACAATGGCGCCCCGGGCGCCCTCTTCCGTCGCTGCATCGACGGTGTCGCCCTGCAACTGCCGATCGCTGACCTCCGCCTGTACCAGCGCGGCGAACTCGATCATTTCCTGGGACAGGCCGCCGGCACCGGCGCTGGCGGACAGCAGCGCGTCGTCGAGCAGGCGGATCATGTCGTCGATATCGACGACGGCGCGGTGCCGCTCCTCGGCGTCCGAAATCTGCTCGACCCGCAGCCGCAACCGGGTTGCAAACGTCCTGACGTCATGGGCGATGCCGCCGATCAGAACCATGCGCGCGCGCAGCATCTCGTTCAGCCGTCCCTGCAGCCGGTTGAACGCGGCGACCACGGCCCGGATTTCCGGCGCGCTGCGGCGCGCCTCGACCAGCACCGGAGGCGTAGCCGACAGGTCGACCCGATCGACAGCAGCGGCCAGTTGCGCCAGTGGCCGCGTCTCGCGCTGCATTACCAGCAGCGCCAGCAGGGCAACGATCGTGCCGAACAGCCCCGCGCCAAAGCCGACCGGCAGGCCGAGCGGCGTGACCGGCAGGCGGGTATAGGCGTCAATCACCAGGGTTTCGCCGGTTCGAAGCATGATGCGGAATTCCGTCGCATTCGCCATCAGCCGCGCCAGCCGGGGAAACCAGCGGTTCGTCCGCCGATCGGGCGGCACGACGATTTCAACTGCACGTCCTCCGAGTCCCGCCGCATAGGCTTCGCGCGATGCTGCCTGTCGCGGATCCGTCGTCGCAGCCGCGCCGGAACCGGGCTCAATCCGAACGACGAATTGCGGCGAGGCCACCGCGGCGAGGAGCGGTCCGCGCGCGGCGGGCGAGGCCTGCTCGATCAGCGATGCCAGCGCATCAAGCCTGGCTGGGGAGGGATGCGCGAGCTCCCTTTCGCGGACCGACGTCAGGTAAAACACGGCGACGATCACGGTGACGACGGTGGAAAAGCCGACCAGGATGATCAGGGCGAGCCGGGCCGCCAGCGAGAGCCGCAACATCATGACACCTGCTTGACCTGGGCCGTGAACAGATAGCCGCCATTGCGCACCGTGGTGATGAGGTTTGACCCCGGGCTTGCCGCATCGAGCTTCTTGCGCAGCCGCGATATCAGCATGTCGACGGTGCGGTCGAACGGCTCGGCCGAACGGCCGCGCGTCCAGTCGAGTATCTGGTCGCGGCTCAGCACGCGGCGCGGCCTTTGCACGAAGCAGCCCAGCAAGTCGAATTCGGCGCTGGTGAGCTGCAGCGTCGATACGTCGGCGTCGATCAGCTCGACATTGCGCGTATCCATGTCGACGACGAAGCGGTCGAACGCAAAGCGCCGCACGATGGGCTTTGCCGGCGCGGCGCCGGCGCGGCGGAGGATCGCGCGGACCCGCGCCAGCAATTCGCGCGGCCCGAACGGTTTTGCCAGATAGTCGTCGGCGCCCATCTCCAGCCCAACCACGCGGTCGATCTCGTCGCTCTTGGCGGTGAGCATCAGGATCGGAATGCTGTCATCTGCGCGCAGCCGGCGGCAGATCGACAAGCCGTCCTCACCGGGCAGCATCAGGTCGAGGATGATGATATCGGGCCGCAGCTTCTGCAGGGCCGCGTTCATCGCCGCGCCGTCGCTCGCGCAGACGACCTCGAACCCCTCGCGCCGCATGAAATCGGCGACCAACCGGCTGATCTCGGGGTCGTCCTCAACGATAAGAATCGTCGCGGCCTGCGTTGTCATGACCGCATTGTGGCCGTCGCCCGCCGCTACGCAAGGCCGGCAGAGCCGCTGTTACATACTGTTACACATCATCGACAACACGACAAAAATCGTTTCCCGCGGGCAAAGCGGCGCTGACATCGTCTCGGCATCCTCCTTGCTGGCTCCAGCAACGGCAGCCTGCCTCATCCGGCACATCAAGGAGAAGACGACGATGAAGAAGCTCTTTCTGACCTCGGCCATCATCGGCACCTTGTCAATCGCGGCAGCCGCGGATGCCAATGCCTGGACTCGCTACGGGACGCATACGGGTCCGCGCGGGACCTCCACTGTCCATGTGTCCGGCTCCTGCGCATACGGTAGCTGCACGCGCAGCGTGACGCGTACCGGCCCCGCCGGAAACACCTATACCCGCACCGGCACGATCTACCGCTGACACCTACACGCGCCCGCCGTCCGGACTCGTCCCCACCCCGGACGGCGGCACCACCCGATCGCGATCATCACTTCAGAGGAAATCCACCATGTCTTATTCCCTTCGACGGCCAAAGCTTGCGACCGCCATGGCGGCACTGCTGACCTTTGCTGCCACCCTGCCCGCCCGCGCCCAGTCGCAGCCGACGCCGCAAATGCGCAGCGAAGCGATGGCGCTGATGCAGCTCTGCCGCGGCGATTACGATCGCCTGTGCAGCGGCGTGACGCCCGGCGGCGGGCGCGTCTTGGCCTGCCTGCAGTCCCATGCGAGCCAGCTCAGCGCGACCTGCGCGCAGGCGATGCCGCGCGCCGAAGCACTCAGGAACAGCGCGACGGCGGCCGGCGCGATGCCGAAATAGGAGGGAGCCATGCCCCATGCGGCAAGACTGATCGGCACCGACACCCGCCTTCTGATCATCGCGATGGCGATCAGCCTGATGGCGCTGGAATACGGCATCAGCCGGCTGGCGGGCCGCGAAACGCATGATTGGCGCGAGAGCGCCGCGTCATTCGGCGTCGCCCTGGGACAGACCTTGCTGCGTGGCCTGGAGGCCGGCGTGGTCGCTATTCCCTTCGCGTTCCTGTACCGGCATCGTCTGTTCGACTTCGAGCAGACGAGCCTGCCGGCACTCGCCGCGCTGTTTATCGGCAGCGAGTTCCTTTACTATTGGCAGCATCGCGCCTCACACCGCATCCGCTGGATGTGGGCCACTCATGCCGTGCATCACTCCACAACGCGGCTCAACCTGACGGCGGCGATCCGGCTCGGTTGGACCGGCAGCATCTCGGGCAATTTCCTGTTCTTCCTGCCGCTGGCGCTGCTCGGATGTCATCCGATGATGATCGTGGCCATGCTCGGCATCAACCTGTTCTATCAATTCTTCATCCACACCGAGTTCGTGCCGCGGCTGGGCGTTCTGGAATGGGCGCTGAACACGCCCAATCATCATCGCGTGCATCACGCATCCAACGAGGAGTGCCTCGACCGGAATTTTGGCGGCATCCTGATCGTGTTCGACCGTCTGTTCGGTACCTTCGCCGAGCCGCCCGCACGCCAGCAGCTGCGCTACGGCCTGGTCGGCGGCAAGCCCTCGTTCAATCCGGTCAAGACGGCGCTGGGCGAATGGGCCGCTATGCTGGGCGATGCGCGCCGGGCGCAAGGCGCCGGCGCAAAGCTCCGCGCCCTGTTCGGGCCACCCGGCGCGTGAGGCCGCAGGGCGCGCCGTTCAGATTTTCTGATTGTACTCGCCCACTTCCGGATGCGTGCGCAGCACCGAGTCCATCGCCTCGAACATGTCGCGCATGCGCTTTTCGCTGACGGGGCTTTCCACCACCACGACGAGCTCCGGCTTGTTGGACGAGGCGCGGATCAGGCCCCAGCTGCCGTCCTCGACGGTGACGCGCACGCCGTTGACGGTGACGAGATCGCGGATCGATTGCCCCGCGACCTTGTCGCTTTTGCCCTTCGCCGCCTCAAAATGTTTCACGACCGCATCGACGATGCCGTATTTGGCTTCGTCCGCGCAGTGCGGCGACATGGTCGGCGACGACCAGGTTTTGGGCAGCGCGTTCTTCAGATCGGCCATCGATTTGCCGGCCGCATGGTCGAGCATGTCGCAAATCGCAATCGCCGAGACCAGGCCGTCGTCGTAGCCGCGCCCATACGGCTTGTTGAAGAAGAAGTGGCCGGACTTCTCAAAGCCGGCGAGCGCGCCAACCTCGTGGGTGCGTCGCTTCATGTAGGAATGTCCGGTTTTCCAGTAGGTCGCCTTGGCGCCCTGCTTCTGCAGCACGGGATCGGTGAGGAACAGGCCGGTGGATTTCACGTCGACCACGAACTGCGCGTCGTTGTGGAGCGCCGACATGTCGCGCGCCAGCATGACGCCGACCTTGTCGGCAAAAATCTCCTCGCCGGTATTGTCGACCACGCCGCAGCGATCGCCGTCGCCGTCGAAGCCGAGGCCAACGTCGGCCTTGTGATGCAGCACCGCGTCGCGGATGGCGTGCAGCATTTCCAGATCTTCCGGATTCGGATTGTACTTTGGAAAAGTGTGATCGAGCTCGGTATCGAGAGGGATCACCTCGCAGCCGATCTTCTCCATCACCTGCGGCGCAAAGGCGCCCGCGGTGCCGTTGCCGCAGGCGACTACGACCTTCAGCTTGCGCTTCAGTTTCGGGCGATTGGTGAGATCGGCGATGTAGCGCGCCGGGAAGTTTTCGTGGAACTGGTAGGAGCCGCCGACCTTGTTCTTGAACTGCGAGCTAAGCACGATCTCCTTCAGCCGCGTCATCTCGTCCGGACCGAAGGTCAACGGGCGGTTGGCGCCCATCTTCACGCCGGTCCAGCCATTGTCGTTATGCGAGGCCGTCACCATGGCGACGCAGGGCACGTCGAGATCGAACTGCGCGAAATAGGCCATCGGCGTCACGGCGAGCCCGATGTCATGCACCTTGCAGCCGGAGGCAAGCAGGCCCGAGATCAGCGCGTACTTGATCGAGGCGGAATAACCACGGAAGTCGTGGCCGGTGACGATCTCTTGCCTGGCGCCGAGCTCAGCGATCAGCGCGCCCAGCCCCATGCCGAGCGCCTGCACGCCCATCAGGTTGATCTCCTTGCCGAACAGCCAGCGCGCGTCGTATTCGCGAAAGCCGGTCGCCTTCACCATCGGCTCGGATTCATAGGCGTAGGTATTGGGGACCAGCGCGGGCTTCGGCTTGGGAAACATCAGGAAAGGCCTCGGAAAAGGTGAAAATGGACCGCGCAGCCATAGCGAATGCTTGGCCGCCGCGGAAGGCGGGAAGCGCGCTTTTGTCTGTCAATTAAGGCGGATTTGGCCGGAACGTTCCTGACCAGCCCAATTTTTAGCGGGCGATTTCTTCTTCAATGACCGCCCTTAGAGGCGGTAAGGCCCTCTGCACGGTGTCCCACACGAGCTGTGCCAAGACGTCCTCATAGTCGTGACGGTAGACGTTTCCTGCCGCCGCCATCCACGCGATTTTCGGATGTCGTACCTTCAAGTCGGCGGGCAATCGCCGTGACGCTTCCGAAATAATCTCCAGACAACGGGTAACGGCATACACCGTGCGCATGTCCGGCATGAACGTCTCGATGTCGAAGCCTTTGACGAACTGCGTGGCCAAATCGATGTGATGCAGAATATCGCGAAGGACGCCGTCCGTGCGCTCAGAAGGCATAGATCGCATCGGCTACGGCGGCGGATCGAACGTGAGACTTGAGACCGTCGCGATTGACAACGTCGACTGGTCCATTGAACAAGCCCGCGATGAATTCCTTGAGGTCGACATAGTCGAAGACCGTGATCCGCGCATCCGGATCGATTTCGATCATGATGTCGATGTCACTGTCCGGCCGGTGATTGCCTCTGGCTACGGAGCCGAACAAGGCGGCATGCTTTACACCGCGCCCGCGCAGGGCGTGTTCGGAACGTCGCAGCGTTTCGAGGGCTTCTAAGCTGTTCATGGGAGCAATATATCACCCCGGCGCGCCGCCCGGGAAGGCCGATCCAGCCTATTGCTCCATCACCAGCCGGCCGTTGGCGTATTCGAACCGCTTCAGCTTGGACAGGAAGGACAGGCCGAGCAGGTTTTCCGACAGCGCTTCGTCAGGCAGCACCATGGCCTCGACGTCGCGCACGATCAGGCCGCCGACATCCATCATGGCGATGCGCGCGCGGGCGGCCTTGATGGTGCCGTTGGCGGTGGTGACGGTGGCGTTGTAGTCGCCGCGCGAGGGACGCAGACCGAAGCGCGCGGCGGATTTTTCGTTGAGCGCGACGACGGAGGCGCCGGTGTCGACCATGAAGTCAATGCGCTGGCCGTCGATGCGGGCGTCGGTCTGGAAATGACCACGGGCGTCGCGCGGGATCGAGATGCTGCGACCGGCTGCCGGCATCGAAGCGGCTCCAACCGTCACCTCCTGGCGCGGTGCATTGGCGTGCGCGGGAGCCGTCGCCATCCGGTCCGCCATCTGGGCCATGACGACACCGGCGCCGGCAATCACTGCAGCAGCAAACAGGATGTTACGCATCACGCTATCCACACGGTTCGAACGACCGCCGATCTCAACATGCCGGCCGCCAAACCGCGACTAAACCACGAAGTCGAAGGCCGCCATTTTGGCGAAAAGGATGAGCGAAGCGTTAACGGATTGCCTTCAAGTACCGCGCGGCTTGACCCGCCGCGTCGGCATGGCGCTGGCGGGGTCCTCCGGCCAGGGATGGCGCGGGTAGCGGCCGCGCAGGTCGGAACGCACAGCGGCATAACTGCCGCGCCAGAAACCGGGCAGGTCGCGGGTCACCTGCACCGGGCGCTGCGCGGGCGACAAGAGCTCCAGCACCAGCGGCACCGCGCCTTTTGCGATCGAGGGATGCGTGTTGAGGCCGAACAGCTCCTGCAAGCGAACAGCGATGGTCGGGCCCTGCTCGGCCTCGTAGTCGATCGCGAGCATGGTGCCGGTCGGCGCCTCGAAATGGGTCGGCGCCTCGCGCTCCAGCCGCGCACGCAACTCCCAGGGCAAAAGGTTCATGACCGCGTCGGAGAGATCGCCAGCGGAAAGGTCTTTCAGTGAAATCTTGCCGTAGAGCGCGGGCACCAGCCAATCGTTGCCGGTTGCGGCGAGGGCTGCATCGGACAAATCGGGCCAGTTTTCGCCTTCGGCCTTGCGCAGAAACATCACGCGGTCGCGCCATTGCTTGAGCGCTTTCGACCACGGCAGCCTGTCGAGTCCGGCAGCGATCAAGCCGTTGGCAAGAATCGTCGCTGTCTCGGTTGAAGGCGACAGCGACATCGGCGCCTCCGACAGCGTGACGGCATGCAGGGTGCGCTTGCGGCGGGCGCGCAATGCCATGGCGCTGCGGTCGAAGGCAACTTCCTCGGCGCTTTCGATCTGGTCGGCGAAGTGATGCTCGATTTCGTCCTGTGTGATCGGCGCGGCCAGCAGGATGCGGCCGCTTGCCGCGGTGCCGGTCAGTTCCCCGACGGCGATATAGGGCGCGCGCGCCAGTGCAGAGGTTTGCTCGACCGCGGCGCCGCGGCCGTTGGCCAGCACAAAGCTGCCATTGCCGCGGTTACGCGCGACGCGGTCGGGAAAGGCAAAGGCGAGCATCACGCCGGTGGAGAGGTCGCCCTCGCCCTTCGGCTTCTCCGCGGAGGCCACCTGTTGCGCCCAGCGTCGCGCGAGCTCGCGGGCGCTCGAGGCACGCTGCGACCGGTCGCGGCGGAACTGATCGAGCCGCGCATCGAGATCGGCGCCGTCGCCGCCGAGGCCGCGCTCGGTAAGAACAGCGGCAATCTCGGCGGCTTCCTCGCCGGAACCGAAGCGATTGGAATCCACGATCATGCGCGCCAGCCGGGGCGGCAGCGCCAGCGCGCGCAGGCTTTTTCCTTCGGCGGTGATGCGACCGTCGGCGTCGAGCGCGCCGAGTTCGAGCAGCAGGCTTTTTGCTTCCTTCATCGCCGGTGCCGGCGGCGGATCGAGGAAGGCGAGACTGGAAGGATCGGCCACGCCCCATTGCGCGAGATCGAGCACGAGCGTGGACAGATCGGCGGACAGAATTTCCGGCTGGGCGTAGGCCGCCAGTGAAGCGGTCTGCGGCTCGTCCCAGAGACGATAGCAGACCCCGGGTTCGGTGCGGCCGGCACGGCCGCGGCGCTGGTCAACCGCGGCGCGCGAGGCGCGTACGGTTTCGAGCCGCGTGAGCGCAATGTCGGGCTCATAGCGCGGCACCCGCGCCATACCTGAATCGACGACGATGCGCACGCCCTCGATGGTCAGCGAGGTCTCGGCGATGGAGGTCGCCAGCACGACCTTGCGGGTGCCTTTTGGCGCGGGCGCAATCGCCCTGTCCTGCACGGCGGCATCGAGCGCGCCGAACAGCGGCACGATTTCGGTCGACGCGTCGTGCACGCGCTCCCTCAGGAAGGTTTCCGTGCGGCGGATTTCGGCAGCGCCGGGCAGGAACGCCAGCACCGAGCCAGGATCGGCGCGCAAGCTGGTTGCGATCGCCTCCGCCATCTGCCGCTCCAGCGGTACGTCGGGTTTGCGGCCGAGATAACGTGTCTCGACCGGGAAGGCACGGCCTTCGCTTTCCACGACCGGCGCATCGCCAAGCAGCTTTGCAATCCGCGCGCCGTCGAGTGTCGCCGACATTACGAGGATGCGAAGGTCCTCGCGCAGGCCGGTCTGCGCATCGCGCGCCAACGCTAGCCCAAGATCGGCATCGAGCGAGCGTTCGTGAAACTCGTCGAACAGCACGGCGGCAACGCCATTGAGCTCGGGATCATCGAGGATCTGCCGCGAGAAAATGCCTTCGGTGACGACCTCGATGCGAGTGGCACGCGACACCTTTGAGCCGAAGCGGACGCGATAGCCGACGGTTTCGCCGGCGCGCTCCCCAAGAGTCTTCGCCATCCGCTCGGCACTGGCGCGCGCCGCGATGCGCCGCGGCTCCAGCACGATGATCTTCCTGCCCTTGGTCCAGGGCTCGTCCAGCAGCGCCAGCGGCACCCGCGTGGTCTTGCCGGCGCCAGGCGGCGCCACCAGCACAGCCGTGTTGCGGGCGGCCAGCGTGCGCGCGAGCTCGTCGAGCACGGCGTCGATCGGCAGGGGCGTGTCGAAAGTGCGCAAAGGCGAGGTCCGGTGTCCGAGCCCCCTCTCCCCGCCCTTGCGGGGAGAGGGTTGGGGTGAGGGGCTTCTATCCCGGAATTCTGGCTGCGCAAAATGCGGCACGCCCCCTCACCCGGATCATCGCTACGCGACGATCCGACCTCTCCCCGCAACCGCGGGGAGAGGTAAGAAGTCACACCTTCGGTTCGGGCGCGCGGCCGACGCTCTCGTAGACGAAGCCGTGCGCTGCCATGTCGGCGGGGCGATAGATGTTGCGCAAGTCAATCACGATCGGGTGGGCCATCTCGGCCTTCAGCCGATCCAGGTCGAGGGTGCGGTACTGCACCCATTCGGTGACCACGACCATGGCGTCAGCGCCTTTCACGCAATCATAGGGGTCTTCGAAATAGTCGATGTCGGGCAGTTCCTTGCGCGCCTGCTCCATGCCGACCGGATCGTGCGCGCGAACTTTCGCGCCCATGTCGAGCAGGCCCGTCACCAGCGGAATCGAGGGCGCCTCGCGCATGTCGTCGGTATCGGGCTTGAAGGTCAACCCGAGCACGGCGACTTGCTTGCCGCGCAGATTGCCGGCGGCATTGACGACCTTGCGCACCATCGCGCGCTTGCGGTTGTCGTTGACGCCGAGGACTGCTTCGACGATGCGCAGCTGCACGTCGTTATCCTGCGCGATCTTGACCAGCGCGCGAGTGTCCTTCGGAAAGCACGAGCCCCCGAACCCGGGGCCGGCGTGCAAAAACTTCGAGCCGATGCGGTTGTCGAGGCCGATGCCGCGCGCCACTTCCTGCACGTCGGCGCCGACCTTTTCGGAGAGATCGGCGATCTCGTTGATGAAGGTGATCTTGGTGGCGAGGAAAGCGTTCGCCGCATACTTGATCAGTTCCGCGGTCCGTCGTGCCGTGAACATCAGCGGCGCCTGGTTGAGCGACAGCGGCCGGTAGATGTCGCCGAGCACCTTTCGTCCGCGCTCATCCGACGTGCCGACCACGATCCGGTCCGGGAATTTGAAATCGCGGATCGCCGCACCCTCGCGCAGGAATTCCGGATTGGAGGCGACGACGACGTCGGCCTTCGGATTGGCTTCGCGGATGCGCCGCTCGACCTCATCGCCGGTGCCGACCGGCACGGTCGACTTGGTGACGACGACGGTAAAGCCTTCCAGCGACTCCGCGATCTCGCGGGCGGCAGCGTAGACGTAGCTCAAATCGGCATGGCCATCGCCGCGCCGCGACGGCGTGCCGACGGCGATGAACACGGCATCGGCTGCCGCGACGGGCGCCTTCAGGTCAGTGGTGAAATCGAGGCGCCTCGCCTTCACATTGGCGGATACCAGCGCATCCAGCCCCGGCTCGAAGATCGGGATCTCGCCGCGGTGAAGGGCTGCGATCTTGCTCTCATCCTTGTCCACGCAGGTGACCTGGTGGCCGAAATCCGCAAAGCAGGCGCCTGAAACCAGTCCCACATAGCCCGTGCCAATCATGGCAATCCGCATGGAATCAACCTGCCTTCTGATGGTTAACGCGCCCGCCTCTTAGGAAATTCGCAGGCTTATGGGAAGGGGCCGGTTCCGCAAGAGCGGCATGCCATTTGTATGGATAAAGGAGAAAGCAACCGATCGGGCCGATCATACACCCTTGCCGCTCCGGAACAGGACAGCGATGACCTTTAACGGCACACCCTCCACATCCGACCAGCCCGCGCCTCACCGCGTGGACTGGGTCGACTATGCCAAGGGCATCTGCATCGTCATGGTCGTGATGATGCATTCGGTGCTGGGGGTGGAGGCGGCCAGTGGCCAGACCGGCTTCATGCATGCGCTGGTGGCGTTCGCAAAACCGTTCCGGATGCCGGATTTCTTCCTGATTTCAGGGCTTTTCCTTGGCCTGGTGATTGACCGCGACTGGCGCACTTATCTTGACCGCAAGGTGGTGCATTTCGCCTATTTCTACGTGCTGTGGGTGACCATCCAGTTCGGCTTCAAGGCGCCCGCCTTCGCCGCTGAATCAAGCTGGGCACATGCCGGATACCTGTATCTGGAATCGTTCATCGAGCCGTTCGGCACGCTGTGGTTCATCTACCTGCTGCCGATCTTTTTCGTTGTCACAAAACTGACACGTCGAATCGCGCCGATCCTCATCTTCGCTGTCGCGGCGCTCCTGGAGAGCGCGCACATCGTCACCGGCTGGACCGTGATCGACGAGTTCTGTGCGCGGTTCGTCTATTTCTTCGTTGGCTACTGGGCGGCATCCTACGTGTTCGCGCTGTCGAATCGTGCACGCAGCAATCCGATGCTCGCACTCGTCGCGCTGGTGCTGTGGGCAGTGATCAACGGCGCGCTGGTCGAGTACGGCTATGGCGAGCGGCCGGGCATCTCGCTGGCGCTGGGCCTTGCCGGCGCATCTGCCATCATCGTGATCGGCACGCTGCTCGCGCGCGGCGGTTACCTCGACTTCCTGCGCTATTGCGGCGAGCATTCCATCGTCATCTATCTCGCCTTCTTCCTGCCGATGGCGGCGACGCGGACGCTGTTGCTCAAGACCGGCGTGATCGCGGATATCGGCACGGTCTCGCTGATCGTCACCATCGCCGGCGGCGCCGGCGCGCTGCTGATCTGGCGCGCGGCGCTCGCCGTGCACGCCAACTTCCTGTTCGAACGCCCCGATGCGTTCTGGATCGCGCCGAAAAAGCCCGGCGCCGTGCTGCAGGCGGCGGAGTAAATGCGTGTCGTCCGCCCGGCTTGACCGGGCGACCCAGTACGCCGGGCTCTCTCGCCTCAAACTCCGGTCTCTGGAATACTGGATCACCCGCCTTCGCGGGTGATGACAGTGGGGACACAAGCGCGAAATTTGCCGGTCAAGGCTGTAAATCAGCGCAAAAATCCTTAACTTTCGGCCATGCCGAAGACAGCCCCCAAAACCGACGGGAAATCCGCCGCCAAGGCCGCCCCAAAACCGGTCGCCGGAAAGGCGCTCGCCAAGGGCGATCACTTGTTCCTGGTGGACGGTTCCTCCTACATTTTCCGAGCCTATCACGCGCTGCCGCCGCTAAACCGCAAGTCCGACGGGCTGCAGGTCAATGCCGTGCTCGGCTTCTGCAACATGCTCTGGAAGCTGTTGCGCGACATGCCGCCCGACAACCGGCCGACGCATCTGGCCATCGTGTTCGACAAGTCGGAGGTCACGTTCCGCAACAAGATCTATCCCGACTACAAGGCGCACCGGCCGCCGGCACCCGATGACCTCATTCCGCAATTTTCCCTGATCCGCGACGCGGTGCGCGCCTTCGACCTGCCCTGCCTGGAACAGAACGGATTCGAGGCCGACGATTTGATCGCGACCTATGTGCGGCAGGCCTGCGAACGCGGCGCCAGCGCCACCATCGTCTCCTCCGACAAGGATTTGATGCAGCTCGTCACCGATTGCGTCCACATGTACGACACCATGAAGGACCGCCGCATCGGCATTGCCGAGGTGATCGAAAAATTCGGCGTGCCGCCGGAGAAGGTGGTGGAGGTGCAGGCGCTGGCCGGCGATTCCACCGACAACGTGCCCGGCGTGCCCGGCATCGGCGTCAAGACCGCGGCGCAGCTGATCATCGAGTATGGCGACCTGGAGCAGTTGCTGTTCCGCGCCACGGAGATCAAGCAACCGAAGCGGCGCGAGGCGCTGCTCGAGAATGCCGAGAAGGCGCGCATCTCGCGTCAACTTGTGCTGCTTGACGACAAGGTCGATCTCGAAGTGCCGCTCGACGAGCTCGCCGTGCACGAGCCCGATGCGCGCAAGCTGATTGCCTTCCTGAAGGCGATGGAGTTTTCCACTCTCACCCGCCGCGTCGCGGATTATTCGCAGATCGATCCGTCCGAAATCGCGCCGGATGTTGGCGGCAAGAACGGCAGCACGGCCACGCCGTCGGCCACGGCGCAGCCGACTGAGGCTTCTGATGATCTCTTTCCCGGCGACAAGCCGCTTCCGTCGGTGAAAAAATCCGGCGACAGGCAGGACAAGTCTTCGAGCCTGAAGGGCACCCCGGTTTCGCTCGCGGAAGCGCGCGCCGAGGCGATCAAGAAGATTCCGGTGGACCGCAAGAAGTACCAGACCATCCGCAACCTCGATGCGCTGAAAGCCTGGATCGCGCGCGTTCCCGACACCGGCCATTTTGTCATCGATGCGATGTCGGACTCCATCGACCCGATGCAGGCGGAGCTTTCCGGACTCGCATTGGCGCTGGCGCCGAACGACGCCGCCTATATCCCGCTCGGCCACAAGCAGGCCGGCGGCGGCGCCGGGCTGTTCGATGCGGGGCTCGCGCCGGACCAGATCAAGGCGGCGGACGCGCTCGCCGCGCTAAGACCGCTGCTGGAATCCGGCGGCATCCTCAAGACCGGCTTCAATATCAAGTTCACCGCCGTCGTGCTGGCGCAGCACGGCGTCACGCTGCGCAATCATGACGACATTCAGCTGATGGCCTATGCGCTCGATGCCGGACGCGGCTCGAACGCGCTGGGTTCGCTCGCCGAGCGCTGGCTCGGGCACGCCGTGATCGAATACGGTCCGCTGGTCGGCAGCGGCAAGGGCAGGCTCACCTTCGATCAGGTGGCGATCGAGAAAGCGGCGGAATACGCCGCCGAATATGCCGACGTGATCGACCGTCTCTGGCGCGTGCTGAAGCCGCGCCTCGTGGCCGAGCGCATGACCGCGGTCTACGAGACGCTGGAGCGGCCGCTGGTCTCCGTGCTGGCGCGCATGGAGCGGCGCGGCATCTCGATCGACCGTCAGGTGTTGTCGCGGCTGTCGGGCGAGTTCGCCCAGACCGCGGCGCGGGTCGAGGCCGAGATCCAGGAACTCGCGGGCGAGCCGATCAATGTCGGCAGCCCAAAACAGCTCGGCGACATCATCTTCGGCAAGATGGGACTGCCGGGCGGAAGCAAGACCAAGACCGGCGCGTGGTCTACCTCGGCGCAGGTGCTCGACGATCTCGCCGAGCAGGGCCACGAATTCCCCAAGAAGATCCTGGAATGGCGCCAGGTGTCGAAGCTGAAATCGACCTACACCGACGCGCTGCCGAACTACGTGCATCCGCTGACCCACCGCGTGCATACGACCTACGCGCTGGCGGCCACGACTACGGGCCGGCTGTCGTCGAACGAGCCCAACCTGCAGAACATCCCGGTGCGCACCGAGGACGGCCGCAAGATCCGCCGCGCCTTCATCGCGACGCCCGGGCACAAGCTGGTCTCCGCCGATTATTCCCAGATCGAGCTGCGCCTGCTGGCCGACATCGCGGATATCCCGCAGCTGAAGCAGGCTTTTCGCGACGGCCTCGACATTCACGCCATGACGGCCTCGGAAATGTTCGGCGTGCCGATCAAGGACATGCCAGGCGAGGTGCGCCGCCGGGCGAAAGCGATCAACTTCGGCATCATCTACGGCATCTCAGCCTTTGGTCTCGCCAACCAGCTCGGCATCGCCCGCGAGGAAGCCTCCGCTTACATCAAAAAGTATTTCGAGCGTTTTCCCGGTATCCGGGCCTACATGGACGAGACAAAGGAATTCTGCCGCAAGCACGGCTATGTCACGACGCTGTTCGGGCGGAAGTGTCACTACCCCGAGATCAAGGCTTCCAATGCCTCGGTCCGCTCGTTCAACGAACGCGCCGCGATTAACGCGCGGCTTCAGGGCACCGCGGCGGACATCATCCGCCGCGCCATGACCCGCGTCGAGGATGCGCTGGCCGAGAAGAAGCTGTCGGCGCAGATGCTGCTGCAGGTGCATGACGAATTGATCTTCGAGGTACCGGACAACGAGGTCGCCGCTACGCTGCCGGTCGTGCAGCACGTCATGCAGGATGCCCCCTTCCCCGCCGTACTGCTGTCGGTACCGCTACAGGTCGACGCGCGCGCGGCGAATAATTGGGACGAGGCGCATTGAGGCTTCACCTCTCCCCGCATCCGCCTTCGCCAAGGCTTCGGCGGACAAGAGAGCGGGGCGAGGCGAGGGAGCGCACCGTCGCCGCGGATGAATTGCACTCCGTGCAATTTACCCAATGACGCCAGACCGCGGCGTACGCTAGAACGCGTGCATGCCCTCCCATGCTTCTCTCATCGGATTCGCGCTGGTCTCGCTCGGCATGGTGCTGACGCCGGGGCCGAACATGATCTATTTGATCTCGCGCTCGATCACGCAAGGACCTGCCGCCGGCATCGTCTCGCTCGGCGGCGTCGCGCTCGGCTTCGTGTTCTACATGCTCTGCGCGGCGTTCGGCATCACCGCGCTGCTGCTTGCCGTGCCCTACGCCTATGACGCGCTGCGCCTTGCCGGCGCGGCCTATCTGCTGTGGCTGGCGTGGCAGGCGCTGAAGCCCGGCGGGCGCTCGCCGTTCCAGGTGAAAAAGCTGCAGGTCGACGGCCCGCAAAAACTGTTTGCGATGGGACTGCTCACCAATCTGCTCAATCCGAAGATCGCGATGCTGTATCTGGCGCTGCTGCCGCAATTCATCGATCCCGCCGCCGGCAGCGTGCTGACACAGTCGATCGCGCTCGGATCGATCCAGATCGTGATCAGCGTCGGCGTGAACGCAGTGATCGCGCTCGCCGCCGGATCAATCGCAGTCTTTCTCGGCGCGCGGCCAACTTGGCTGCTGCTCCAGCGCTGGCTGATGGGAACGGTGCTGGCCGGGCTCGCGGTGCGGATGGCGCTGGAGAAGCGGGCTTGACCTTTCTTCCTTCTCCCCTTGTGGGAGAAGGTGGCGCGCATCGACAGATGCGCGACGGATGAGGGGTCTGTCTCCGCGGATAGAGACCCCTCACCCGCGCTCGCGTAGCGAGCGCACCCTCTCCCACAAGGGGAGAGGTTGAGATCAATCAATCCAGCTTCGCTTCCATGCCACGCTTGGTCGCCGGGCGGGCCATCAGCTGGTTGTACCAGCGCTCGACATTGGGAAAATCCTTCAGCTCGACCTTGTGACGCGGGTGGCGCCAGGCCCAGCCGAGGATGGCAAAGTCGGCGACCGACAGCGGGCCGGCGACGAACTCGCGCGCTGCGAGCCGCTTGTTGAGGACGTCATAGAGCCGGCGCGTCTCGTTCATGTAGCGGTTCAGGCCATAGGCGCGGTCCTGCTCGTTTTCGAGCGCAATGAAATGATGCACCTGGCCGGGCATCGGGCCAAAACCGCCCATCTGCCACATCAGCCATTCATAAACCGGGATGCGCTCGGCCAGCGGCTTTGGCAGGAATTGTCCGGTCTTCTCGCCGAGATAAAGCAGGATCGCGCCGGATTCGAAGATGCTGATCGGCTTTCCATCCGGGCCATCGGGATCGACGATGGCGGGGATCTTGTTGTTGGGGCTGATCGTCAAGAACTGTGGCGCCATCTGCTCGCCCTTGGTGATGTTCACCGGGATCACCTTGTAGGGCAGCCCCATTTCCTCCAGCGCGACCGAAATCTTGCGGCCGTTGGGCGTGTTCCAGGTGTGGAGCTCGATGGTCATTGTTGTTTCCCCCAAGAGGTGTTCGGGCATTCTTTGCGCCTCCCCTAGCCCGGAACCGGCCGGCGTTACAAGGCGCGCAGGCGCGGGGGTCCATTGCGCAAGCCACCCGCGTCCGGTGGCCGCTGTTGACGGGGTTTTATCGGGCTGGAATGTGCGCGGGACCACCGATAGATTGCGCCACCTCAAAGACCACCGGAAAACGCCGTGTCCAAATCAGCCGCCCGCGCCCGCCTCGCCGAAATCATCCGCAAGCGTTCGTTCGGGCGCGGCGAGATCACGCTGGCCTCCGGCCGCAAGAGCGATTTTTATTTCAACCTGAAGCCAACCATGCTCGACCCCGAGGGCGCCGCATTGCTGGCGGAGCTGACCTATGAGGCGCTGAAGGACGACAATCTCGACTTCGTCGGCGGGCTCGAGATGGGCGCGGTGCCGCTGGCGGGCGCGATCGCGCAGCTCTCCTGGATCAAGGGCCATCCGATCGCGGCGTTCTTCGTGCGCAAGAAACCGAAGGAGCACGGCGCGCGGCTCGCGGTGGAGGGCCTCGCCAAGGGCGAGACATTGCAGGGCAAGCGCATTGTCATTGTCGAGGATGTCACCACGACCGGCGGCTCGGCGATGAAGGCGGTGGAAGCGGTGCGCGAGGCCGGCGGCGTGATCGCGCTGGTCTTCACCATGGTCGACCGCGAGGAAGGCGCGACGGAGGCGTTCGCGGAAGCAGGTCTTCCGTTCCGCTCGCTGTACAAGGCCGGTGAGTTTCTGAAGGGCTGAGGCGCTCTTTTCTTCTCTCTCTCCCCGCTCTCTTGTCCGCCGAAGCCTTGGCGAAGGCGGATGCGGGGGAGAGGGTTGGGATAAGGGGCTGTCTCAACGAAATCGCTGACAAAGAGCCTCGGCGAAAGTCCTCCTCACCCGGATTGCATCTGCGATGCGATCCGGCCTCTCCCCGCACGCGGGGAGAGGCGAAGAAAAACCGCGAAGGCCTCCTTCACTCACCAACCATTTACCATCGCCCGTTATGGTGAATCATAGCCGAAGGCGCGCCTCGCCTCGGCCTGTTGTGTTGCGTCGGGTGGAGTAAGCGTTGCGTACCAAGTTGAGTTTTCGGCCCGTGCGGCGCCGAGCGCTGCTGGCTGCCGCCGTGTTTGCCGGTGCCGTGCTGACCGTACCGGATGCGGCGCTTGCCGAGGGCCTGTTCGACTTCCTGTTCGGGGGCGCCAGGCTGCAGACGCGACCGGCCGCACCTCCGCAAGCGAACTTCTTCGCCGATCCCTTTGGCACCCAGCAAGCCGCGCCGACATCGGCGCCTCGCGTGGCGGGCTCCGGCCCTGCCTTCTGCGTCCGCGGCTGTGACGGCAAATATTTTCCAGTGCACGCGCGCGGCAACGCCACGCCGGCGCAGCTCTGCCAGGCGTTTTGTCCGGCGAGCGCCACAAAAGTCTATTTCGGCAGCAACATCGACTACGCCACCTCCGCCAATGGCGAGCGCTATGCCAACAGCGAAAACGCCTTTGCCTACCGCAAGGCGCTGCGCGCCGATTGCACATGCAACGGCAAGGATCCCGGCGGGCTCGCACCGATCGACATTTCGCTCGATGGCTCGCTGCGGCCGGGCGACGTGCTTGCGACGTCGAGCGGGCTGGTCGCCTATTCCGGCGTGCGCGTCGGCAACGACCAGACCGCCGAATTCACGCCGGTCTCGTCCTATCCGGGCTTGACCGCGGAGGTGCGCGCCCGCCTCGGCGAAATCAAGGTCGCGCCCGTCAATGCCGAGGTGATCGCGGATGCACCGGTGCCACAGCTGCGCGACGATCCGCCGGCAGTCGGCTCCATACCGAAGCCGGTGTCACCGCCGAAGGGCAAGCGGGCGGAGCTGCGCTGATCCCTACCGGATCAGTCCGCCCTGATAGCTAAGGCCGTACACTTTCGCGCCCGCACGATGGATCTCTTCCTCGCCATGGAATTCGGCGATGTCACCTTGCGCCTCGTTGATGTAGCGGAGGTCACCCTCGGCGAACTGCGCCGGACCGCGAAACGGCCGCTCGTCTTCCACTGCGAGCAGCGCCTTGCGCAGGAGGGCGTAGATCGCAAGCCATTCCTGGCGATCCCCGATGCCGGGCGAGACCCCGCCGGCATAGCTCATCGACCAGATCACGCGCTCGCCGGCCTGCACCGTTTCCTGGCCGACAAAGAATGCCATCCCGAAATAGATGTCGCGATAAAGCAGATCGCCGGCGCGATGCTCCAACTGCTTCGACCCCGGCAGCAGCGGTGTAGCCATCGTCGCGTCATCGTCGAGCCCGGCATAGGTGCGCCGCTTGGCCTCGACCAGGAATTTCGCCAAGCGAGATTGCGATATGTCGTTCATGATTGCTGCCTCGCGGCGTCAAGCACAGTTGCTGCGGGAACCTATCAGCGGAAACGACGCCAGACCGTTATCTTCCGACGATCACACCGATCACATTCGGCGCGGCGAGATATTTTTCCTCGATCGCCGCGCGGGCGGCGGCGCGGTTTTCCGGCGTGAGCAGGCCGCGCTTCTCGGCCAAAATCATCCAGCAGAAACCCCACCAGTCGGTCAGCATGCCCTGGTCGTCGACGAGATCGTAACCCTGCTCGGCCGCGAACAGCCGCGCCTGCGCCTCGTCCAGCGAATCCAGGAAGGCGTGGTCCTCGGTCGAGAACAATTCGTCGCTGATGTCGTCTGACGTGTAGCCCCAGATCGACATGCAGACCGCATTGAACTCGCGGTCGATCTGGTCGTCGTCGATCGCCTGCCGGCGCGAAGCCTGGTGCAGCCGGGACAGGGCGCGGGCGAAATCGGCGATGCGCGTGAGCGCGAATTGATCAAAGGCGATGGTGGACATGTAGTCCTCGCTGGGCCGGATTGACGCTAGATATTGTGTCAGAACGTTTCGAATCACTATTATATATCAATGACTTGCTAAAGTGTTCTTAATTCGTTCCGATGCGCGCAATTGTCGCCCCGGCGAAGGCCGGGTCCACGCGCTTAGTGTGGCGAAGCGCTGGAAAACAGGTTGATGACCACCACGCCGGACACGATCAGCCCCATGCCGCACAGCGCGGCCGCATCGAGCCGCTGGCTCTGGAACACCCAGGCGATGGTAGCGATGAGGACGACGCCGACGCCCGACCACACGGCATAGACGAGGCCGGTCGGCAGGTTGCGCAGCGTCAGCGACAGGAAATAGAATGCCACTGCATAGCCGATCACCGTCACGGCTGACGGCAGCGGCTGGCTAAATCCATCCGACACTTTCAAGAACGTCGTCGCCACGACTTCCGCGACAATCGCGAGCGCAAGGTAGAGATAGGTCATGCGGCCTGTCAGCAGCGGGTGTCCGAAGACCGCCCTCTATGCTGATTTGATGGCAGTGGCGTGACAGAGCCTCGCGCCATCGCCCGCGTGGCGCGAAGGTCAGCCCCTCACTTCACCGCCGACAGCAGCTTGTCGCCGCAGTAATTCGCATAGAACTTGCCGCCGCATTGCCGCTTGATGGCAGCACAGCGTGCGGCCGGCGAAGCGCCTTTCGGCGCACTGAAGGAACAGGTCAGCCCGTCGGCGGTTGGGCCTGCGAACGCGGCGCTGGAGACGGTGATGCAGACGATCAGGAGTGCCGCGGCGGCGATTTCGATCAGCAGTCTCATGGCCAAAATCCTCCTCGATCCCAGGCATCCTACCACCAAATTCAGGTCATGCGGAGGCCGTTGGATCGGCCCGTTCCTTGCATAAAGTGATCGAGAGTTCCACGCACCGCAATGCCCCGGTGGTTTCAGTTGCGGAGCAGGGCGCGTATCTTTTGCCTGATTCCATAACGGGGATGAGCGGCTTGTCAGACCAACCCCTCCAGCACTATCCGGCCCCCGGCCAACCGATCGACGAGCTGGCGCTGACCGAGATCAAGGGCGCGATCCTCGCCAAGCTGCACCTTGCCATCGGCAAGGATGTCGGCATGGCGACCCGGCGCGACTGGTACGCCGCCGCTGCGCTCGCGCTGCGCGACCGCATCGTGCATCGCTGGCTGATGGCCGACAAGCAGATCTATGACGAGGGCCGCAAGCGGGTCTATTATTTCAGCCTCGAATTTTTGATCGGCCGCCTCTTCTGCGATGGGCTGAACAATATGGGGTTGTTGCCGGTGTTCGAGACCGCGCTCGGCGATCTCGGCGTCGGCCTGCCGGACCTGCGCACATGCGAGCCGGATGCCGCACTCGGCAATGGCGGCCTGGGGCGGCTCGCCGCCTGCTTCATGGAGAGCATGGCCACCCTCGCCATTCCCGCGCTCGGCTATGGCATCCGCTACGATTTCGGCTTGTTCCGCCAGATCATCTCGGATGGCTGGCAGCAGGAATATCCGGACGAGTGGCTGTCCTCCGGCAACCCCTGGGAATTTCAGCGGCCAGAGGTGGTCTATCACGTCCATTTCGGCGGCAACGTCGACCACGTCGACGATCGCGGCCGCGACCGCGCCATCTGGCGCCCGGCCGAGACGATCGAAGCGGTCGCCTACGACACGCCGATCGTCGGCTGGCGCGGCCAGCACGTCAACGCGCTCCGGCTGTGGTCGGCGCGCGCGCCCGATCCGCTCGATATCGACGTCTTCAACAGCGGCGACTACATCTCCGCCGCCTACGACACGCCGATCGTCGGCTGGCGCGGCCAGCACGTCAACGCGCTCCGGCTGTGGTCGGCGCGCGCGCCCGATCCGCTCGATATCGACGTCTTCAACAGCGGCGACTACATCTCCGCCAATGCCGAGCAGGCGCGCGCCGAGGCGATCTGCAAGTTCCTCTATCCGAACGACGAAAGCGCCGCGGGCCGTGAGCTGCGACTGCGCCAGGAATATTTCTTCGTCTCGGCAAGCCTGCAGGACCTGGTGAAGCGCCACCTTGCCGCGGACGGCTCGCTCCGCAGCCTCGCGCAGAAGGTCGCGGTGCAGCTCAACGATACCCATCCGAGTCTTGGCGTCGCCGAGCTGATGCGCATCCTGGTCGACCTGCATAATTTCCGCTGGGAAGAAGCCTGGAAGATCACGGTCGCGACCTTCTCCTACACCAACCACACGCTGCTGCCGGAGGCGCTGGAGACCTGGCCGGTGGAGCTGTTCGAGCGGCTCTTGCCGCGCCATCTGGAAATCATCTACCGCATCAACGTGCATCATCTGGCGCAGGCCGAAGCGCGCTGCCCCGGCGATACCGACTTCCGCGCGGCGGTATCGCTGATCGACGAGCGCGACGGCCGCAAGGTGCGGATGGGACAGCTCGCCTTTGTCGGCTCGCACCGCATCAACGGCGTCTCCGCGATGCATTCCGACCTGATGAAGGAGACCGTGTTCCACGATCTCAACCATCTCTATCCCTCGCGCATCACCAACAAGACCAACGGCATCACCTTCCGCCGCTGGCTGATGCTGGCCAATCCGAAGCTGACGACGCTGCTGCGCGAGACCTGCGGCGAAGCCGTGCTCGACGATTTTTCGCTGCTGGAACACCTTGAGGACCACGCCAGCGACGGCGTCTTCCAGCAACGTTTTCGCGACGTCAAGCATCACAACAAGCTTGCCTTGGCGCGGCTGATCGGGGAGAGGCTCAGGACCAAGGTCGATCCGTCGGCGCTGTTCGACGTGCAGATCAAGCGCATCCATGAATACAAGCGGCAACTGCTCAACATCGTCGAGGCAGTCGCGCTGTACCAGGCGATGAAGGACGAGCCCGACCGGAACTGGGTGCCGCGGGTAAAGATCTTCGCCGGCAAGGCGGCGGCGAGCTATCACTACGCCAAGCTGATCATCAAGCTGATCAACGACGTCGCCGACACCGTGAATAACGATCCCGATCTGCGGGGGCGGCTGAAGATCGCGTTCCTGCCCGACTACAATGTGAGTCTGGCGGAAGTGATCATCCCGGCCGCCGATCTCTCCGAGCAGATTTCCACCGCCGGCATGGAAGCCTCCGGCACCGGCAATATGAAGCTGGCGCTGAACGGCGCGGTGACGATCGGCACGCTCGACGGCGCCAATATCGAAATCCGCGACCATGTCGGCGCGGAAAATATCGCGATCTTTGGCATGGAGGCCGGCGATGTGATGACCCGTCGCAAGCAGGGGCTGGATGCGACCGACGTCATCGGCCGCTCGCCGCAGCTGTCGCGCGCGATCGCCGCGATCGAAAACGGCGAGTTCTCGCCGGACGAGCCGCACCGCTTTGTCCGCATCGCCAACGCGCTGCGCTTCCACGATCCCTACATGGTCGCTGCCGATTTCGATTCCTATTACGAGGCGCAGCGCAGCGTCGATGCGCGCTGGCAGGTGATGCCGGCCTGGACGCGGGCCAGCATCCTCAACGTCGCGCGCATGGCGTGGTTCTCCTCCGACCGCACCATCCGCGAATATGCCGAGGACATCTGGCATGTGCCGGTGCGGCCCTCGCCGTTGGCCACGCCGGAGAAGGGCGTCCAGCGCGGCGCCGGCTGAAATTCGGCCGGCGAAATCGCCGGCTGGCTCCCGCAAAAACTCTTACCTCCGACGTCATTGAATATCGCGCGGTCAGCCGCGATATTGCATGACGTACATCATGACACGGTTTGGAAATTTTCATGCTCACCAAAACTCCTCACCTTTTCGACGACGCGACAAAAGTCACGCCCGGCGACAGTCGCTGGCAGGGACACACCAGCGACGACTACTGGGCCTTTGTCGGCCCGTTCGGCGGCGCGACAGCCGCGACCATTTTGCGTGCGCTGATGGACCACCCGCAGCGCGCCGGCGATCCCACCGCGATGACGGTGAATTACTGCGCGCCGATCGCGCAAGGCGCCTTCGATCTGGATGTTCGGCTGGTCAAGGCGAACCGCTCCAGCCAGCATTGGTGCGTGGAGATGACGCAAGGCAATGGCGAGGTGTCGACGCTGGCGACCGCGGTGTTCGCCGAGCGCCGTCCGTCCTGGTCGCACCAGCAGGCGGCCTATCCGGGCGGCAAGGCGTATGAGGAAACGCTGCCCTACCCGCCGGTCGCGGCGCCCTGGGTCAAGCAGTATGACTTCCGCTTTGTCGAGGGCGAGCCGAAGCGCGGTGGATCGGGTGCGCCGGAAACTTTTTCAAAACTCTGGATCGGCGACCGCGTGCCGCGGAGGATCGACGCGCTGTCGCTGATGGCGATGTCGGATGCGTTCTTCGCCCGTATTTTCCACGCCAGGCGGGAACTGGTTCCGTTCGGCACGGTATCGCTGACGACCTACTTCCATGCCGACGCCGCTGATCTGGAGGCGGAAGATACCACCCGCGTGCTCGGCGTGGCCGACGCGAAAATTTTCCACAAGAGCTATGGCGACCAGAACGGCGAATTGTGGGCTCCTAGCGGCCGGCTGCTGGCAACCACGACGCAGATCGCTTACTTCAAGGCGTAGGGTGCGATTCCGTAGGGTGGGCAAAGGCGCTCTTGCGCCGTGCCCACCTTCGGGTCCGCGCTTATGAAGGTGGGCACGCTTGCACATTGCCCATCCTACGGATTTGAGGTCTGCGCCCGATGTCCGACACCACCGCCAACCAGCAACGGATCGCACTGCTGGGCGTGCCCATCGAGATTGGCGCGTCGCAAGCCGGCACGCTGATGGGGCCGGCGGCACTGCGCACTGCCGGCATCGCGCGCCTGCTCGAAGAGCTCGAATTCACAGTCGAGGACCACGGCGATCTGGCGCGGCCCAATGTCGTGGCCGACGGGCCGCCGCCGGCCAACGCCAAATATTATGACGAGGTGAAGAGCTGGATCCGCGTGCTCAGCGAGCACGCCTACACGCTGGCGCGCACCGGCGCGATACCGATCTTCATGGGCGGCGATCACTCGCTGTCGATGGGATCGGTCAATGGCGTGGCGCGCTACTGGCAGGAGATGAACCGGCCGCTGTTCGTTATGTGGCTCGATGCGCATGCCGACTACAACACGCCCGACACCACCATCACCGGCAACATGCACGGCATGTCGGCCGCGTTCCTGTGCGGCGAACCCGGGCTCGACCAGCTGCTCGGCAACCAGGTACGCGCCTCCATCACCCCGGATCAGCTCGACCTGTTCGGCATCCGCTCGATCGACCCGCTGGAGAAGAAGCTCGTCCATGAGCGGCGCATCGCGATCGCCGACATGCGCGCGATCGACGAGCACGGCGTCGCCGTGCTGATCCGGCGCGTCATCGAGCGCGTCAAGGCGAAGAACGGCGTGCTGCATCTCTCCTTCGACGTCGACTTCCTCGATCCCGGCGTCGCGCCCGGCGTCGGCACGACCGTGCCGGGAGGGGCCACTTATCGCGAGGCGCATCTGATCATGGAGCTGCTGCACGATTCCGGCATCGTGCACTCGGTCGATATCGTCGAGCTCAATCCCTTCCTCGACGAGCGCGGCCGCACCGCCCGCGCCATGGTCGAGTTGCTTGGCAGCCTGTTCGGCTTGCAGATCACCGATCGACGCACGCCGACGAATGCGATGCTGTCGGGAAGGTAGAAAACAAAAGGCCAGCTCAATGAGCCGCCCTTTGCGTATCAGCTGAATTCAGTCAGATCATTCCGCCGCCAGCTTCACTTCCGGCGCGGCGGCGCGGACGTCGGCGTCGACCTGGGCTTCGAACTTGGCAAAGTTCTTCTGGAACATGCGGACCAGGCCGCGCGCTGTCTTGTCGAACTCGACCTTGTCCTTCCAGGTGTTGACGGGATCGAGGATTTCGCTGGGGACGCCCGGCAGCGCCGTCGGCACCGCGAAGCCGAAATATTTGTCGGTGCGGAATTCGACGTTGCGCAAGGAGCCGTCGAGCGCGGCAGTCAGCAGCGCGCGCGTCACCTTGATCGGCATGCGCGAGCCCGTGCCGTACTTGCCGCCGGTCCAGCCGGTGTTGACCAGCCAGCAGTCGACATCGTGCTTGGCAATCATCTCACGCAGCATGTTGCCGTAGACGGAGGGATCGAGCGGCAGAAACGGCGAGCCGAAGCAGGTGGAGAATTCCGGCTGCGGCTCGTTGCCGAGACCGCGCTCGGTGCCGGCGACTTTCGCGGTATAGCCGGACAGGAAGTGATACATCGCCTGCGCCGGCGACAGCTTTGCGATCGGCGGCAGCACGCCGAAGGCGTCGGCGGCCAGCATCACCACGTTTTTCGGCTGGCCGGCACGGCCGGTACGCGAGGCGTTGGGGATGTAATCGAGCGGATAGGCCGACCGGGTGTTTTCCGTCTTCGAGCCGTCGTTGAAATCCACCACGCGGGTGTGCTCGTCGAGCACGCAGTTCTCGAGCACGGCGCCGAAACGGTTGGAGGCCGCGAAAATTTCGGGCTCGGCTTCCGGCGACAGCTTGATGCACTTGGCATAGCAGCCGCCTTCGAAATTGAAGATGCCGTCCTCGCCCCAGCCATGCTCGTCATCGCCGATCAGCGTTCGGTTCGGATCGGCCGACAGCGTGGTCTTGCCGGTGCCGGACAGGCCGAAGAAGATCGCGGTGTCGCCCTTGGGCCCGACATTGGCCGAGCAGTGCATCGGCAGCACGCCCTTTTCCGGCAGATAGTAGTTCAGCGTCGTGAAGACCGACTTCTTCATCTCGCCGGCATAATAAGACCCGCCGATCAGGACGATCTTGCGGGCGAAATCGATGGCGACGACGTTCTCCGAGCGGCAGCCGT
>Ga0081539_10002151_pt1 | contig 29070 bp, 30 predicted proteins | sample TabmetS4T2R2_FD_71023 | JGI IMG/M metagenome (GOLD analysis project Ga0081539, IMG submission 71023) | Tabebuia heterophylla rhizosphere microbial communities from the University of Puerto Rico - S4T2R2 | ecosystem: Host-associated > Plants > Roots > Rhizosphere ... | reverse complement strand
CGAGAGCACCAGGATGATCGTGTTGACCGTCGCGTACGGGATGTTGAGCTTCGGGGTGTGCTCTTCCCACATGCTGTAATCCGCCGCGCGGATCGCGAAATACATCGCGAACAACGCCGCGAAGAACATGAGCTCGCTGGAGAGCCACACGATGGTCCCGACGCTGACCATGTTGGGACGGGTCAGCGAGTGGATCCGACTGGTGTCGATGGCTGAGGCCGCTGTCACGGGCTCATTATTGCCCCGCGATCAGTACGACGCGCCACGGGGGGCCCAATCGGTTCCGTGTGTTGGGCCCGGTCCGACCGCTCCGCCCGCGAGGGCCTAGCCTCGAACGGTGCAGTTCGCGGATTTGCCCACGCCGGTCCTGGCCGACGGGGATACTGTCCTGCCGCCGTTCACCCCGGCGGTGATCTTCACGCAGCTCAACCTGAACAGCCTGATCGCAGTGTTGCTACTGGTCGCGGCCGCGCTGTACGGGTACGGGGTCCACCGGCTGCGCCAGCGTGGCAACGCCTGGCCGGCCGGTCGCACGGTGGCGTTCCTGCTCGGCGGCCTGGGCTCCATCGCGGCCGTGACGGTGAGCGGCATCGCGGCCTACGACGACACGCTGGTGTCCGTGCACATGATCCAGCACATGGTGCTGTCGATGATCGGCCCGATCTTCCTGGCGCTCGGCGCTCCGGTCACGCTGGCCTTGCGTACGCTCCGGCCCCGCCCCCGCAAGAAGCTGCTGGCCGTACTGCACAGCCGGGTGGTCCGGGTGCTCACGTTCCCGCTGGTCGCGTTCGGCCTCTTCGTCGCGAACCCGTTCGTCCTCTATTTCACCGACCTGTATCGGCAGAACCTGGAGCACGCCTGGCTGCACGAGCTGGTCCACCTGCACTTCGTGGTGACCGGCTGCCTGTTCTTCTGGCCGCTGATCGGGTTGGACCCGCTGCCCAACCGCTGGCCGTACCCGGGCCGGACGCTGCTCATGCTGGTGTCCGTCCCGTTCCACACGGTCCTCGGGCTGACCATCATGCAGAGCCGGACGCTGCTGGGCGGCGACTGGTACCCGAACCTGCACCTCGCCTGGTCCGACCCGTGGAGCGATCAGGTGGTCGCGGGCGGCATCCTGTGGGCCGGCGGCGAGGTCGTCAGCATCACGATGCTCGGGATCCTGGTGCTGCAATGGATCAGGCAGTCGGAGCGCGAGGCCAAACGGATCGACCGCGCGCTCGACCGGGCCGAGGCCCAGGAGGCGGCGCGGCTCGCGGCCGCCGAAGCTCACGAGTCCGGGGTACGCCCGCGGCCGGAGAGCGACTGACCGGTTCGCTACGATCACGCCATGGCCGACACGTACACCGTCCTGCTCTACAGCGACGACCCGGCGGTCCGTGACCGGATCCGCCTGGCGATCGGCCCGCGCCCGGCCGCGGATCTGTCGATCGAGTTCGCCGACGCGTCGACCTGGGAGGACTGCCGCCGGCTCCTCGATGACTACGAGATCGATCTGATGGTCCTCGACGGCGAGGCCGCGCCGGCCGGCGGTCTGGGCATGGCCCGGCAGGTCAAGGACGAGTACGCCGACCCGCCGCCCACCTGCGTCGTGATCGCCCGCGCCGCGGACCGCTGGCTTGCCGCGTTCGCCCAGGTGGACGCCACGTTGCTGTACCCGCTCGACCCGGTCACCACCGGCCAGACCATCGCCGGCATGCTGCGTGCCCGGCGCGACGGCGCCGAGCCGCTGGGCGCCATGCACCAGCTCGGCTAGCTATCCTGCTGTTTCCGACCCCTCGACGGAGGCCGCCATGGGCGCACGCACCTGGCCGAACCTGCTGAGCGCCCTGTTGCGCGGCGAGGAGCTGTCCGGCCAGGACACGGCCTGGGCGATGGGCGAGATCATGGCCGGCGACGCCACCCCGGTCCAGGTCGCCGGGCTCGCGATCGCGCTTCGGGCCAAGGGCGAGACGCCGGGTGAGATTGCCGGGCTGGTCGAGGCGATGCTCGCCAATGCCACCCGGGTGGAGCTACCCGAGGACGTCCGCGCCGCGGCGGTCGACGTGGTGGGGACCGGCGGGGACCGGGCGAACACCGTGAACATCTCCACTATGGCCGCCATCGTCGTGGCGGCGGCCGGCGTCACCGTGGTCAAGCACGGCAACCGGTCCGCGTCCTCCGCGTGCGGTACGGCGGACCTGCTCGAGTACTTCGGCATCCCGCTCGATCTTGGTCCGGCCGGCGTCGCGCGTACGGTGGCCGACGCCGGCATCGGCTTCTGCTTCGCGGCCCGCTTCCACCCCGGCATGCGGCACGCCGCCGTGACCCGGCGCGAGTTGGCCGTACCCACGTTCTTCAACATGCTCGGCCCGCTGACCAACCCGGCCCGGCCGCAGTCGGCCGCGGTGGGCTGCTTCGAACCGCGGATGGCGCCGGTGATGGCTGAGGTGTTCGCCCGGCGCGGCGACTCCGTGGTGGTCATGCGCGGCGAGGACGGACTGGACGAGTTCACCACGGCCGCGCCGACCCGGCTCTGGATCGCCCGTGATGGCAAAGTCGAGGAGACCGTCGTGGACGCCGTGAACCTCGGCGTGCCACGCAGCGCTCCGGGCGATCTGCGGGGCGAGAACGCGGCCTTCAACGCGGCGGCGGCCGAGCGGGTCTTCGCCGGCGAGGCTGGGCCGATCCGGGATGCGGTGCTGCTCAACGCGGCGGCCGCGTTCACCGCCCACGCCGGCTTCCCGGGCACGTTCGCCGACACGATGCGGGCCGGCATCGCCCGCGCGGCCGAGACGGTGGACTCGGGCGCGGCGTCCTCCCAGCTGGCGCGCTGGGTGGCGGCCGCCAAGGCGGCACGGTCGGCCGAGCCCTCCTGACCCCTCTCGCCCGCCCTATCCACCGCGATCTTGGAGTTGTGGTTGGTCTTTCGCGGCTTATCGCCCGATTCGTTCCAACCACAACTCCAAGGTCGCGGTAAATAGGGCGACACGCCGTGCTGCCTCCTCCGCAATGCCGGCCTTGCGTGGCAGCGTCAGAAACACATTCGGGTAATTCCCGCTTAGGCGTTGGCCAAGGCGACGGCGAAGAGGAGGAACCCGTGGGAGAACGCGATATGCGCTGTGCCATCTGCAACGGCGAGATGCTGTTCGAGGTGCCTCCCTGCCCGGACGGACACGAGGATTGTCCCGAGCTGGTCTGCACCGGCTGCGGCGCCGCGGAAGTCCTGGTTCCGGTCACGGTCCGCGTCTGGCGACGCCCCAGCGGCCGGGTGGCCCCGCAGCAGCGCCGCGCCGCCTGAGCGACCAGCGCGCGGCCTGGCCGGCCGAGAGAGCGGCCGCCGGGTACTGGTTAGTGCTCGGCGGGGTGCCGCGTCCCGGAGTAGTACTCGAACAGCAGCCCGGCCGCCGAGAAGACCACGGCGAGCAGACCTGCGCCCACCACCCACCACTGGACGAACACGAGGCCGATGGCGGCGGTGGCCGCCGCGACGGCCACTCCGAACGGCCAGTAACTGCCGGGGCTGAAGAACCCGACCTCGCCAGCGCCCTCGGAGATGTCCGCGTCCTGCCGGTCCTCGGGACGCAGGTCGATGCGCCGCGCGACGAACCAGAAGAATCCGCCGCACATCGAGCACAGCAGTCCGGAGAGGATCAGCGCGACGGTGCCGACCCATTCGACGTGGCCCAGCTGCCCGCGGGTCCACGACGCGTACAGCACCACGGCCGCGAAAAGGAACGCGGCGACGCCGGAGAAGATCTTGTACTCGGTCCTCATCCTGGGTCCCTACTTTCCTGCGGCCGAGCCGGACGCGAGAGAGCCGGACGCAGCAGAGGTGGGCTGGTACCAGCTGTGGCCCTGCCGCCGGGTGTTGAACGGCTGCGTCGTCACCGCCGCGCTCTGCGCGCCGGTGAAGCCGATAGCGGCCATCGCGTCCTGAGTGGAGGCGCCGTTCCGCTTGGCCGCCAGGAACTGGTCGAACTTGTCCGGACTGACCGCCACCAGCTCGAACTGCATGAACGCGTGGTACGTCCCGCACAGCTCGGCACACCGGCCGACGTAGCGTCCCTCCCGGTCCAGCGTCACTTCGAACTGGTTACGGATGCTCCCCGGGAAGACATCCCGCTTGAACAACAGCTCCGGTACCCAGAACGAGTGGACGACGTCCCGGCTGGTCTCCTCGAACCGGATCTTCTTGCCGGTGGGCAGCACCAGCAGCGGGATGACGTCGCTGGAACCGAGCGTGGAGGCCACCGTGTGGGCCTGCGCGCCGACGCCGTCGCGGTAGTTGAACTGCCAGTTCCACTTGAACGCGACGATCTCGACGACCTGGCCCGGATTCCGCTTCAGCTTGTCGACGTCGGTCTGCACGATCGCCGTGTAGAAGAAGAGCACACACACCACGAGGACCGGGGTAACCGTGTAGAGGATCTCCATCGGCATGTTGAAGCGGGTCTGCGCGGGCAGCTCGTCGCCACGCTTGCGGTACCGGATCACGCACCAGAAGATCAGGCCCCAGACGAAGATACCGACGACCAGCGCCGCAATCACCGCCGCGATCCACAGGTCGTACATCCGGTGGGCCTGGATGCTGATGCCCCTGCTCGGCCATCCGAAATTCCCGAACGCCTTGCCCACGCCCTCCACGGAGCAGCCGGTCAGTACGGCCAGGACCGCCGCGCCGGCGAAGGTCAATCCGGCAAGCCGGACCGCCCGCGGCCGTGCGGCCGAACTCTTCACGCCCACCTGCTCCTGCCTCCCATGCCGCGCCGCCCGCCTCGACTCCCGGCGCCCGGAACCGGACACCCGGCGGGAAGGTTCACCGACGGTCGCACACTACTCGACCTGGCCCCGCTCGGCAGGCGCGGGGTCTGATCTTCCCAAGCCCTGCGCCGCGTATCCCGGACGATACCGTTTCCCTGTGGAATACATGGGCGTTAGCGCCGGTGCGCCGACCTACCTCGATGCGGCGACAGCGGCGCCGCTGCATCCGGTGGCGCGGGAGGCGCTGCTGGCCGCCCTCGACGACGGCTGGGCCGACCCGGAACGGCTGTACGCGGCCGGGCGCCGGGCCGGCCGGCTGCTGGACGCGGCCCGCGAGGCTGCCGCCGAGGCACTGGGGGTCCGCCCGGACGAGCTGGCCTTCATGTCGTCCGGAACGCAGGCGGTCCACGCCGCCGTGCTGGGCGGGCTGAACGGCCGGGAGCGCGCCGGCCACACTCTGGTGCACTCGGCGATCGAGCACTCCGCTGTGCTGCACGCGGCCCGGCTGCACGCGGCCCGGCTGCACGGTCAAGGCGTGGAGGTTGGCGTCGACCGGCTCGGCCGGCTCGACGTGGACGGATGGGCGACCGCCGTGGCCCAGCCGGGTATCGCGCTGGCCGCCTTGATCAGCGCGAGCCACGAAGCCGGCACGGTACAGCCGGTAGCGGCCGCCGCCGAAGCATGCGCCGCCGCCGGCGTACCGCTGTATGTCGACGCCGCGCAGTCGGTGGCGCACGCGCCGGTGCCGCCCGGCTGGGCGCTGCTGACCGCGAGCGCGCACAAGTGGGGCGGCCCCGCCGGGGTGGGTCTTCTGGTGGTGCGCAAGGGGACGCGCTGGCGTTCGCCGTACCCGGGTGACGACCCCTACCGGCCGGGGCCGCAGGGCGCGGTCAACCTGCCGGCCGTGGTCGCTGCCGCGGCGTCGCTACGGGCCGCGATGGCGGAGGCGGCCACCGAGGCGGTCCGGCTGTCGGCGCTGGTGGACCGCATCCGTACCGGAGTCGCCGGCACCGTACCGGACGTGGAGGTGGTGGGTGATCCGGTGCAGTGCCTGCCGCATCTGGTGACGTTCTCCTGTCTGTACGTCGACGGCGAGGCGCTGCTGCACGCCCTGGACCGGGAGGGGTTCGCGGTGTCGTCCGGGTCGTCGTGCACCGCCTCGACATTGCGGCCCAGCCACGTGCTGGAGGCGATGGGTGTGCTGAGCCACGGGAACGTCCGGGTGTCGCTGCACCGCGGCACAACCGAGGAGGACGTCGACCGCTTCCTGGCCGTGTTACCCGGATTGGTGTCGGGCCTCCGGACGGAGGCGGGGATGTGATCGAGCTGGACTGCCGGGGCCAGCGCTGCCCGCTGCCGGTCATCACCCTCGCCCGGACCATCCGCCAGGTGGAGATCGGCGAGACGGTCCGGGTCCTGGCCGATGACCCGGCCGCGGCCAACGACATCCCGGCGTGGTGCCGGATGACCGGCCAGGAATACGTCCGCGGCGGCAACGACGAGTACGACGTGCGCCGGGTCAGCTGAGGTACGAGACGACAGGCGGCACCGGCTCCTTGGCCAGGAACGTGTCCACCACGAGGCGCGGGCCGAGGTACGGCTCGTACTCGGCCTGCCGCTCGAGTACCCGCACCCAGTCCGGGACGCCGTCGTGGTCCCGGACGGCATAACGAGCCTCGACCCGACGCCGGTGCTCGGCGTCGTCGCCGCAGACCACCTCCACGACACGCAGCGGAACGTCGAGCCGATCCGCCAGATCGGCCCAGAGCTGGCGGGCGGACTTCACCGGGTTGACCGCGTCGATGATGACGTTGTGGCCGATCCCGATCTGTACCTCCGCGAGCGCGGCCACCACCCCGTACGCGGCGAAGCCGGGCTGCGGCTCGGTCACGTGGTAGCGCTGCAACGTGAAGTCGACCGTGTCGACGGCCAGCACGGCGGCCGGCAGTACGGCGGCCACCTGCGCGGCCAGCGTGCTCTTGCCGACCCCGGGCAGTCCGGCGAAGACGGCGAGGACCATGTCACCCGGGCAGGTACGGGTAACACTCGGCAGCCGCCTCGTCGCCGTACGAGTCACCAAGCCGCTTCGCGAAGAAGTCGCCTTTGATCTCGTACTCCTGCGGGCCGACCGTCTCCAGGACCAGCGCGGCCATCAGCGATCCGACCTGGGCGGCCCGTTCGAGGCCGAGGCCCCAGGAGACGGCGGAGAAGAACCCGGCGCGGAATCCGTCGCCGACGCCGGTGGGGTCGTCCGGGATGACGTCGCGGGCCACCGGCACGTGGATTCGCTCGATGCCGCGGCCGGTGATCTCCACGCCGTCCCGGCCGAGCGTCGTGACCCGCACCTTGACGTGGTCCAGCACCTCGTCGCCGGTCAGCCGGGCCTTCTGCTCGAGCAGGGACCGCTCGTAATCGTTGGTCAGCAGGTAGTCGGCACCGCTGATCAGGGTGAGCACGTCGCGGCCATCCATCCGGGCGAGCTGCTGGGACGGGTCGGCAGCGAACGGGTAGCCGCGATCGCGGCACTCGTGCGAATGCCGGATCATCGCGGCCGGATCGTTCGCGCTGATCACCACGAGGTCCAGGCCGCCCACCCGCGCGGCGACCGGGCCGAGCTCGATGTTGCGGGCCTCGGCCATGGCGCCGGCATAGAACGAGGCGATCTGGTTGAGGTCGTCGTCGGTGGTGCAGACGAACCGGGCGGTATGGGCCACCGTGCTCACGTGCACCGAGCCGCAGTCGACGCCGTGCCGCTCCAGCCACGAGCGGTAGTCGGCGAAGTCGGCACCCACCGCCCCGACCAGAACCGGGTGCAGGCCGAGCTGGCCCATCCCGAACGCGATGTTGGACGCCACGCCGCCGCGCCGCACCACCAGGTCGTCGACGAGGAACGACAGCGACACCTTGTGCAACTGATCGGCGATGAGCTGGTCGGCGAACTTGCCGGGGAAATGCATCAGGTGGTCGGTCGCGATCGAGCCCGTGACGGCGATCTTCATGGCGGCCCTCGAGGTGGGGAACGGGGGGTTACGGCCAGAGCCTACCGGACCCCGGACATGCGACAGGCCGCCCCGATGGCTGGAGCGGCCTGTGCGAAAAGCCGTATCAGTGGAACGAATCGCCGCAGGCGCAGGAATTCGTCGCGTTCGGGTTGTCGATGGTGAAGCCCTGTGCGTCGATCCGGTCGGCGAAGTCGATCGTCGCCCCCGCGAGGTACGGGGAGCTCATCCGGTCCACCACCACCTCGACACCCTGGAACTCGCTGACGATGTCGCCGTCCAGCGAGCGCTCGTCGAAGAACAGCTGGTAGCGGAGGCCGGAGCAGCCGCCGGGCTGCACGGCGATGCGCAGGCGGAGGTCGTCGCGCCCTTCCTGCTCGATCAGGGCCTTGACCTTGACAGCGGCGACGTCGGTCAAGATGACGCCGGTCGGCGCGACCGCGGGGGCCTCGGTCGACTCGGTGTGCGCTTCAGTGGTCACGTGCGGTTCTCCCTGCCGGTCCGGATGGTTTGCCGTACCAGCAACGCTAACCCTTACCGCCAAGATTCCCAATTCGGGTGGCGGACTTCACCTGCTCCACTGCCCGGCCAGCCGGGCCGCGATCTCCCGCAGGCCGCGGGCCGGCTCGGCCAGCGCCTGTTCGGTCGAACCGAAGTGTTCCACGAGTGAATGCAGCTCGCTCACGCCCGCACTCGCCGCCTCCCGGTGCCCGGTTTGTACCCGGCCGGCCATGACGATGCAGGCCAGGCCCCGGTCGCGAGCGCCGTTGGCTACGCCGGCCACCACCTTGCCGCGCAACGACTGGTGGTCGAACGACCCCTCTCCGGTGATCACCAGGTCCGCGGCGTCCAGCTCGCGTTTCAGGCCGATCAGCTCGCTGACCAGCCCGATGCCGGAGACGACCCGGCCCCCGAGCGCGATCAGCGCGGCGCCCAGACCGCCGGCGGCACCGCCGCCGGGCCGCGTCGCCAGGCCGTCGACCCCGAAGGCCTTTTCCAGTACGCCCGCGAAGTGCTCGAGCGCGGCGTCGAGCCGGAGCACGTCGTCGCGGGATGCGCCCTTCTGCGGCCCGTACACGCTGCTGGCGCCGTGCAGGCCGACCAGCGGGTTGTCGACGTCGGTGGCCGCCACCAGGCGGGCTTCGCGTAGCTGAGGCCGGCCGGCCAGCGCGGCCGCGCCGATCAGCGCGGCGCCGCCGTACGGCAGCGCGTACCCGGCCGCGTCGACCGGCCCGGCGGCCAGTGCGGCCAGCATCCCGGCACCGGCGTCGTTGACCGCGGAGCCGCCGAGCCCGACCACGATCTCGGTGGCGCCGGCCTCGACCGCGCCGGCGAGCAGCAGGCCCAGCCCGTACGAGGTGGTGACGTTGGGGTCGCGCTCCGCCTCGGTCAGCAGGTGCAGGCCGCAGGCCTGCGCGCTTTCGACGTATCCCGTTGTGCCGACGAGCAGCACCTCCCCGGCGGCCGGGCGGCCCAACGGGTCGACGGTCGAGACCGGGACGCGGCTGCCGCCCAGCGCATGGGCCAGGACGTCGACGAAGCCGGGACCGCCGTCGGCGAGCGGGCGCTCGACGATTTCGTCGGCCGGGGCGGTGTCGCGCCAGCCCGCGGCGATGGCCGCGGCTGCATCCGGGGCGGTCAGCGTCCCGGCGAACTTGTCTGGACAGATGAGTACGCGCACGCGTGAGAGTGTGCCGTACTCCCCCGCGATCTTGGAGTTGTGGTTGGAACGAAACCGGAGCAAAGTCGCATAAGGCCAACCACAACTCCAAGATCGCGGGAAATTCGCGGGGTGTGGGACCATGGGGGCGTGACGTGGATCGAGCCTTCGAACACCGCCACCGCGTTGCTGTTGCTCGGCCGCGGTTCCGATCCGGACAGCGAACGTGGCGTGGACTGCCCTGGTGACCTGCCGGCGCCCAGCGACCCCGGTCTGGTGGCGCGCGCGGCGGCGGCGAAGGCGTTGCTGGGCGACCGGGTGTTCGTTTTGGGCCACCATTACCAGCGCGACGAGGTGATCCAGTTCGCGGACGTGACCGGGGACTCGTTCAAGCTGGCCAGGGAGGCCGCCGCCCGGCCGGGTGCCGAGTTCATCGTGTTCTGCGGCGTGCACTTCATGGCCGAGAGCGCCGACATTCTCACCGGTCCGCACCAGCGGGTGGTGCTGCCCGACCTGGCCGCCGGCTGCTCGATGGCGGACATGGCGGTGCTGGGGCAGGTCGAGACGGCGTGGGATCTGTTCGAGGACCTCGGCATCGATGACCAGATCGTGCCGGTCACGTACATGAATTCGTCCGCCGACATCAAGGGCTTCGTGGGCCGCAACAAGGGCGTGGTGTGCACGTCGTCGAACGCCAAGCGCGCGCTTACCTGGGCATTCGAGCGCGGTTCGAAGGTGTTCTTCCTGCCCGACCAGCACCTCGGGCGGAACACCGCGGTGCGGGAGATGGGCTTCACGCTCGACGACTGCGTGCTGTACGACCCGCACAAACCACACGGCGGCCTCACCCCGGACCAGCTGCGCGACGCGCGGATGATCCTCTGGCGTGGACACTGCTCGGTGCACGGCCGCTTCACCCTCGACAGCGTCCGTGAGGTGCGGAACCGGGTACCGAGCGTGAACGTCCTGGTGCATCCGGAATGCCGGCACGAGGTGGTGTGCGCCGCCGACCTGGTCGGATCGACGGAGTACATCATCCGGGCACTCGAGGCCGCGCCGTCCGGCTCGGCGTGGGCGGTGGGAACGGAGCTCAATCTCGTACGCCGGTTGGCACTCGCCCATCCGGACAAGCGGATCATGTTTCTGGATCGGACGGTCTGCTACTGCTCGACGATGAACCGGATCGATCTGCCGCACCTGGTGTGGGCGCTCGAAGAGCTGGTCGCGGGTCGGATACCGAACCAGATCACGGTCGACGCGGACACCGCCCACCACGCCCGGGTGGCGTTGGACCAGATGCTCGCGCTCCCATAGCCACCCCTTCCGCCGATCTTGGAGTTGTGGTTGGAACGAAACAGAAGGAAAGCCGCATAAGGGCAACCACAACTCCAAGATCGGCGGGGATGTCGACCACCTTTCGACCACCCTTTGTGCTGCCTCGCTAGCGCTATGCATACCGACGGCTTTGGGTTGTCTTAAGCCGGCGTTGCAGTCCCGCGCGCACTGGTAACGCAGGGCTATGCTGCCCGATCGGAAGCGGCGAAACCCCACCCCCGACGCGCGCCAGCTGGAGCCGACATTGATCCACGACGTCCTCATCGTGCACGGTGGTGCGCCGCTGCACGGGCAGATCCGGGTCCGCGGCGCCAAGAACCTCGTCTCCAAAGCGATGGTGGCGGCGCTGCTGGGTGAGACCCCCAGCCGACTGTTCGACGTACCCCGCATCCGCGACGTCGAGGTGGTCAGCGGCCTGCTCGAGCTGCACGGCGTGAAGGTCACCGCGGGCGCCGACGACGGCGAGCTGGGCATGGATCCGACGAACGTGGAGAGCGCCAGCACCGACGAGATCAACGTGCATGCCGGTTCCAGCCGGATCCCGATCCTGCTTTGCGGGCCGCTGCTGCACCGGCTGGGCCGGGCCTTCATCCCGGACCTGGGTGGCTGCCACATCGGACCGCGCCCGATCGACTTCCACATCCAGGCGCTGCGGCAATTCGGCGCGGTGGTCGACAAGACACCCGAGGGCATGCACCTCACCGCGCCGAACGGGCTGCACGGCACGAAGCTGGAACTGCCCTATCCGAGTGTGGGCGCCACCGAGCAGGTGCTGCTCACCGCGGCCCGCGCCGAAGGCGTCACCGAGCTGCGCAACGCCGCCATCGAGCCGGAGATCATCGACCTGATCTGCGTACTGCAGAAGATGGGCGCGATCATCGCCGTGCACACCGACCGGGTCATCGAAATCCAGGGTGTGCCACGGCTGCACGGCTACTCGCACCGCCCGATCGCCGACCGGATCGAGGCTGCGAGCTGGGCCTCCGCGGCGTTGGCCACCCGCGGTGACGTCGAGGTGCTCGGCGCGCGGCAGGCCGACATGATGACGTTCCTCAACGTGTTCCGGTCCATCGGCGGCGAGTTCGAGATCACCGACGAGCGGGTGCCGCGTCCCGGCGTGACCGGCGCCGACGGCGGCATCCGGTTCTGGCACCCGGGCGGCGAACTACAGGCCGTGGCGCTGGAAACCGACGTCCACCCCGGCTTCATGACCGACTGGCAGCAGCCCCTGGTGGTCGCGCTGACCCAGGCCCACGGTCTGTCGATCATGCACGAGACGGTGTACGAGCAGCGGCTGGGCTACACCGACGCGCTGAACGCGATGGGCGCCACCATCCAGGTCTACCGAGACTGCCTGGGCGGCACGCCGTGCCGGTTCGGCCGGCGCAACTTCCGGCACTCCGCGGTCATCGCCGGCCCGTCCAAGCTGCACGCCGCCGACCTGGTGATCCCGGATCTGCGGGCCGGCTTCAGCCACCTCATCGCGGCGCTCGCGGCCGAGGGCACGTCCCGGGTGTACGGCGTGGACCTGATCAACCGGGGCTACGAGGACTTCGAGGGAAAGCTGGCAGCGCTCGGTGCACACGTCGAGCGCGCCTGACGCTACCCTTCTGACGTGCCCTCGCTGTTTCGCCGCAAGACCTCCGACGTCGCCGAGACCCCGCCTGCCGGGCCGGCCGAGCCGGCCCCGCCCCGGCCGAAGGGCTATACGCCCAGCAAGAAGGAACTGGGGGTCACGACGCCGAAGCGGCAGAGCTCCGGCCGGCGAGTGGGCGAGCCGGCACCCAGCAACCGGCGCGAGGCGTACCGGCACATGAAGGACCGGCAGCGCGCCGAACGCGCGGAGGCCACGGCCGGTATGCGGGCCGGCGACGAGCGCTACCTGCTGGCTCGCGACCGGGGGCCCGAACGGCGGCTGGTCCGGGACATCGTCGACTCCCGCCGCACGGTGGGCACGTGGTTCTTCGCTGGCGCGATCATCGTGCTGATCGGCTCCTCCACCCGGATGCCGGTCCAGGTACAGGTGGCCGCCAACGTACTGTGGGCCGTGTTGGCGATTTCGGTGATCGCGGACAGCGTGCTGATCTCGCGCAAGATCAAGAAACTGGTGCGGGAACGGTTCCCGAAGACGAACCAGCGCCTGGGCTCGCTGTCGCTGTACGGCGCCATGCGCGGGCTCACGTTCCGCCGGATGCGCGTGCCGAAGCCTCAGGTCGAGATCGGCACCAAGGTGTAGCAAGCAACTAAACGATCTTGGAGTTGTGGTTGGACCAAATCGGTCGTTAAGCCGTGAAAGGGCAACCACAACTCCAAGATCGCGGGGAACTGGCGGCGGGTAGGCACACCGCTCAGGGCACGCCAGCCAGGCGAAGGAGAGCCGCGGAGGCCGCCGCCGCGACCACCACGACCACGAACGGTGCGCGCCGCCAGGCCAGGATCGCACCCACCGTGACACCGATCGGCCGGGCGACACCGGCGAAGCTGCCGTGCTCGGTCAGCGCGGCCGTCGCCGCCAGCGCGGCCAGCAGCGCAGCGGCGGCCATCGGCAGCAGGCGTTGCAGCTGGTCGGACAGCTCCAGACGGTCGTGCAGCAGCACACCGGCGAGCCGCATGCTGTAGGTGCCCACCGCCAGTGCGGCGATCGCAGCGATCAGCATGAGGCCTCCCTGCGCGCCGGGTGCGCGGCGTCCACGGCACCGGCCCCGGATCCGTCACCACCGCCATCGGCGGGGCCGCCGCCGCGCTGCGGCACGAACAGCGCGAACAGGCCCAACAACGCGCACAACACCGGCAGTCCGGCCGGCAGGACCGGCGTGAGCAGGACAGCGAGGGCCGCGCCGGTGAGGGCGACCAGGCGGGTGTCGCGGTCGCGCATCGACGGCAGGATCAGTGCGACGATGCCCGCCGGGAACGCCGCGTCCAGGCCCAGCGTGGCCGGGTCGCCGGTGGCGCCACCCAGCAGAACGCCCAGCGCCGTGCCGGCGTTCCAGGAGGTGAACAGCGTGATGCCGATCAGCCAGTAGGTCCGCCGCCGCCGCGCCGGGTCCGGTTCCCGGAGCGTGAACGCCACCACTTCGTCGGTCATCAGGTGGCTGCCGACCAGACGGTGCCGCCATCGCGCGCCGACGGTCTCCGCGACCGCCAGTCCGAACGGCAGGTGGCGCGCGTTCAGCAACAGCCCGGCCAGCACGGCCGCGACCGGATTGCCAGCGGCGATCAGTCCCACCGCCAGGAACTGCGCCCCTCCCGCGAACACCACCGTGGACATGACGAACGGCACCCACGTCGGCAGCCCGTACGCGATCGCGATGGCACCGAACGAGGCGCCCACCGCCACCATGGCGGCCGCGATCGCGGCGGCGTCGCGGAGCAGCGATCGATCAGCCGTTCGAGATACCGTACGCACGGTTTGAAATACTGAACGGCGCAGTACTGTTCGTCAAACCGAACGACTAGACCGATGGAGCGAACATTGCGCGGATCGGCGCCTCCTCAGGCGACCATCGCCGCAGCTCTGCGCCGCGAGCGCGAGCGGGTAGGGGTCTCGATTGCCGAGCTGGCCCGCCGGGCGGGTGTGGCGAAGTCCACTCTCTCGCAGCTCGAGGCCGGCACCGGTAATCCCAGCATCGAGACGCTGTGGTCGCTGGGAGTCGCTCTCGGCGTGCCCTTCAGCCGGCTGGTGGAGCCGCCGACGCCCAGTGTCCGGGTGGTCCGGGCCGGTGAGGGCCCGCGGTTCGGAGCCGATCACGCCGACTTCGTGGCCACGCTGCTCGCGGCCGGATCCCCGCACGCTCGCCGGGACATCTATGTCATGGAACTCGAGCCCGGCAATGCCCGTGAGGCGGAGGCGCACCTGGCCGGCAGCATCGAGCACGTGGTGGTAGCGGCGGGACGGATGACGGTCGGACCCGCCAGCGAACCGATCGAGCTGTCCCCGGGTGACTACCTGTCGTTCCCCGGCGACGTTCCACACCGCTACCAGGCGCTCGAACCCGGGACCTGGGCGGTTCTCGTGATGGAGCACGGTTAGCCGTCACCGTTTCGGATATGTTCTGCCGGTTTGATCCAACACCACCCGAACTACGGTGAGTCCCAAGACGAATCCAACTAAGCCGTTTATCGGTAGGAAACGGACGAGCACTTACACCGACCGTAGCCGGCAAGGCGCCGATATTGCCTGCCGCGGACGTTGGCTGCACGCTGGCGTCCGCCCGGTGCGCGCCGCTAATCTCCACCTCGTACCCCGCAGTGGAGCCGGGCGATGCCACCGGGTGTCCGGCACGCCATCCGCAATTTCCGACTGTGCTGCTTCTCCGCCTGGACCCCGGTCCCGCGGAGAACCTGATTAGCACGAGGTGACAGACAGTGAGGGAGCGTCGCCCGCTAACGGCCGCCCATCCGGGTGTCCGGTGAACGGCTGGAGCTCCCGCGCCGGCGGTGACCGGTGGGATGACGAGCCCGACTGGATGCACGAGTCCACGTGGGAGTGGGAGGCGCTACCGGGCCAGCGCTACCCGGGGGACGCCAGCCGGGGCCACCCCGTTTCGGAGGGGTCCACCGGCGACGGACGGCTCGGCCGCCCGCCCGAGCCACGCCGGCCGGCGACCGACGGGCGGCCACAGCCGGCGGACCGGCGTCTGCAGCCGCCGGCGACGGATGTGCCGCATTTCGACCTGCCCGGCGACCGGCGCCGAGGGACGCCACCGCCGGTGGCGCGGCCGACGCCCAGACAGGGGCCGCCGCCGTTTGTGGCCACCCGGCCCGGACCGGCCACCGGCGGGATGCGCTCGGCAGCGCCGCGGCCCGAGGCAGCGGTCACGAATGCGAGCGCCCTGCGCACCGACCCCCCAGCTACGACGGTGGCGTCCGGCTGGTTCGCCGCGCGACCACGGTCCGCGCCCGGTCCCGTCGGTCCGGCTCAGCCGGCGGGCCCGGACTCGCCCCCGGACGCGGCCGACGACGCCGTCTCCGGTTCTCCCCGCGGCCCGAACGACCCGCCGCCGGTGATGGGCACGTGGAGCATCAGCACGGGAACACCGGACGAGATCATCGGCGAGATCGTCACCGGCGAGATCGTTGACGACCAGATCGTCGATGGCGAGGTCATCCGGGCCGAAATGGTCGAGCCCGGGCCGGTGGGCGACGACGGCGGAACGACAACGAACTCCACGACCCACAGCCTCGGCCAGCAGCTGAAGATGAGCGGGCTCGGCAGGCCCACCCTCGGCCCGCGGCCCTCCGATCCGAAGGACCAGATGCCGGTAGCCGGCTCAGCGCGGGCCGCCCTGTTACACCAGCCCCCGCTGTCCGATGCGGACAGTTCGCGTCCGCGCGCACCGGACTGGTTCGCCGCCGCCATCGTGCCGCGGCCGGTGGTCGCCGGGCCGGACCGGGGCACTGTCGCGAGTGGACGGCCGGGTCGTGGGAACGGTTCCGCCCGGCGGCAGGGTGATCCGGCCGAGCAGCACGAACGCCGCCTGGCCGATCCGGAGCAGGTTCTCGCGGCGTACCCCTGGCGTCTTGATCCGGAGACGCTGCGCGAGCTGGCCGACGACCCGGACCAGCTGCGGGTCGTCCGCGACCGGCTCACCGACAAAGTGGAGTATGCGGAGCGGGACGCGGTCCGGGCCCGGCTGCTGAGCCTGCGCGCGGTGGTCTCGCGGGTGCTGGGTGATCTCGGTCCGGCGCTGGCCGACGGCCAGGCGGCACTCGCGCACGCCGAGGCGACCGGCGAGCTGCGGCGGACCGCGATCGCGGCGGCGCGGCTCGCCCACGTACTGCAGTGGCGCGGCGAATACGCGGAAGCGGACCGGCTGTTCACGGAGGCGAACTCGGTCGAGCTGCCGGACCGGCTGCGGGCCGGGATGCACGAGTTGGCCGGTCGGTCCGCGCTCGACCAGGGTCGCTATCTGGAGGCGTTGCACCACTTCGAGGCGGCGATGGCGCTGCGCAACCGCGCGGATCCGGATATGACGGCACGGGTCGCGGTGGCACTGGACGCCATCTTGCGCCGGGTGCGTGAGCATGGCTGGGGACCGTATCCACGCAGCCGGGACGAGACCCTGATGCGGCACCGGGCCCCGCAGCCGGTGTGCGACGTGCGGACGGGCCTGTGGGGGTACGCAGGTGAGGTGCCGGCGAGGTACCGGGACGCGCAGCCGTTCGCCGAGCGGGTGGCATGGGTGCGGCGGCCCGGCTCACACACGTGGGAGCTGATCGATGAGGACGGCGGCGTGCTCATCGACGTCTCGGCCGGCTATCTCGGGGCTACCGAGTTCTCCGGCGGCCTGGCCTGGGTGTCCCGCGACGCGGCGGGCGGGTGGTTCGCAATCGACGAGCAGAATCGAGTGATCATTCCCGGCGGCTTCGACGACGTGCGGCCGTTCCGGCGCGGCGTGGCGCCGGTCCGGCGGGGCGGTTGGGGCGCCATCGACCGGCACGGGCGGATGGTCGTGCCGCCGAAGTACCGGGCGTTCGCCACGCTGCTGGCCGGCGGGCGCCGGGTCGAGGGCTTCACCGAGGAAGGGCTCGCCGTGGTGGACGCCGGCGGCCGGCTCGGTGTGGTGGACCAGCGAGGGCGGCTGATCGTCCGGCCGGAACACGCCGCTCTGGTGATCCATCCGGTGGCGTTCCTGATCGGTGACGGACGCGGGCGGTGGGGGGCGCTGGACCGGCGGGGAGATCCGCTGATCGACGTGGTACACGCCGGCGAGGCGGACGTGACGAACGCGATAGACCGGCTTCTGGCTGACACGCGTCCCGTCCTGTGAGCTGGGTATGTGACGTGCATGGAGTTCCGTCACCTCGGCCGTTCCGGCTTGATGATCAGCGAGATCGCCTACGGAAACTGGATCACCCACGGTTCCCAGGTCGAGGAGGAGGCCGCCGACGCGTGCGTGCGGGCCGCCCTCGACGTGGGCATCACGACGTTCGACACCGCGGATGCCTATGCGGGCACCCGCGCCGAGGAAGTGCTCGGCCGGGCGCTGAAGGGCGAACGCCGCGAGGGCGTGGAGATCTTCACGAAGGTCTACTGGCCGACCGGACCCGGTCCCAACGACCGGGGCCTGTCCCGCAAGCACATCCTGGAGTCGATCTCCGGCTCGCTGCGCCGGCTGCAACTGGACTACGTGGACGTGTACCAGGCGCACCGGTACGACTACGAGACGCCGCTGGAGGAGACGATGCAGGCGTTCGCCGACATCGTGCATTCCGGCAAGGCCCTCTACATCGGCGTGTCGGAATGGACGGCGTCGGAGATCCGCGCCGGCTGGGAGATGGCTCAGGACCTGAAGATCCAGCTGGTCTCCAACCAGCCGCAGTACTCGATGTTGTGGCGCGTCGTCGAGGCGGAAGTCGTGCCTACGTGCGAGGAGCTCGGCGTCAGCCAGGTGGTCTTCTCACCCGTCGCGCAGGGCGTTCTGACCGGCAAGTACGTCCCCGGCCAGGCACCGCCGTCGGGCTCGCGGGCCACCGACGACAAGTCGGGCGCCGACTTCATCGCACGGCTGATGACCGATGAGGTGCTGAGCACGGTGCAGGGGCTCAAGCCGCTGGCCGAGCAGGCCGGCCTCTCGATGGCCCAGCTGGCGGTCGCCTGGGTGCTGCAGAACCCGAACGTGTCCGCCGCGATCATCGGCGCGTCCCGCCCCGAGCAGGTCTACGACAACGCCAGGGCGTCGGGCGTGAAGCTGGACGCCGACCTACTGAAGGCCATCGACGAGGTGGTCGGCCCGATCGCCGTCCGCGATCCGGCGAAGACCGTGAGCCCGCCACGGCGTCCGTGACCGGCCGGTAGCGCACCACCCCCGCTCACCTCCCTGCACCGCCCCGCGATCTTGGAGTTGTGGTTACCCTTTTGCGGCTTGGAGCCCGATTTGTTCCAACCACAACTCCAAGATCGGCGGCAGGCGGCGGCGACGGGGGCGGCGACGGCGGCGACGGCGACGGGGGCGGCGGCGGAGCTCAGGACCAGAAGCGCATCAGCTCGTAGCCGACCGCGGACAGCGCCCGGGGTACGCCGATCGACTCGGAGAGCCAGTCGACGATCGAGAAGAACCAGACGTTGACCCGGGACTGCCAGAGCAGCACGAACAGCAGGATGAACCCGTACGGCGCGAACAGGTTGTAGGCCCGCTGGTAGGGCGGGCTGAGCCAGGGCTGAAGGATGTTGCCACCGTCCAGACCCGGAACCGGCAGGAAGTTCAGCACGCTGGCCGTGACCTGCAGGAAGGCGAGCAACGCGAGCGCCGCCCAGAATTCGATGTGCTCCCGGCCGCCGGCGATCTGATACTGCCCGAGCTCGTTGACGGTGATCTGCGGTCCCCACCCCGCGAGAAACGGCACCGCCAGCACCAGCGCGAAGATGACGTTGGTGAGCGGGCCCGCCGCGCTGATCAACGACTGCTTCATCCGGCTCGGGATGTTTGCGTGATCCACCCATACAGCGCCGCCGGGCAGGCCGATGCCGCCGAGGATCACCACGATGACCGGCAGCACGATGGACAGGATCGGATGCGTGTACTTGAGCGGGTTGAGGCGCAGGTAACCGCGCTCCGCCACGCCACGATCGCCGGCGACATAAGCGACGAGAGCGTGGGCGTACTCGTGCAGGCAGAGCGACAGCATCCAGCCGCAGATCACCAGCAGGAACACGTCCACCCGGACATTGCCGTAGCCGGTCCACGCCATCCAGCCGCTGACCGCGGTCAGCCCTACGATCCCGACGAAAACCGGGCTGGGTACGAACGCGTTCCGCGGAACGCGTCGGGAGAGCTGATGATCGGTCACTCGGCCGGCAGCAGACTCATCTTGTAGTCGACCCGGTCGTCCTCGATCAGGCTGACCTGAGTGACCCCGGCGGCGGCGAGCGTTCGCCACACCTGGCCGATCCACGACTCCGCGTCGGCCTGGCTGCTGAACGTCTCGGCCGGGCCGCCCACCGGCTGCCCGTCGACGCCCTCGTACCGCCAACTCCACGGCATGCCCGCGGCCTCCCTCGTGTCCGGTGGAACGCCTTCCACCCTACGGCCTACGCTGGAGCGTTCCGGGGCCGCCCGCGCCGACACAGCCACCCGCCGTAAGGTACGGACATGTCCGTTGATCGGTGGAACACCGTGCTGGTGCTCGGCGGGATCCGGTCCGGGAAGTCCGCGTTCGCCGAGACGCTGGTCGCGGACGCCCCGTCGGTGCGCTATGTCGCCACGTCGGCCGATCGCGGGGACGATCAGGAGTGGCTCGACCGGATCGAGGCCCACCAGCGCCGCCGGCCGCAGTCCTGGTCCACCGAGGAGGTGGGCGGGGATCCCGACCGGCTCGCGGCGGTGCTCGCCGAGGCCAAGCCGGACGACACGCTGGTGATCGACGACCTCGGCGGCTGGGTCGCCACCCTGCTCGATCCCGCGCACCAGCCGAACGATGACGTGGCCACGGTCGACGCGCTCGCCGACGCCGTACGGGCGTGCGCAGGCCGGGTGGTCCTGGTCAGCCCGGAGGTCGGACTGTCGCTGGTGCCGGCGACGCCGGTCGGCCGGGCGTTCGCGGACGCGCTCGGCACCCTGAACCAGACGCTGGCCACCGCCTGCGACCGGGTGGCGCTGGTGGTGGCGGGTCAGGCGACGTGGTTGAAGGAGAACGAGCCGGCTCCCGCGCCGGAGCGGGTGCGCCCTCGATCACCGAAGCCTCCCAACACGCCGGCCGCCGTGCTCGTCGGCGTCCCGGAGTCCGGAGAACCCGGGACGGACGAGGTCGTCTTCGAGCCCGGCATGGACCTTCCGCTGCCGGACGCCGACGCCGGCCCCGACGCGAACGACCGCCTGGCCACGCTGGACGTCCCCGGCTCCGGCCTGGGCAGGCTCGCCGGGACGGTGGAGTTCGCCGCCGCCACCCAGGGCACCGCCGTGCCACGACCCTGGACCGCGGTCCGGGTGCTGGTCCTGTCCGGCAGGCATGGCGGCGGCGCGGCCGCCGGCGCCGATCCGGCCGACGTCGAGCGCCGGCTCTCGGAGCTGGAGGCCGGCGCCGGACCGCTCAGCCGGCTGGCCGGCGAGGCGGCCGCGGACGTGACCGTCCTGCGTTTGCCGGAATCGGGCGCCATGGAGGACGGCCCGGTTCTGACGGCCGACGAGGTCGAGGCCGCGCTGCGCCAGGGCTGGCAACTCGCCCACCGGGCGGCCGAGGACGGCCGGGACGCGCTCGTGATCGCCGGCGCGGGCACCGGTACGGAGGCCGCCGCCACCGCGGTCCTGGCCGCCACCACGAGCGCGGAGCCGGTCGTGGTGTTGCCGCGTGTGCTGGCGCCCGGCGGCCGATATGACGACGCCGCGTGGATGGTCCGTTGCGCCGCCGTGCGGGACGCGTTGCACCGGATCCGCCGGGAGCCGCGCGGTGCCAAGGACATCCTGCGCGAGATCGGCGGCGCCGACATCGCGGCCGCGGCGGGCACGCTGCTCGGCGCGGCCGCGTGCCGGTTGCCCGTGCTGCTGGACGGGCCGGTCGGCATCGCCGGGGGGTTGGTGGCGCGGGACCTGGCGAGCCAGGTGCGGCAGTGGTGCGTGCTGGTCACCGCCGGCGGCTCGGCACTGGTCCGGCAGGGCGCGGACGTGCTGGGCCTGATCGAGGCGATCGACCTGGACCTCGACCTCGGCGAAGGCGCGAACGCACTCGCCACGTTGCCGCTGCTGCGCGCCGCCGTCGGACTGGCGGCTCTGCCGGTGCACCCGGCGCTTCGGCCGGATGACTCGGGCGCCTGATTCTCGAGCCCGAGTCGCGGCCGACGGGGTCAGGCTGGCGTTCGGCACACTCACCGTGCTACCGGTGCGTCCGGGCCGAGTGGACCGGGCCACCGTCGCGATCGCCATGGGCATCGCGCCGCTGGTCGGGGCGATCCTGGGTGCCATCCTGGCCGGAATCCTCTCCGGCCTGACCGCCGCCGGCGCACCCCACCCGGTCGCGGCCGGGCTGACGGTCGCGGCGGCGGCTCTGCTGACCCGCGGCCTCCACCTCGACGGCCTCGCCGACACCGTCGACGCGCTCGGCTCGTACCGCCGCGGGACCGAAGCCCTCGCTGTGATGAAGAGACCCGACATCGGCCCGTTCGGCGTCGCGGCGGTCGTGCTCGCAGTGCTGATCCAGGCCGCCGCGCTGGCTGTGCTGCCGCCCGCCGCCGTGGTCGCCGGCTGGGCCGCGGGCCGCCTGGCCGTACCGGTTGCCTGCCGCTACGGCATTCCGGCCGCCCGGTCCGAGGGGCTCGGCGCGATGGTTGCGGGCACGGTGCCGCTGCCGGCGGCGGCGTCGTCGACGGCCGCGGTCGCGCTGGCGGCCGCGTGGGCGCTACCCGGCCGTCCATGGCAGGGACCGGCCGCCGTTCTGGCCGCTCTGCTGGTGGCCGCCCTGGTCGTCGGCCACTGCGTACGCCGTTTTGGCGGCATCACCGGCGACATCATCGGGGCCGCCGTGGAGGCCGCCACCACGTCCGCCCTGGTGGTGTTAACGCTCGGCTGAGTCGTACGTCCGGATCAGCCGCTTCGGTGCGGTCCGCCGCCAGGCGTCTCGACCATCACGTAACGGCCGCCGGGCAGGGCGAGCACCCAGTCGCGTACCTGTTCGTGCGTGACCGCCATCAGCGCACCGACGGCTGAACGAACGGAGGCTTCACGATCCGTGCCTCCGCCCGCCGGCCGCGGATGTCGATCTCGACCAGATCCCCGTCGGCCAGCCCGGCGGGCGTGTCCAGCAACGCGAGCGCGATGCCGACCTTCCTGGTCGGGGAGAACGTGCCGCTGGTGGTCTCCCCGACCCGTTGGTCCCCGGCGAACACGGTCATGTGCCCCCGCGGGACGCCGCGGCCGGTGAGTTCAAGGCCGCGCAGCGTGCGGCGCGGGCCGGTGGCCTTCTCCGCCTGCAGCGCCTCGCGGCCCCAGAACGCCGCCTTGGTCCAGCCGACCGCCCAGCCGGCGCGCGCCTGCACGGGCGTGATCTCCAGCGACAGGTCCTGGCCGTGCAGCGGGTAGCCCATCTCGGTGCGCAGCGTGTCCCGCGCCCCGAGGCCGCACGGCTGGACGCCGGCGGCCATCAGGTCGTCCCACACCGAAACCGCCCGGTCCCAGGGCAGGACCAGCTCGTACCCGTGCTCGCCGGTGTAGCCGGTACGGCACACGACGACCTCGGGCGACGCGCTGAACGACATGTACTCCAGGTCGGTCGGCAGGCCCAGCTTCGCCAGCGTGGCCGCCGACTCCGGCCCCTGGACCGCCAGGATCGCGAACGTCTGGTGCTCGTCGGCGACCGTGATCTCCGGCGGGGCCGCCGCCGCCAGGCGCCGGGCGACCTCGGCGGTGTTGGCCGCGTTCGGCACCAGGAACACGTCGTCCGGCCCGAACAGGTACGCGATCAGGTCGTCCACCACGCCGCCGGTCGCGTCGTCGCAGCACATCGTGTACTGCGCCCTACCCGGGCCGATCCGGCCGAGGTCGTTGGTGAGGCAGGCGTTGACGAAGTCGGCGGCGCCCGGCCCCACCACGCCGACCTTGCCGAGGTGGGACACGTCGAACACGCCGACCGACGTCCGTACCGCGGTGTGCTCCTTCAGCACGCCGCCACCGGCGTACTCCAGTGGCATCTCCCAGCCACCGAACGCGGCGACCTTCGCACCGAGCCCCTCATGACGCTCGAAAAGCGGGGAACGCAGCAGCATGGTGTCAACTTACCCGTGACCTTGGGAGTGGTTAGAGTCGCGGGGACACCATTGCCCGTACCGTCCCCGGAGCCCCGATTGACACAGCCCAGCGTCAGCCTGGTCGACAGCGATCCGGCCGAATTGGCCGTCGACGCCATCGTCATCGGCCTGCACAGCCAGCCCGACGAGGGCGGAGCCCTGCTGCCGGCGGCCGGGGCGGAGAGCATCGCTGCCGCGTTCGACGGCACGCTGACCTCGACGCTGGCGCTGCTCGGAGCTACCGGCGCGGCCGGCGAGGTGACCAAGCTCGCCACCCTCGGCACGATCTCAGCGCCGCTGGTCGTGGCGGTCGGGCTGGGCGACGAGCCGTCCGGCGCCGCTCCGCCGGCCGAGATGCTGCGCCGGGGTACGGGCGCGGCGGTACGCGCGCTGGCCGGCAGCGCCGACGTGGCGCTGGCGCTACCGTTGCCGGACGACCCGGACGCGCCCGGCCTGCTGCGCGCGATCCTCGAGGGCGCACTGCTCGGGTCGTACCGGTTCGCCGGCTACAAGACCAAGCCGCAGCCCGGCCAGCGCGACCCGGTTTCGGCCCTGCAGGTGTACGTGCCGGACGCCGCCGACGCGGCCGCTCGGGCCGAGGTGGAACGCGCCGAAGTGGTGTCCAGGGTGGTCCGGCTGGCCCGTGACTGGGTGAACGCGGCGCCGAACGAGCTGCAGCCGCCGCAATTCGCCGACGCGGTGGTGGCGGCCGCCGACGGGACCGTACTGGACATCGAGGTGCTCGACTTCGACGCGCTCAAGGCCGGCGGGTACGGCGGGATCGTGGCGGTCGGGCAAGGTTCGGAGGCGCCGCCGCGGCTGGTGAAGCTCACCTATACGCCGCAGGGGATGGCCCAGCCGAAACGGGTCGCGCTGGTCGGCAAGGGCATCACCTTCGACACCGGAGGAATCAGCATCAAGCCCACCGCCGGCATGTGGGAGATGAAGTCGGACATGGCCGGCGCGGCCGCCGTCGGTGCCGCCATGCTCGCCGTCGCCGCGCTCAAGCCGCCGGTCGCGGTGACCGGCTACCTGGCCATGGCGGAGAACATGCCGTCCGGCTCGGCGTACCGGCCGGGCGACGTCGTGACGATGTTCAACGGCAAGCGGGTCGAGGTACTGAACACCGACGCCGAGGGCCGGATGGTGCTCGGCGACGCGATGGCCCGCGCCTGCGCCGACGGCGCCGACTACCTGTTCGAGGCGTCCACGCTGACCGGCGGGCAGGTCGTCTCGCTCGGCAAGCGGATCGCGGGCGTGATGGGCACCCCGGAGGTGTGCGAACGGGTCAAGGCGGCCGGCGACGCGGTGGGCGAGCCGGCCTGGCCGATGCCGCTGCCGGACGACGTGCGCAAGGGCATGGACTCCCAGGTGGCCGACATCAGCCAGACCAACGCGAGCCTGGATCGAGCCGGGCACATGCTGCAGGGCGGCGTGTTCCTGCGCGAGTTCGTGACGGACGCCGTGGCGTGGGCGCATATCGACATCGCCGGGCCCTCGTACCACAGCGGAGAACCAACCGGTTACTGGACCAAGGGCGGCACCGGCGTCCCAGTCCGCACGTTCCTGACCCTCATCGACGACATCGCCGCCAACGGTTGATCTCCAGGCACTGCCACCTCCCCCGCGATCTTGGAGTTGTGGTTGGCCTTTCGCGGCTTAACGACCGATTCCTTCCAACCACAACTCCAAGATCGGCGCATGGTGGAAAGGGCGGCGATCGCGATCAACTGGGTCGTTGTTTCTGGCGCTCGTTGTAGTCGCGCATGCGTTGCGGATAGCCCATGAGCCGGACGTCGTAGATCGGCATGGACAGCTGGTGGGCGAAGCGGCGGGCGGTCTCCGGCGAGTCGATCCGGCGGCGGGTCCACTCGCCGTCGTGCGCCACCAGCAGAACCGTCGTCTCGGTCACCGTGGTGCGGGGCTCGATGAACGCCTCGACACCCCGCCGGGACCGGACGAACTCCGCGAGATGCTCCAGATCAGCACGATCTGCCGGCCGACCGCTCGTCCGACCCGGCTCTCTGCGCCGTCGAAACCAGGCCACCGGCCACTCCTCACGCTCGGTTGCCGCCAGGGTACTTCGACACCGCATCTGGATGGGCACCTGAGTGCAGCGGACGGCTCCCCAAGTGACAAGATGGCCCGGAGACTTGGGTAACCACGTGACCCGGGAGTTGACGTGAGCCAGCCGAACGACGGACCCTTCGACATCGTTATCCTCGGCGCCGGCAGCGGCGGGTACGCGGCCGCCCTTCGCGCCGCCGAGCTGAACCTCTCGGTGGCGCTGGTCGACAAGGCCGAGCTCGGCGGCACCTGCCTGCACCGCGGGTGCATTCCGACGAAGGCATTGCTGCACGCCGCCGAGATCGCGGACCAGACCCGGGAGAGCGAGCAGTTCGGTGTGAAGGCCGACCTCGTCGGCATCGACATGGCCGGCGTGAACGCGTACAAGGACGGTGTCGTCGGCCGGCTGTACAAGGGTCTGCAAGGGCTCCTCAAGCAGGACAAGATCACGATCGTGCCGGGTTCCGGAAAGCTGGTCGCCCGGGACACCGTCGAGGTGGACGGCAAGCGTTATGCCGGCCGCAACGTCATCCTGGCCACCGGCTCCTACTCGCGGTCCCTCCCCGGCCTGGACATCGACGGCGAACGCGTACTGACCAGTGAGCACGCCTTGAAGCTGGACCGCGTGCCGAACTCCGCGATCGTGCTCGGCGGCGGCGTCATCGGCGTCGAATTCGCCAGCGTGTGGCGGTCGTTCGGCGCCGAGGTGACCATCCTCGAGGCATTGCCGCGGCTGGTCGCCGCGGAGGACGAGGAGATCTCCAAAGCGGTCGAGCGCGCCTTCCGCAGGCGGAAGATCAACTTCAAGGTCGGCAAGCCGTTCGAGAAGCTCGAACACACCGACAACGGCGTGCGCGCCACCGTCTCCGGCGGCGAGACCGTCGAGGCCGAGATACTTCTGGTCGCGGTCGGTCGCGGACCCACGACCCAGGACCTCGGGTACGAGGAGCAGGGCGTACGCCTGGACCGCGGCTTCGTGCTGACGAACGAGCGGCTGCACACCGGCGTGGGCAACATCTACGCGGTCGGCGACATCGTGCCGGGCATGCAACTCGCCCACCGCGGGTTCCAGCAGGGCATCTTCGTGGCCGAGGAGATCGCCGGGTTGAAGCCCCCGGTCATCGACGAGGCGGGGATCCCGCGAGTCACATACTCCGACCCCGAGGTGGCATCGATGGGCCTAACCGAGGCCGACGCCAAGGAGAAGTACGGCGCGGACAAGGTCTCGACGTACAACTACAACCTCGCCGGCAACGGCAAGAGCCAGATCCTCAAGACCCAGGGTTTCGTCAAGCTGGTCCGCGTCGCCGACGGGCCGGTCGTCGGCGTCCACATGGTCGGCGCGCGGATGGGCGAACTGGTCAGCGAGGCTCAGCTGATCTACAACTGGGAAGCCTTCCCGGAGGAGGTCGCCCAGCTCGTGCACGCCCACCCGACGCAGTCCGAGGCGCTCGGTGAGGCACACCTGGCACTCGCGGGCAAGCCGCTGCACGCCCACGCCTGATCCATCCCCACGTCACGGTAAGGAGTTCGAATAATGCCGGTTTCGGTCACCATGCCGCGGCTGGGTGAGAGCGTCACCGAGGGCACCGTCACACGCTGGCTGAAGCAGGAGGGCGAACGGGTCGAGGCCGACGAGCCGCTCCTCGAGGTCTCCACCGACAAGGTGGACACGGAGATCCCGTCGCCGGCGGCGGGCGTACTGTCCCGCATCGTCGTCGGCGAGGACGAGACGGCCGACGTCGGCAGCGAGCTGGCCATCATCGCGGGCGACGACGAGGACACCGGTGCCGCGTCCGCGCCCCAGGAGGCCTCCGCTCCGGCGGCCGCCCAGCAGGCCGCACCTGCGCCGGAGACCGCGCCGGAGCAGCCGGAAACCGAGCCCGAGCCGGAACCGGCGGCGCCGACCACACCGTCTACGGAGAAGCCGGTCGAGGAGGAGGCGCAGGCGCCGCAGACCGGCGAGGGGGCGTCGGCAGGCACGGCCGTGAAGATGCCCGCGCTGGGCGAGAGCGTCACCGAGGGTACGGTCACCCGCTGGCTCAAGCAGGTGGGCGACACGGTCGAGGTGGACGAACCGCTGCTCGAGGTCTCCACGGACAAGGTGGACACGGAGATCCCGTCGCCGGTGGCCGGCACGGTCCTCGAGATCAAGGTCGCGGAGGACGAGACCGCCGAGGTCGGCGCGGACCTGGCCATGATCGGAACGCCGGGCGGTGCGTCCGGCGGTGCGCCCGCCCCGGCGCAACCCGAGTCCCAGGCGGCACCGCAGCAGGCCGCCCCCGAGCAGCCCGCGCGCCAGGAGGCGCCGCAGCAGGAGGCCCCCGAGCAGGCCGCACCGCAGGAGGCCGCGCCCGAGCAGGCCGCGCCGAAGCAAGCCGCGCCGCAGGCTCGGCACGCCGAGCCGGAGCCGTCGCTGGTCGAGTCGGCTCCCGCGCCGGACGTCGCACCGGCCCAGCCCGGCGCGCCGGCCGGGGCCCAGCCCAGCGCCCCGGCGCAGCCCAGCGCCCCGGCCGCGGAGACCGTCCGGGCCAACGGTGCGGGCGACGCGGGCTACGTGACCCCGCTGGTCCGCAAGCTCGCCACCGAGCGCGGCGTGGACCTGTCGTCGATCACCGGCACCGGCGTGGGCGGCCGGATCCGCAAGCAGGACGTCATCGAGGCGGCGGACAAGGCCGCGGCGGCGAAGGCGGCCGCTGCACCGTCGGCCCCCGCGGCCTCGCCTCAGCCGGCGACCAGCCCGCTGCGCGGACGTACCGAGAAACTGACCCGGATCCGCGCCACGATCGCCCGCCGCATGGTCGAGTCGCTCCAGGTCTCGGCGCAGCTCACCACCGTCGTCGAGGTCGACGTCACCCGGATCGCCCAGCTGCGCAACCGTGCCAAGGACGACTTCCTCGCCAAGAACGGCACCAAGCTCTCATTCCTGCCGTTCTTCGCGCTGGCCACCGTCGAGGCACTGCGCCAGCACCCGGTGGTCAACTCGTCGATCGACCAGGAGGCCGGCACGGTCACCTACCACGACGGCGAGCACCTGGGCATCGCGGTGGACACCCCGAAGGGCCTGGTCGTGCCGGTCATCCGGGACGCCGGCGACCTCAACCTCGCCGGGCTGGCCAAGCGGATCGCGGACGTGGCCGAGCGCACCCGGGCCAACAAGATCAGCCCGGACGAGCTGTCCGGCGGCACGTTCACGCTGACCAACACCGGCAGCCGGGGCGCACTGTTCGACACGCCGATCATCAATCAGCCGCAGGTCGGCATCCTCGGCACCGGGGCGGTGGTCAAGCGCGCCGTGGTCGTGGACGACCCGGACCTGGGCGAGGTGATCGTCCCTCGGTCGATGGTGTACCTGGCGCTCAGCTACGACCACCGCATCGTGGACGGCGCCGACGCGGCCCGGTTCCTGGTCACGCTGAAGCAGCGCCTGGAGGCCGGCCAGTTCGAGGGCGACCTCGGCCTGAGTTGACGGCCCGGCCCGCGTTGATCATGGGGTTAGTTCGCCCAAGGGCGAAGAATCACCTACCTAACCCCATGATCAACAGCGGGTT
>Ga0081539_10002150_pt1 | contig 29119 bp, 28 predicted proteins | sample TabmetS4T2R2_FD_71023 | JGI IMG/M metagenome (GOLD analysis project Ga0081539, IMG submission 71023) | Tabebuia heterophylla rhizosphere microbial communities from the University of Puerto Rico - S4T2R2 | ecosystem: Host-associated > Plants > Roots > Rhizosphere ... | reverse complement strand
TTGCCGTGCAAGGAGCACGTCTGCTCGGCGCCGAGCGTGTCGTTGCCGCCGGCCGCGACCCGGAGCGACTCAGGCGGGCCGAAAGCCTCGGCGCCGACGCGACGATCCGGCTCGACGGCGGCGACCTCGCGGCCGAGGCGGCGAAGGCGTTCGACGGCGAAGGGCCGACGCTCGTCGTCGACCTGCTGTGGGGCGAGCCGGTCGCGGCCGCGATCGCAGCCGCGGTGCCCGGCGCGAGAGTCGTCCACGTCGGACAGTCGGCCGGGCCGGAGGCGACGCTCCGTTCGGCGGACGTCCGCGGGAAACAGCTCGCGATCCTCGGCTACTCGAACTTCGCCCTGGGTCCCGAGACGAAGCGCGCCGGCTACCTCCGGCTCCTGGAGCATGTCCAAGCGGGCCGGATCGCGATCGACCACGAGACGTTCGAGCTCGAGCGCGTCGCCGACGCTTGGGCCGCCCAGGCGGCGAGCCGAAAGGCGGTCGTCCTGTTAGGCGCGCCCGTCCGCTAGACCAGCCCCGCCTTTCGCCACTTCGCGAAGATCTTCCGCACCTGCGTGTCGGTGTCCGCGACGGACTGGGCCGCGGACTTCTTGCCCTGCGAGACGGCCGCGAACATCTGCGGGATCAGAAACGTCGAGAAGATCTCGTCGATCGCCGCGTTCGTGGTCCCGGGATACCCGACGTTGTGGGTGTACTTCTGCGCGATCGTCGTGAGGATCGAGTACTTCCCGCGTGGTCTGTGGGTATCCGCAGCCGCGATCTTGTGGATCCGCTTGAACGGCATCGCCCCCGGGAAGCCCGGGAAGTTGTAGAGCTTGCTCGCCATCGTCGCGTTGCGGTAGTTGATGCAGAGGTCGGCGACGAACTTCTGCGCGGCGGCCTTGTTCTTCGCGAACTTCCAGATCGAGTAGACGCCCATGACGTGCTCGAGCCCGAGCCGTCCGTGCGGCCCCCTCGGGATCGGCCAGATCCAGAGGTCGTCCGCGAACGGCAGGTGCTGGTCCTCGGGCGTCCGCGTGGCCGAGATCGCGTTCAGGATCAGGGACCCGCGCCCCGAGTAGAGGTACTGGTTGTTCGAGGCGGGGTTCCACCCGAAGATGTCGTCCTCCTCGCCGCGCTTGTAGATCTCCGACATGAACTGCACGGCCTGGACGGTGTTCTTGCTCTTCAGCGTGGGGCGGTTGCGCGCGTTCTGGATGAAGCTCCCGAAGCACATCAGGAACGCGATCAGCGCCATGTTCGAGTCGAGCTCCTGCGACTGGCCGATCCCGATCGGGTGGCCGGCGGCCTTCAGCTTCGGGGCCGCCGCGCGCACGTGGTCCCACGTCGCCGGCGACTCGCCGACGCCGTTCCAGATGTCGTGACGCCACACGACAGGGTCGGGGACGTAGTAGTGGTTGACGCCGAACCACTTCTTCGTCTTCGGGTTGTACGTCGACTTGCGCCCGAGGTCGCCGATCTTCCCGACCTTGCGCTGGATCTCCTGGACGATCGACGCGTGGTCGATCACCTGCCGCTCGTACTGCGCCGGCGGCGAGAGGTACTCGATCATGTCGTGACCGCTCTGCGCCGCCACCTCGGCCGCGGCGCGCGCCGGGATCTGCGTGTTGTTGATGTGGTCGACGTGCACCTGGACGTCGTTCGCCTGGCCCCACTGCTTGATGTACGTGTTGTCGAACCACTCGTCGTAGGCCGGGACGAAGTGCACCCACTGGAGGATGTTCAGGTCGCCCTTCAGCCACCGTCCCGTGTACTTCATCGGCCCGGCGAAGCCGAACGCCTTGGACGCAGCGCTGCCGGCGGCGGTCAGCCCGACCGCCCCGACGCCCGCCCTCTTCAGGAGCTCGCGCCGGCTGAGCCGATCTTCCTCCTCCGGTGTCACGAGCTCGTCGTCGACACCTGCCATCGAACCATCGCCTCCTTTCTCGATTTCAGCGGAACGCTCCGCCTGTGAACCCGGTGATGAAGCGGTTGAGGAACGCGTTGTAGATCAGCGCGAGCGGGATGCTCGGGATCAGGATCGAAGCCATGATCGAGGGCCAGTTGTAGAGGTCGCCGCGCACGAGGTCGGTCGGGACGCCGGCCGAGATCGTCCGGTGCGCGGAGCGCGAGATGAACGTGATCGCGTAGATGTACTCGTTGACGACGAGCGAGAACGAGAAGATCACGACCGTGAGGATCCCCGGCAGCGAGATCGGGAAGACCACGCGGTAGATCGCCTTCAGGCGCGAGCATCCGTCGATGAGCGCCGCGTCCTCGAGCTCGCGGGGGATCGTCTTGAAGAAGCCCATCAGGAGCCACACCGAGAACGGCACGGTGAACGACGGGTAGACGAGCACGAGCGACCAGATCGAGTCCTGGAGGCCGATCTTCGTGATCACGCGCGAGAGCGGCAGGAAGAGAAGCGTGGGCGGGACGAGGTAGGTGAGGAAGATCGCGACGCCCATCCCCTGCCCGAACCTGCCCGAGAGCCGCGCGAGCGCGTAGCCCGCCGGCAGCGCGAGCACGAGCGTGATCGCGACGACGAGCCCGCCGATCGCGGCCGTGTTCTTCACCCAGGTCAGGTACTGCGTGTCGTGGAGGAGGAACCGCCAGCCCTCCGTCGTCGCCTTGAAGCGCCACATGTGCTTCGGGTCGAAGATCTGGTCCTGCCGCTTCAGCGACGTCAGGACCATCCACGCGAACGGGAAGGCCAGGACGACCGCAAACGGCACGGCGATCGCGTACGGGAAGAGGCTCGAGCGGAGGCGCGCGCTCACATGACCTCCGCGCGGCGCGCGAACACGAGCATCCCGACGGCGACGAGCGCGAGCACGGGCAGCATGAAGAGCGAGACGGCCGCGCCGGTTCCGAGCGAGCCGCCCTCGATTCCCGTCTTGAACGCCCACGTCGTCAGGACGTCCGTGCCGGCGTTCCCGTTCGTGAGGATGTAGACGACCGCCATGTCGGTCGCGGTGAAGACGATTCCGAAGAGGAGCGCGACGATCGCGATCGGCAGCTGGAGCGGCAGCGAGACGTACCAGAACTTCTTCAGACCCGTTGCTCCGTCGATCGCGGCCGCGTCGTCGACCTCCTGCGGGATCGAGGAGATCCCCGCGATGAAGATCACCGTCGCGAAGGGGAGGATCCGCCAAGCGTGGATCGTGATGATCGAGCCCATCGCATAGTTGTGCGTTCCGATCCAGTTCGGCTTCGAGGCCTCGCCGACGACGTGGAGGTGGATCAGGAACCAGTTCAGGACGCTCGCGAGCGGGTCGAAGAACCAGAGGAAGCCCATCGTCGTCAGCGCGACCGGCGCGGCCCACGGCAGCAGCACGAAGAAGCGCAGGATCCACTTCCCCCGGAAGCTCCGCACGAAGGCGTGCGCGAGCAGGCCGGCGCCGACGAGGACGATCGCCTGCGAGATGACGGTGAAGAGGAACGTGTGCCAGACGGCGTCGCGGAAGAGCGGGTTCGAGAGCTGGTCGCGGAAGTTGTGCAGGCCGATCCACTTGCCGGTGAGGGACCCGGCGGCCGCGTCCGTGAAGCTGAGGTACACGGCCAGGACGAGCGGTCCGCCGACGAGCGCGAAGATGAAGAGGACGGCCGGCGAGATCAGCAGAGACGCGAGGAAACGCCGACGCTCGGTCAGGTGACGAAAGCGCCTTCCCCCTGGGCGAGAGGCCGCTATTGCAGCCACCGCGGGAATCTAGCGAACGTTACTCTGCCGCGTCGTGGCGGAGATCCAGCTCGAGAGCCTGACGAAGGTCTACTCGGACGGGACGAAGGCGCTGAGCGATCTCGACCTCGAGGTCGCGGACGGGGAGTTCGTCGTCTTCGTCGGGCCGTCGGGGTGTGGGAAGACGACGGCGCTGCGCATGATCGCCGGCCTCGAAGACGTCACGTCGGGAACGATTCGCGTCGCCGGCGCCGTCGTGAACGACCTCCCGCCCAAGAACCGCGACATGGCGATGATCTTCCAGAACTACGCGCTCTACCCGCACATGAACGTGCGGGACAACATCGGCTTCGGGCTGAAGATGCGCGGCGTCCCACGGGCGGAGGTGCGGCGGCGCGTGCTCGACGCGGCGAAGGTGCTCGGCCTCACCGAGACGCTGCACAAGCGCCCGCGCCACCTCTCCGGCGGCCAGCGCCAGCGTGTCGCAATGGGCCGCGCGATCGTGCGCGAGCCGCTCGCGTTCCTGATGGACGAGCCGCTCTCGAACCTCGACGCGAAGCTCCGCGTCCAGGTCCGGGCTGAGATCGCGCGCATCCAGCGCGACCTGAAGGTGACGACGATCTACGTCACCCACGACCAGAGCGAGGCAATGACGCTCGGCGATCGCGTCGCGGTGCTGCGCGGCGGCGTGCTCCAGCAGGTCCACCGCCCGCAGGTGCTCTACGAGCGTCCCGCGAACCTCTTCGTCGCCGGGTTCATCGGCTCGCCTGCCATGAACATGGTCGAAGCGGAGCTCGTGGCCGCGGACGGCGGTGTTGCGGTGACGTTCGGGCCGCACCGGCTCCCGCTCGACGAGCACACGCTCGGCGCGCGCTCGGCCCTGCGCGAGCGTGTCGGGCAGCGGATCGGACTCGGCATCCGGCCGGAGGACCTCGAGGACGCGACGCTAGCGCCCGACCGGCCGCGGATCGCCGTGCACGTCGACATCCGCGAGGACATGGGCGCCGAGATCTACCTCCACTTCGCGCTCGATGCGCCGGTCCTCGACACTGAGGAGCTGCGCGAGATCTCGACCGCCGAGGCGATCGAGGCCGCCGACGAGCTCACGCACCACCACGGGACACCGTCGATCGCTCGCGTCGACCGCGCGAGCCAAGCCGCCGAGGGCGACCGGATCGAGCTCGGCGTCGTCACGTCGCGACTCCACTTCTTCGACCTGGAGACGCGCGAGGCGATCTACGGCGAGCCGCGGTAGCGTTTTTCGTTCCGGCGCCGGTCGCCGCGGCCGCCCGCGCCGTCGAACGCACGCGCTGCGGCCGTTGGTGGTTGACCGAAGGAGCTTCAGGGGCGGATGATGTCCAACCGTGGCATCTGTCGCTCCGACGCTCGAGTGCCGGCTGATCAACGCCAGCATCGCCGCGTACTACATCCAAGACGGCCGCATCGACCCAAACGCGCCAGGTTACGACAAGATCGGCATCAAGCCGGGGACGGTGACGGTCTTCACGGGCGGGAGCGACCAGATCGACGCCGGCTACGTCGCGGAGACGGTGGATGGCTGGGTGTTCCTCGTGTTTCGAGGCACGCTCCCGCCGTTCGAGGGCGACTTCTGGCGCTGGATCGACGACTGGCTCCACGACTTGCTCGTGGAGCCGACGACGTGGGTCGTCGACGGGAAGCCGTTCGGGCAGGTCGAATCCGGATTCGCCAGCGCGGTGCTCGACCTCTGGCCGGTGATCGTTTCAGCGCTGAACGCACTCGATCCCGGGTCGAAGAAGGGCATCATCGTTACCGGCCACAGCAAGGGCGCGGCCGCGAGCTTCCTCGCCGCATCGCTCCTGAAGGGGCAAGACTTCAAGAGGATCCTCGTGGAGGTGTGCTGTTTCGCCGCGCCGCTGGTTGCCGATTCGACCTTCGCCGCAAATTACGACGCGCTCAGGCTGAGCCCACTCTCGGTGCGCTACCAGAACGAGTACGACGCCGTTCCGTTCCTCCCTTATTGGCCCTTCCTGGACCTGTTGGCTGCTGGGGAACGTCTCGATCGCGGGGCGAACTTGGCCGTCACTGAGGACACGCGCACGAACGCGATCGAGAACGACTACGTCCCGATCGGGACGCTTCGCTTCATCACGACGACATGCGGTCTCGAGTACGGGCAGAAGGGGGCGAGCGACGCTTGGCAGGACTTCAAGGACGCTTTGTTCTCCGGGAGATTTCAGGAAATTGTCGACGCCCATTCAGCGCAGGGCAGGTACCTGACGTGCGTCTGCTCGTAGAGACGCGGTAATAGGAGCCCGTTCCACTACACGCAGGAGGCCGTGACCGAGCCGTCGCGGTGGCGGACCAGAAGCACCAGGCGGCGAGGAGCTCGTCGTTGTCGATCACCGCCGCGGATCAGCTACGGATGGTTGATCCACCGCGCGACGCCGCCATGGTGGGAGCAGGTGCCCGATGCGTGCTCCGAGTAGCTGTACGTGCCGTCGACGCAGAGGGCAGTCGCCCCGACCGGGTCGTTCGAGGGCCTGTGGATGCAGTGGCCCGACGAGTTCCTGTAGTAGCCGCTCGGGCAAGACCCCGAGGGGCTGCCGCTGGCGCGCTGGGCTGGGCGGCTTCGGAGATGAACTGCGGAAGTGCCGGTGAGGTTGGTGATCGTCCAGCACTCGGCGCAGCGTCCGGTCGACTTGTAGCGGAGCCGGAAGGCGATCCGGTCGTACGTGCGGCCGCCGCACCAGAACCGCTGCCAGTACCGATCCGTGCCGATCACCTTCGAGGCGCTGTTCCGATCCGGAGCACAGGCGACGCTGGCGATGTTGTGGAACCGGCTTCGGAGATCTTGCTGCGCCCTCCCGCGGGTCGCGAGCCACGCGTCGCTCGATCGTGCCATGGACGGAGTCGCCCCGACGCCGGCGCCGAGGAGGACGGCCAAAACGGTCACGATGGTTCGGCGCATGGCCACTCGAGTCATAGCGCGGCCCCGGACGTGTTTCAACTAGGTCGTCGAACCCGCTCGTCTCACGCCGCAGGTCGCGAGTGCGTTATAGAGACGACATGACCGCGCTCCGCCTCTACGACTACGCGCCCTCCGGCAACTGCTACAAGGTGCGGCTGCTGCTCTCGCACCTCGGCGTCGAGTACGAGCGCGTGCCGGTCGACATCTTCGACGGCGGGACGCTCACGCCCGAGTTCGAGCGGCTCAACCCGCTTCGCGCTACGCCCGTGCTCGAGCTCGAGGACGGCCGCACGCTGATCGAGTCGGACGCGATCATGTGGTTCCTCGCCTCCGGCACGGCGTTCCTGCTGGACGACCCGGCCGACCAGGCCGACGTGCTCCGCTGGCTCATCTACGAGCAGACGGACGTCATGCCGATGATCGGCGGCCTCAGGTTCCGGCTGCTCACGAAGCGGTTCGCGTCCGACTCCGACGCGGCGGAGCGACGGCGGCGCGGTGCCTACGAGACGCTCGGGATCATCGATCGGCACCTCGCCGAGCGCGAGTTCCTCGCCGCCGGGCGCTACTCGATCGCGGACATGGCCGTCTACGGCTACGCCCACGTGGCGCACGAGGCCGAGCTCGACACGGAGCCGTTCCCCGCCTTCCGCGCCTGGCTCGACCGCGTCGCGGCGCAGCCGGGCTTCGTCGATGACCTCGTGCCGTACCCGCCGAACGCGTCGCTCCAGGTCGGCCGCTCGACCTACGGCTGAGGCTCGCGTAGGAGCTCCCACACGCGGCCGACCTCCTCGAAGCCGAGCTTCCGGTAGAGCTCCTTCGGCCAGTCGTTCTCCTCGGCGAGCAGGAAGACGAGGTCGTGGCCAGCCTGGCGAGCTTCCGAGACGGCGCGGCCGACCACGCCCTTCGCGAGGCCGCGGCCGCGATACGCCTCCATCGTCCCGACCGAGTCGACCTCCCCCGTCGCGCCGTCGAAGAAGAGCGTGCAGTCGCTGACGTAGCGACCGTCGACGCGGGCGGCGAAGTAGCGCACGCCGGTCCTCGCGTCGCGGAGGAAGCGCGCCGCGACGAGCTGGCGGACCGTCTCTGCGTCTTGATCGCCCGAAGCCTCCCAGCTCGACCTCAGCGCCTCCGCGTCGACCTCCTCTACCCGCGCATCCGCCTTCGGAGCAGGCCCGCGGTGCACCATCACGAGGAGGCTCGTCGTCTTCCAGCGGGGTGGCACGGCTCGCGGCTCGAAGGGTGTCTTGACCTTCCGATGCGCGAGCCCAGCCTGAACGAGCTCCGTCTCCGCGAGGACGACGTCCAGGGCCGCCTCGCGCTCGACCCGGACGAAGTTCAGGTCCCAGACGAGCGGGAGCGGATCGTAGAAGAGCGCCGCTCCGAACGGCAGCGGTACGCGGCGGTCGGCGAAAAGATCGTCGGTCGAGGCGAGGAAGCGGCGCACGTGGTCGAGCTCGGAGAGCATCGCGGCATTCTGAGCGCCGCTAGAGTGGCCCGCATGTGCCGAAACATCAGAACGCTCCACAACTTCGAGCCCCCGGCGACGCCCGAGGAGATCCGCGCGTCGGCGCTCCAGTACGTCCGCAAGGTGAGCGGCATGAACAAGCCGTCGCGCGCGAACGAGGAGGCCTTCGAGGCGGCGGTCGACGAGATCGAGGCCGTGACGAGGCGGCTGCTCGACTCGCTCGTCACCTCGGCGCCGCCGCGTGACCGCGAGGTCGTCGCCGCCCAGGCTCGAGCTCGCGCCGCCGAGCGCTACGGCCGCGTCGCCTAGGCCCGGACGAGCGGCGCCACCTCCTCCGCGAAGCGCCGGACGCGCTCCTCGAGCCCCGGCGCCTCGTGGTCGAGGTTGACGACGAACCCGTCGCAGCCGGCCTCGACGTATGACGCGAGCTGCTCGGCGAGCCACGCCGACGGTCCGGCGAGCGCGTGGCGGCCGCGCTCGTCGCCGCGCGCCTCCGGCTCGTCCGCGAAGTAGACGCCGATCCGAAGCACGACGCGCGCGTGCGGCCGGAGCTCGCGAAGCTCGGAGGCGAGCGCGCGCAGCTCCTCCACCGGGAGAGCGACCGGATGCCAAACGCCCGTCTTCGCCGCGCGGCGGATCGTCGCGCGAGAGACGCCTCCGACCCACAACTCCGGCCTGCCCGCCGGGGCGAGCCAGCCGTCCACCGAAAGGAAGCGGCCCTCGTATCGCACGCGCCCGGGCAGTTGCGCGAACGCCGCAGCCGCGAGATCGAGCCACTCGTCCAGCACCCGTCCGCGGCGACCGAAGTCGGCGCCCATCGTCGCGAACTCCCCCTCCAGCCACCCTGCCGCGACTGCCGCCCAGCAGCCGGCCGCCGGAGAGGAAGTCGAGCGTCGTCAGCTGCTTGAGCGCGACGATCGGGTTCCGCTGCGGCACGACGAGCGCCGACACGCCCAGCGCGATGCGCTGGGTCCTGCCTGCGAGGAAGCCGAGCGTCACGAGCGCCTCGGCGATCGTCCCGTAGGTCGCGGCGTGCTCCGGCCCGACGACGAGGTGGTCGGTCGTCCACACCGAGTCGAAGCCGGTCTCTTCCGCAGCTGCCGCTGCGCGCACGAGAAGCTCGGCGTCGAGCGCTGCGCCGTAGCTCGGGAGGATCAAGCCGAGGTGGACCGGCGGCACCCGCGCAACCTAGCGATCCGTAACCGCGCGGACGCCTCACGCGTTCTAGATCCGTTCGTCTGTGCGGCTCGGCTCTAGGGAGGGATCATGGTGCGGAGGGCGGTTCTGGCTGTCGTGGCGTTGGTGCTCGTCGGCGCGGTCTCGGCTGCGGCTCGACATTCGCGGCCACCCAGCAGCGCGGCGGCGTTGCGGCTCGCGATCGTCGACAAGCTCAACCACGGCGAGGAGAGCGAGCAGGCGGCGCTGACGGCGACGAGAGCCGGAAAGCCATGGTCGCTCGTCCCGCGCACCTTCCCGGCGCGCGCAGCGCGGACCTTCGCCGCATCCGGTGCGCCGACCTTCGGCCAGCCGACGATCGTCGGCGTCCAGGGCGTCGGCTTCGAGGAGGACCTCCGCCTCGATCCGTCCAACTCGGGACGCGTCTACGCGAGCGTCCCCGGGTCGCTCTCGTCGGACACGAGCTGGATCTGGCGCTCGCTCGACGGCGGCAAGACCTTCAAGCTCGTGCCGAGCTCGGCGCCGCAGACCGGCAAGTCGGTCGCGTGCGCGGGCGGCGGCGACACGGAGCTCGCCGTCGACAGCACCGGCAGCGTCTACTTCAACGACCTGACCCTGGCCAACTTCAGCACGGCCCGCTCGGACGACGGCGGCGCGACCTGGGCTTGCAGCAACACCGGCGTTCCGGACACGGCCGTCGACCGGCAGTGGTACGCGACCGACGGCGACCCGAAGAGCGGCGGCTCGATCTACCTGACGAACGACGAGATCGGGCCCGGCGCAGTCCAGTGCGGGGACAGCGTCGGCAACAACGTGCTCGTGATGTACCGCTCGCCGGTCGCCGGAGCGGGCGCGACCGCCGGCGTCGAGTTCGGGCCGGCGAACAAGGTCACTCGCGACATGTCCTGCGACGAGGGGATCATGGGCAACGACGAGGTCAGCCCCGTCGCCACGCGAACGGGCAAGCTGGCGAACGGCCAGCCGACGACGCTCGCGAGCGGGGTCAAGCACGTCTTCGTCGTCCACGACGACGCCTCGTTCACGAAGATCGCGATCGGGCGCTGCTTCCCAGTCGCGTTCGGGCCGGCCGTTCCGAACGTGAGCGACCCGAGCGGGCTCAACTGCGACGACCTCCCCGTCGCCGACCTCGGCGCGCCCGGCACGGTCAAGACGGGCGGCGACTTCCCGACGCTCGCGATCGACAAGGCCGGGAACCTCTACGTCGTCTGGGAGCAGGCGCCTGTCGTGAACGGCGTGGTTGGCGACACGTCGCTGAAGTACGCGTACTCGACGAACGAAGGCACGACGTGGTCGGCGCCGATCACCGTCCCGACCGGCAGCCTGGCGAGCAACGTCTTCGCATGGATCGCAGCGGGCGACGACGGCCGGGTCGGCATCTCGTGGGTCGGCACGACGGCGCATCCGGACCCGAACGGCGGGCCGCAAGGGTGCACGAGCGGCGGTCCGGACGCGATCGACGGCTGGTGGAGCCTCTACTACGCGATGTCCACGAACGGCCATGCCTCGACGGTGCAGTTCACAGCGCCGCAGCTCGCGAGCGAGCACCCGATCCACCGCGGCAGCATCCAGACCGTCCTCGGCGGCCAGTGCGGCGACCGGACGCTCGGCGACTTCTTCCAGCTGCGCGTCGGAGCGACCGGCGAGGCGCAGCTCTCGTACGCCGACTCGAACAACGTCGACGAGCCGTTCGCGCCGCACGGGATGCACGTGCGACAGGTCGGCGGCGCCGGCCTCTACGCGAAGACGTCGGTCAGCGGCTTCCCGATCCAATTCGGCTCGACGACGGACGTGAGCGGCGACGGCCGGTACGAGGCCGCCGGCGTCACGAGCGCGAACGCGCCGAACCTCGACATCGTCGGGTCGTCGGTGACGCTGCCGAAGGCGAGCCAGTGCCATCCCGCCGGTGCGGCCTGCCTGCGAGTGCAGATGACGCTCGCGAACCTCTCGACGACCGCGCCGCCCGCGCCGGATCCGGACGGCGTTCTCGTCTGGCAGACGCAGTGGCTCGTGCCGTCGGCGGTCGGCTGCACGTCGAGCGCGCCGTCGTGCGCGAACGGCGGCCGCAACCCGTTCGTCTACGCGGAGTCGGTCGGCGGCGGCGCGATCCAGTGCTGGGTCGGCGAGAACGCGGCGCAGGCCGTCGGGGGCGGCGTCACGCTCACCTACCCGGGCGCGGAGCAGCTCACAGCGCCGGGCGCCTGCACGGCGCAGACGGGGCCGAACGGGAAGATCACGATCGACGTCCCGCTCTCGAAGGTGAGCCTCGACGCGGGCGTCGCCCCGTTCGCGAGCCGCCTCTATAGCGTGACGGCCTCGACGATCACCGCCGCGGCGCCGCCCGAGAGCGTGCCGTCGGTCGGCGGCCTCGGCGGCGTGCTCTTCGACCTGCTCGACGAAGCGCCGGCCTACGACGTGAAGACGTAGCGGCCCTGCACGGCGGCGAAGGCTGCGACCTCGGCCGCGACGGCGGCGAGGAGGAGCCGCGCGCCGGTGCCCGGCGCGACGTAGGCGAGCGCGCCGACGCTGAGCGCGGCCGCCGCGTTCGCAGCGGCCACGACCGCCGTCGTCGAGCGCCAGCCTTCGCGCCGCGCGAGGAGGGCGAGCGCTGCGGCCCACACGATCGTCGCGGCACCGATCGCGGCCGGAACCGCGGCGGGCACGTGGAACAAGCCGCCGAACGGCGCGGCCAGCGCTAGCGCGAGGATCCCGGCCGCGGCGCAGTACGCCGAGTCGAGCAGGAGCGACCTCCGCGCGCGCCGCTCGTCGGACATGCACGGACGCTAACGCTCGAGAAACGGCCTGTACAGCCGTATCGCCGTCAGCCGCTTCCGCGTTTCAGACTCGCAAGCAAGAAAAGGAGCGAAATGGGCATCGGACTGAGCATCCTGCTGATCGCGGCGGGTGCGATCCTCACCTGGGCTGTGACCTTCGACGTCTCCGGCGTGAGCATCCACCTGGTCGGGGTCATCCTGATGGTGGTCGGTGCGATCGGCCTCCTGGCTGCGCTGCTCGTCTTCGGCGGCGGCCGCCGGGAGCCCGTCGTTCGCGACTACTAGGCAAAGAGCGGGCCGCGGCGACCCAGCAGTCGCCGCGGCCGCGGCGGTTTTTACAGCGCCGTCATATCCGGCGGGTACGGTGGCCCGGTTCCGAAACGAAAGGGGCCCCGACTTTGAATCGTCTCGTCCGTCTCTGCCTGCTCGCGTTCGTCGCCGCCGTCGCCTTCCCGTCCGGCGCGTTCGCCGCCAGCCGGATGTACATCGGCTTCTTCGACGACGCCGCCTTTCGCTGGCGCGGCGATCGGATCGAGAACCTCGATCGTGCGCGTGACGCGCACGCGACGCTCATCCACGCCGCCGTCAAGTGGAACCTGGTCGCGCCGACGCGGCCTGCCAACGCCGCGAACCCGTTCGACCCGGCGTACAACCTAGCCGACATCGACGACCTCGTCCGCCAGGCGCAGAAGCGCGGCCTCGAGCCGATGCTGCAGATCTGGGGGACGCCGAAATGGGCCGGGCCCGCGCCGAACAAGGCTCCTAGCAAGCTCGCCGACCTGACGAACTTCGCGCGCGCGCTCGCGTCGCGCTACTCGGGCCGGTACCCCGGCTACCCCTTCGTCCGCTTCTACGGCGTCTGGAACGAGCCGAACCTGAACCAGTTCCTCGCGCCGCAGTTCGACCGCAAGGGTCGCGCGGTCGCGCCGAACACGTACGCGAAGCTGTTCGCAGCCGCCTACAGCGGGATCAAGGCCGGAAACCGCCAGGCGCTCGTCGGCCTCGGCGAGACCTCGGCGCGCGGGCGCGACAAGCGCGTGAAGGGCCAGCAGGACACGGAGTCGCCGGGCAAGTTCCTGCAGCTCGTCGCGAAGGCGGCGCCGCGGCTCAAGTTCGACGCCGTCGCGCATCACCCGTACCCGACCGACCCGCGGCAGCGACCGGAGCAGGTCGTGCGCTGGCCGAACGTCTCGCTGACCTCGCTTCCCACGCTTGAGAAGTCGCTCAACAAGTGGTTCCACCGCAAGTCGACTCCGATCTGGATCACCGAGTACGGGCACATGACGAAGCCCGAGTACCCGACGGGCGTCGACTACCAGACGCAGTCCGCCTACCTGACCCGCGCGATCAGGATCGCCGGCAGCTACCCGTACGTGTCGATGTTCATCTGGTTCGTCCTCCACGACGACCAGGGCGATCCGTGGAAGAGCGGCCTGATCTCGGAGGACGGGACGCTCAAGCCGGCGTTCTTCACCTTCGCGAACCTCGTCGTCAACTACGACATCCGGAACACGGTCGTCACCGTCAAGGCCGGGAAGCCGAATCCGGTTGTGCGGATCTCCGCGCTCGAGATGGCGTCGCGAAATCCGGCCGGCTCGCGGATCGGAGTCGACGAGCGCGTGATCACCGGCGACTCGCTGATCGCGAACCCGCAGCCCGTGACGTCGATGGGGATCGACGGCTGGCTCTCGGTGCCGGTGATGTTCACGCCGCAGAAGGGCAAGACGTACTACGTCGAGGTGAAGGCAAACGCCTTCAACGGCGACACGGTGTCGCGGCTTCTGACGCTCGTCGCGAAATAGTCGCGGCGCGAGGCGGGGCGGCGGCCCGGGGAGAGCCGCCGCCTCCGCCGCTTACTGCGAGATCCGCTCGACGACCTCGCCCGTCTTCTTCGCCTTGGCGTGCTCGGCGACGTCCGCCTGCGCGAGAATGCCGACGAGGCGGCCGTCCTCCTCGCAGACGGGGAGGCGCCGGACCTGGTGCTGCGCCATCAGCTGAAGCGCCTCGTCGAGTTCCTGGTCCGGATCGACGGTGACGAGGTTCGACGAAGCGATCTCGCCGACGGTCGTCGACTCCGGATCCTTGCGCTCGGCCACGACCTCGATCGTGACGTCGCGGTCGGTGACGACGCCCGTGAGGCGGTCCCCTTCCACGATCGGCACGATCCCGACGTCTTCCGACTTCATCAGCTGCGCGGCCTCGACGACGGTCGAGGAGGGCTGAACCGTCCGCGGGCTCGGCGTCATGGCGTCGCCAACCTTCATGGCCATGATTCCTCCCTTTGTCGGTTTCGAGTCGGGTTACCCGAATGCGCCGCCCTCAATCCGCCTCCGGATCGTCGCTCGCGTCGGAGCGTTCCTCCGGGTCGGGAGCGGGCGAGCCGTCCTCCTCCTCGTTTCGATCGTCTTCGCGCGGGTGTTCCGTATCCTGCGTGCTCATGAAGGTCGTCCTTCCCGACAACTCCGAGCTTGAACTCCCCGAGGGCGCGACCGGCCTCGACGCCGCGGCCGCGATCGGGCCGCGCCTCGCCGAGCAGGCCGTCCTCGTGCGCTCGAACGGCTCCGCCCAGGACCTGCGTCTGCCGCTCGCGGACGGCCAGAAGATCCAGATCCTGACCACCCGCGACTCCGCCGATCCCGACGCGCTCGCCGTCCTTCGCCACTCGAGCGCGCACCTGCTCGCCGAGGCGGTGCGCCGGCTCTACCCGGGCGTCAAGCTCGCGATCGGGCCGCCGGTCGACAACGGCTTCTACTACGACTTCGAGTTCCCCGAGCCGATCCACGAGCAGGACTTGGAGCGGATCGAGGCCGAGATCGAGCGGGAGCTCGCCGAGGGCCGCGAGTGGACGCGCGAGGAGGTGCCGGCCGAAGAGGCCCGCCGGCGTGTCGACGACGGCCGCGAGCCCTACAAGGTCGAGCTGCTCGAGGCCGCCGAGCCGCCGATCTCCTTCTACACCCAGGGCGACTTCACCGACCTCTGCCGCGGGCCGCACCTCCAGAACTCGAAGCCGATCAAGGCGCTGAAGCTGACCGGCCTCGCGGGCGCGTACTGGCGCGGCGACGCGTCCAAGCCGCAGCTGACGCGGATCTACGGCACCGCCTTCTACTCGAAGGAGGACCTCGAGCGGCACCTGAAGCTGCTCGAGGAGGCGCGGCGCCGCGACCACCGCCGCCTCGGGCCGCAGCTCGACCTCTTCCACTTCTCCGAGCACTCGCCGGGCTCGCCGCTCTGGCACCCGAAGGGGATGACGATCTTCAACGAGCTGGAGGCGATCCGGAAGCGCGAGAACGCGCGGCGCGGCTACGAGGAGGTGCGCACGCCGATCATCTACGACGCGCACACCTTCGTCACCTCGGGCCACTTCCCGAAGTACGAGGACCTGATGTTCAAGCTCGAGGTGGACGGCGCGCCGTGGGCGATGAAGGCGATGAACTGCCCGGGCCACATGCTCCTGTTCGGCAGCCGGCCGCGGAGCTACAAGGAGCTCCCGATCCGCTACGCGGAGCCGACGCCGCTCCACCGGAACGAGCTCACCGGGACGCTGCACGGCCTCCTGCGCGTGCGGATGATCACGCAGGACGACGCGCACATCTTCTGCACCGAGGAGCAGATCCAGGACGAGATCGCGGGCGTCGTCGAGTACGCGCGCTACCTGTACGAGCTCTTCGGGACGACGGCGAGCGCCGAGCTCTCGACGCGACCCGACAACAAGCTCGGCACCGACGAGCAGTGGGACCGGAACGAGGCCGCGCTCGAGGAGGCGCTCCGCCTGAACGAGATCTCGTACACGATCGCGCCGGGCGAGGGGGCCTTCTACGGCCCGAAGATCGACCTGCACATGGAGGACGCGCTCGGCCGGAAGTGGCAGATGGGGACGATCCAGCTCGACTCGCAGATGCCCTCGCGCTTCGGCCTCAAGTACGCGGGCGCCGACAACCGCGAGCACGACCTCTACGTCGTCCACCGCGCGCTCTACGGCTCGTTCGAGCGCTTCATCGGGATCCTGATCGAGCACTACGCGGGCGCGTTTCCGTTCTGGCTCGCGCCGGTGCAGATCCGCATCGTCCCGGTCGGCGAGGGTCACCGTGAGGCGGCGCACGCGCTGCGCGAGCGGCTCGCGGCGTACCGCGTCGACGTCGACGAGCGCGACGAGACCGTCGGCAAGCGGATCCGCGACGCCGAGCTGGAGAAGATCCCGTTCGTGCTCGTCTACGGCGACAAGGAGATCGAGAACGACGAGCTCTCGATCCGCAGCCGTGGCGAGGATGGCCTCCGGCAGGCGCCGGTCGAGGACTTCGTCGGGCAGCTTGCTAAGGTGTGACCCTGCAAGCAGGGGCGCCCACCGTTCCTCACCTCGCGAGCCGCGAGCTCCACGGGGTTCAACCGAGTCGGTCGACGAGGAAAACCGGGCCGCTGCTTGCAGCGGCTTTCGTCGTTCGTAGAGGGAGGATTGGAATCAGCAGCTTCGTGAGCGCCCTTTGAGGCCCAGAAGACGGTTCGACCAGGAGCGCCCGGTCGTCCAGCACGCGCGGATCAACGGTGAGATCCGCGCGCCGCGGGTCCGCCTCATCGACGAGGACGGATCGCAGCTCGGGATCAAGGCCACGCCGGAGGCAGTCCGGTACGCACAGGACAAGGACCTCGACCTTGTCGAGGTGGCGGCCCAGGCGGATCCGCCGGTCGCGCGCGTGATGGACTACGGGAAGTACCGCTACGAGCAGGAGCAGAAGGCCAAGCTCGCGCGCAAGCACCAGGTCTCGGTCAACGTCAAGGAGATCAAGTTCCGGCCGAAGATCGGCATTCACGACTACAACACGAAGAAGGGCCACGTGCAGCGCTTCCTCAACCAGCGCGCGAAGGTCAAGGTCACGATCATGTTCCGCGGGCGCGAGACCACGCACCCGGAGCGGGGCCGCGACCTCCTGATGCGGCTGGCGGAGGACGTCAAGGAGATCGGTCAGGTGGAGTCGCCGCCGCTCCTCGACGGCCGGAACATGGTGATGGTGCTGGGGCCGACGAAGAACGCGGGGGTGACGAGAGACGATGCCAAAGCAGAAGACGCACAGCGCAGCGAAGAAGCGGTTCAAGGTGACCGGAACGGGCAAGCTGCGGCGCCGGCACGCAATGAAGAGCCACATCCTGGAGAAGAAAAGCCCGAAGCGTAAGCGGCTCTTCGGCCGCGACCATCCGCTCGCGCCGGGCGACGCCCGCGTCGTCGACAAGCTTCTCGGGAGGAGGTAACCCGTGCCGCGAGTGAAGCGATCCGTCCACGCGCGCAAGAAGCGGCGCAAGGTCCTCGAGCAGGCGAAGGGCTACTGGGGGATCAAGAAGTCCTCCTACAAGTACGCCAAGGAGCAGGTCGAGCACTCGCTCGTCTACGCCTATCGCGACCGCAAGAACCGGAAGCGGACGTTCCGCCGCCTCTGGATCATGCGGATCAACGCCGGGGCGCGTGCGAACGGGCTCTCGTACAACCAGTTCGTCGCGGGCTGCCGCAAGGCCGGGATCGAGCTCGACCGGAAGGTCCTCGCCGACCTCGCAGTCAGCGACCCGGTCGCGTTCGCCGCGATCGCCGAGCAGGCGAAGGCGGCGCTCGCTCAGCAGACGCAGTCCGCGGCCTGATCGTCTCCCGCGGCAACGAACGGCTCAAGCTCGTCCGCAAGCTCGCGCAGCGGCGCTGGCGCGACAAGCTCGGGCTGTTCGTGGCGGAGGGGGAGGATCTGGTCGACGCGGCTCGCGCGGCCGGGATCGAGCCGGTCGAGCTGCTCGTTGCGGGGGAGGACGTCGAGCCGGGGTTGCTCGCGGAGGTCTCTTCGCTCGCGCACCCGCCGCGCGTGGTCGGGATCTACCGACGGGACGACCTCCCGCGCGGCGTCCGTCCGTTGACGCTCGCGCTGTGGCACGTCGGCGACCCGGGAAACGTGGGGACGCTGCTACGGACGGCGGACGCGTTCGGAGCCGGCGTCGCTTTGTCGCCCAGCTGCGCCGATCCCACCGGGCCGAAGGCGCTGCGGGCGTCGACGGGGGCGGTCTTTCGCGTGCCTGCGGTCGGGTTCGACGATGCGCCCGAGCCGCGGGTCGCGCTCGTGCCGCGTGACGGGACGCCGATCGCAGAGATCGGCCTCGGGAAGCGCGTGACGTTCGTGCTCGGCGCCGAGCGCGAGGGGCTTCCGGAGGACGTACTTGCGCGCTGCGATGCGCAGGCGACGATCCCTTCGCCGGGGCCGGCCGAATCGCTGAACGTCGCTGCGGCGGGAGCGATCGCGCTCTACGAAGCTTCGCGCTGCTCCTGAGCCTCGCGTCGCCTCCGCGATTCTTCCTCCCGCTCGCGAATGCGCTGCTCGAGCTGACGCTCGATCTCCGCCCAGCTCGGCTTGTCCTCAGGACTCGTCTTCTTCGCTTTCGCCAAACTCGTCCTCCAGGATCTGGCGGCAGATCTCGACGTTCCGCCCGATCTTCATCAGCGCCCGCATGATAATCGTCAGGTCGTTGAAGTCCCGCTCGTCGTGCACGCCAAAATCATGGCCACGAGGCGAGCCGGCGGCAAGTTGTCACTTGCCGCCACGTCACCAGGCGCCTCCGCCGCCGCCGCCACCGCCGCCCCCGCCTCCGCCCGAGAAGCCGCCCGAGCCGCTCGGCGGTGAGAGCGCCGACCCGAATCCCGCCGAGAGGTCGCCGATCGCGAGCGCCGACGGCCCGCCGCCGAGACCGCCGTTCGGGCTGATCCAGTAGATCGAGCTCTGATCGTGCAGCTCCTGCGGCATTGTCAGGTGCGCGGCCTGGAGCACGCGCTCGGCGATCCCGAACGAGATCCCGTAGACGAGGTAGCGCTCCCAGAGCTCGAGCGTCGCGGGCGGCGCGTCCTGGATGCGCGGGAAGTCGGTGAGGTAGCGGCGGAACGCCTCCCAGCGCTCGGCCTCCGCCTCGGCGTCACGCCGGCGGCGGCGCCACATGCTCGCGTGCCGGGCACCGAGGACGAGCACCGCGGCGTCGGCGAGGAGCGCGCCGCCGATCGCGATCTCGACGATGTCGCCCCACCGCGGCGCCGCGGCCCGGAAGCCGTGCGCGCCGAGGAAGAAGAGGATCGCGCCCGCCCCGCCGAGCACGACCACCGCACCCGCGACCAGCTTCAGACCCGTCTCGTCGAACCAGCGCCGCTCCTTCGCCTCGGCCGTGACCGCCTTCTTGAACCGCTTGAAGCGCTCGCTGTTCGTGCTCCGCTGCTTCTCGATCAGCTCGCGGAAGTCGGTCAGCCGCTGCGGGCCGTCCGCGACGAGCGTGTCGACGACGAAGCAGACCTCCTGCTCGAACGGCGTCAGCTCGACGTCCTTGCCGCGCGAGAGCTCGAGGTCGGCGATCTCGACGTGGTGAACCAGGAACCGCGTCTTCGTCGTCGTCACCGGCTTCGCCGTGTAGCGGCCGCGGCGGATCAGGTCGAAGAGCGTCGCGGTGAACTCGAGCGACCCGACGCCGGTCGACTGGCTCAGGAGCGGCGGTACGAGCGCGGGCGCGAGCTCGGACGGTGGCTCCTGCTCGTACTCGCGGTCGTAGCCGGTCGGACGCTCGCGGCCGAAGAGGACGTAGGTCGCGACGATCACCGCGAGCGCGGGGAGGAGGCCGAGCACGAGGAGCAGGAGCACGTACCGGCCGGGGTGGTGGAGCGCGTCGTGGATGTGCCGCTGGTCGGCCTCGTAGGCGGCCGCCGCAGCCTTCTGCTCGGCGAGCACCTTCGGCAGGCCGAGCCCGTGCTGCACCTTCGCGCCGGCGGTCGAGCGGAGGAGCGAGCGCGGGAAGACGACGCGCAGCTCGACGAACTGGCGGGACGGAACGTCGACCGCCTCGAGCGACGCGGCGTCGGGCTTTCGGGTCACGAAGCCGTGCACCCACACGGGGGCGCCGAAGACGCGGTAGTTCGAGCCCGACGCAGGGCCGGGCAGGACGACGCTCGCGCTGAGCCGGCCGAGGCCGACCTTCCACTCGTCGCCCCACACCTTCAGGTTCACGTCCGCCACGTCGTCGTACGCGACCGTCAGCCCGGAGAAGCGGTAGCGGATCGTGAACGTGCGTATCTGGTCGACCGCCCGGTAGTGCCAGACGATCCGGATGCCCTTGTCGGTTCGCTTCGTCCCGTAGGTGCCGGGGTCGCCCGAGCTGCCGATCTCGGCCGAGGCGCCCGGCCGGTAGGCGGTGCCGTTCTCCGACACGCGGACGCGGTCGATTCGCTCGCCCGAGCGAAGCGGGATCTCCCGGAACGCGCCGCTGAACGAGCCGGAGAAGTCGAACTGGATCTGCTCGGTGACGTCGAGCGCGCCGTCGGGCTGGACGACGACGCGAACCGCGGCCTCCGGAAGGCCGAAGGACTTCGCTGCGGCGGAGGGAGCGACACCGAGGACCGCGAGCGCGGCGGCAGCGAGGGCGACCGCCGCGCGCCGCGTCAAAAGTGCACCTGCGGCGCCTCCCGCGCGGCCGGCTCGTCGAGCTCGAAGTACGGCCGCTTCTCGAAGCCGAACATTCCGGCGACGACGTTCGTCGGGACGCTCTCGAGCGCGTTGTCGTACGTGAGGACGGTGTCGTTGTAGACCTGGCGCGAGATCGCGATCTTCTGCTCCGTCTCCGTCAGCTCGGCCTGTAGCTGCTGGAAGTTCTCGCTCGCGCGGAGCTGCGGGTACGCCTCGGCGACCGCGAACAGGCGGCCGATCGCAGCCGTCAGCGCGTTCTCGGCCTGCGCCTGCTGCTCGACGCCCTGCGCCTGCTGCGCCGCCGTCCGGGCGCGCGTCACCTCGTCGAACGTCTCGCGCTCGTGCGACGCGTAGCCCTTGACCGTCTCGACCAGGTTCGGGATCAGGTCGGCGCGGCGCTTCAGCTGGACGTCGACCTGGGCCCACGCGTTCTCGGAGCGGTTCCGGTAGCGGACGAGCCGGTTGTACGTGAGCACCAGAAAGAGCCCGAGCAGGACGAGCAGCACCACGACGACGATCACCCAGATCACGACGCCAACCCTAAACCGTGGGGCGGCGGGCAATCCAGACCGTGTCCTCGCCGTCCCGATACGGCGTTCGGTCGAACCAGCCGTAGCAGGCCTCCACCTCGAAGCCGGCCGCGCCGAGCAGCCGCCGCCACTCGGCCGGCGAGATCCACGCGAGCGTCATCGTCGAGGCGGCGTTCTCGTCGCGCACCGAGAGCGTCAGCGTCCGAGCCCGCTCGTCCCAGTCGGCGCGCTCGAAGATGCCGTGCTCGCGCTCGAGCCAGCGGCCGTGGGTCTGCGCGATGTCGTCGGCGCCCGGCGCGAAGACGTCGAAGACGAGCCGGCCGCCGGGGACGAGGAGCTCGTGCGCTGCCCGTAGCGCTTCGAGTCGCGCGTCGTCGTCGCGGAGGTGCAGGTACGACCGGAACGGACACGTCACAAGGGGCACGCGCTCGGCGACCGGAGGCGTCGCGAGTTCGCCGACCCGGAGGTCGAGCAGCTCCGCCACGCCTGCGAGCGCCGCCTGCTCGGCGCAGACCTCGAGCATCCCGCGCGAGGAGTCGACGCCGATCACGCGGATTCCCGCCGCGGCCGTCGGGATCGCGATCCGGCCGGTTCCGACGCCGAGCTCCACGACCGGCCCGCCGGACCGGCGCGCCTCTTCGACGTAGAAGGCGACGTCCTCGACGACGCTCGCGCTCCACGGGTCGTAGAGCCGCGCGATCGGGTCGTAGGGGCTGCTGGCCACGCGCGCATTGTCCCGCTAGGCTTGACCCGTGGCCGCGACGCGCAGCGCGTTCGTCTTTACCCGGCCCCGGCTCGCCGGGGGCCGGCGCTAAGCGCGCGAGCGGTCCTTTCGAGTCGGGGCAGCCGTTAGCGGCCGGACGAGACGTGGACCACGAGGGAGAATCGCAGTCGATGGATTGGGACGAGTACGAGCGAAAGGCGGTCGAGGAGTACGAGCGGGCGTCGACGGGCGAGGAGCTCGCGGACGTCCACGTCCGCTACCTCGGCCGCCGCTCGCCCCTGCCGCAGGCGCTTCGGGGCGTCCGCGACCGGGAGACCGGGCAGCGCCTGAACTCGCTGCGCGCCCGGCTCGAGGAGACGCACGCGTCGGCCGAGCGTCGCCTCGCGCGCGAGAAGCTCGACCGCTCGCTCGGCGACGACACCTTCGACCCGACGCTCCCCGGGGAGGCGCCGCCGCTCGGCACGCTGCACCCCATCACGCAGGTGCGGCGGATCGTCGAGGACGCCTTCCTCGGGCTCGGCTACGAGGTGCGCGACGACCGGGAGGTCGAGACGGTCGAGTACAACTTCGACAAGCTCGCGTTCGCGCCGACGCACCCGTCCCGGTCGCCGCGCGACACGTTCTTCCTCGCGCCCGACCGCGTGCTCCGCACGGAGACCTCGCCGTCGCAGATCCACATCCTCGAGGAGAAGCCGCCGCCGATCTACATGGTCTCGATCGGCCGCGTCTACCGGCGCGACGCGATCACGGCCACGCGCTACCCGATCTTCCACCAGTTCGAGGGCCTTGCCGTCGACAAGGGGATCACGCTCGCCGACCTGAAGGGGACGCTGTTGCACGTGATGCGCGCGCTCTACGGCGAGGAGCGACGCGTCCGCTTCCGCACGCACTTCTTCCCGTTCACCGAGCCGTCGATCGAGCCGGACGTCTCGTGCGGGATCTGCGGCGGCGCCGGCTGCCGCACCTGCAAGTTCTCCGGCTGGGTCGAGATGGGCGGCGCCGGCGTGGTCGATCCACAGGTCTTCCTCAACGTCGGCCTCGACCCTGAGGAGTGGAGCGGCTTCGCGTTCGGGTGCGGCCTCGAACGGGCCGCGCAGCTCCGCCACGACATCCCCGACATCCGCGCACTCTGGGACGGCGACCTGCGCGTGCTGAGGCAGTTCTAGCCATGCGCGTTCCGGTCAGCTGGCTCCGCGAGTACGTGACGTTCGACGCGCCGCTCGAGCAGGTCGCCGAGCGCCTGAGCGTCTCGTCCGCCGAGGTCGAGGGGATCGAGCGCCGCGGGGTCGCCGACGTCGACGGCAACCTCGGGCTCTTCCGCGTCGGTCGCGTGCTCGAGGCCGGCAAGCACCCGAACGCCGACCGGCTCCAGCTCTGCCAGGTCGACGTGGGGGAGGGCGAGCCGCGGCAGATCGTCTGCGGCGCCTGGAACTTCGGGCCGGGTGCCACGGTGGCGGTCGCGCTTCCGGGGGCGGTTCTCCCCAACGGCCTGAAGCTCGAGCGGGCGAAGCTCCGCGGCGAGGTCTCGAACGGGATGATCCTGGCCGAGGACGAGGTCGCGCTCGGCACCGACCACTCCGGGATCATGGTGCTTCCGGACGAGTGGGAGCCGGGCACGCCGCTCGCGGACGCGCTCCCGCTGACGGAGGAGATCCTGCTCGTCGAGTCGACGGGGAACCGGCCCGACCTGCTCTCGGTCTACGGGATCGCGCGCGAGGTCGCGGCGCTCGTCGACGGAGAGCTCGCGCCGCCGCCCGGTCGCGACCCGGAGCGGGCCGAGGACGAGCCGGTCGACATCCGCATCGAGGACTACGAGGGCTGTCCGCGCTACGTCGGCCGGCTTTTCCGCGATATCCGGATCGGCCCGTCGCCGACGTGGCTGAAGACGCGCCTCCTCGACGCCGGCATGCGCCCGATCTCGAACGTCGTCGACGTGACGAACTACGTCATGCTCGCGCTCGGGAACCCGCTGCACGCCTTCGACCACGCGAAGCTCGGGGAGGGGCGAATCGTCGTGCGGCGCGCGCGGGTGGGCGAGAAGCTGAAGACGCTCGACGGCGTCGACCGCGAGCTCGAGCCCGACGACCTGGTCATCGCGGACGCGTCTCGGGCGGTCGCGCTCGCCGGGATCATGGGCGGCGAGGACAGCGAGATCGGCGAGGAGACGACGACCGTGCTCCTCGAAGCGGCCAATTTCGAGCCGTTTGGCCTCTTCCGCACCTCCGAACGCCTGCGCCTGCGCACCGAGGGCTCGAACCGCTGGGAGAAGGGGGTCGACCCGTACCTCGCTCCTCAGGCCGCGAGGCTCGCGACGCAGCTGTTCGTCGAACTCGCCGGCGCCCGCTGGGCCGGCGACGTCGACGTCCACGCCGATCTGCCCGAGCGACCGGTCGTCCGCTACCGACCCGAGCGCGCCGACGCGCTGATCGGGATCGAGACGCCGCCGGGAGAGCAGCACGCGCTGCTCGGCAAGCTCGGGTTCGAGACGCCCGGCGAAGAGGTCGTCGTGCCGACCTGGCGCGCCCGCGACGTGACGCGCGAGGTCGACGTGGTCGAGGAGATCGCGCGGTTCCGGCTCGAGGACGTGCCGTTCACGCTCCCGGCGCGGCGCGCGATGTTCGGCCGGCTGACGCGTGAGCAACGCCTGCGCCGCCGCGTCGAGGACGCGCTCGTAGGTCTCGGGTTCAGCGAGACGTACACGCCGTCGCTGCGGCCGGACGACCTCGACGACGCCGCGCTCCGCCTGCCCGAGCCGATCTCGGTCGACCTGGCCGTGCTGCGGACGAGCCTCCTCCCGAGCCTCGTCGAGACGGCGCGGCGGAACGCCGAGGTCGGGAACGAGCGGATCGCACTTTTCGAGATCGCGCGCGTCTACCTGCCCTCCGGCGGCGACCTGCCGCGCGAGGAGCTGCACGTCGCGGGCGTGCTCGAGGGTCCATACGCGCGCGCAAAGGGCGCCGTCGAGGCGATCCACGCGGCGCTCAAGGCTGACGCGCGGTTCGAGAGCGCGTCGCATCCGGTCCTGCACCCCTCGCGCGCTGCACGCACCGACGCCGGCGTCGTCGGCGAGCTGCACCCGGAGCTCTTCGACGGGACCTGGAGCGGCTTCGAGCTCGACCTAGAGCGGCTGTTCGCGGATGCGCGGGATCCCGTGCGCTACGAGGACGTGATCACCTACCCCGCCGTCCGGCAGGACCTCGCGTTCGTCGTCGACGAGACGGTGCCGGCCGGCGAGCTGATCGAGGCCGCGCGGGCGGCGGCGCCCGAGGTGCGCGAGGCGCGCTTCCTCAGCGAGTACCGCGGGGAGCAGACCGGCCCGGGGAAGAAGTCGATCGCGCTCGGCGTCTCGTTCCAGTCGCCCGAGCGCACGCTGTCGAATGCCGACGCGGCGGCGCTGCGCGAGCGGGTCGTCGCGGCGCTCGCAGAGCGGTTCGCGGCCGAGCTGCGCGCGTAGTTTCGCTTCCGCGTTTCAAGCCGTACGCGTAGGCGCACAAACAGCTTTGGAACGACGCGCCCCTCCAAGGTGCAACTCGACACGGGAGAGACGAGATGGTGAGACGCAGGCACCCGGTTCTCTGGGCTCTCGCCCTCGTCGCCCTCTGCATCGCCGGATTCGCGGGCGCGGCCGTCGCCGGCAATCCGGGCAAGGGCGGCGGGAACGACAACAGAAATTCGGCGAACGCGCCCGGGCAGCAGAAGAAGCAAAACTCCTCGCCGGGGAACTCGGCGAACGCCCCCGGCCACGTGAAGGTAAAGGCGAAGGCGAAGGTCGAAGCGCAAGCGAAGGCCAAGACCAAGGCGCACGCGACGGTGAAGGCGAAGGTCAAGGTGAAGGCGACGGTGCAGGTCAAGTCGAAGCCGTCGACTCCGGCCGCGAAGCCGGCGAGCCCGCCGCCTCCGCCCGCACCGCCGGCGCAGAGCACGAACGGCCAGAAGGTGCTCGTCTGCCACAAGACGGGCTCGGCGACGAATCCGTACGTCGTGATCTCGATCAGCGTCGAGGGCTGGACGAACGGGCACTCGAAGCACGCGGGCGACATCCTCCTCGGCCCGTCGTCCCCGGGTGACCACAGCAAGGACGCGAGCAGGTGCGTGAGCGGTGGCACGACGAGCACGACGACGACCACGCCCACCACGAGCACGACGTCGACGTCCACGCACGGCACGACGACCACCACGACCGGCTCGTCGACCACGACGACCGGGTCGACCTCGACGACGACGGGCTCGACGTCCACGACGACGAGCTCCACGTCGACGACGACCGGCTCCACGTCCACGACGACGGGCTCGACGTCCACGACGACGAGCTCGACCTCCACGACGACGGGCTCGACGACCACCGGCTCGACCTCGACGACGACGACCGCAGCCGGCGTGCTCGGCGCTCAGCACTCGAGCGGGTCCGGCGGCGTCCTCGGCGCGACGGCGAAGCTCGGCACGGTCGCGACGAAGGGCCGCCTGCCGTTCACGGGCTTCCCGCTCTGGGCCGCGGCACTGGTCGCGCTCGGCCTGATCGGGCTAGGGCTCGCGTTCCGGCGGACCGGCCGCCACCTCGGCACGTAAGCGAGCATCGGCCGGGGCGGTCGAAGGGTCGCCCCGGCTACCTTCTGCGGCAATCCGGACGCGCGGCGCCAGCGTAAGTGCGTTCGACAAGCCGGATCCGAAGGGGGTCTCGTCCATGCCGCACCGTCTCTCGCTCGCGCTCCTCGCCGCCGTCGGCGCGCTCGCCTTCGCAGTCCCCGGCGGCGCGCGCCCGACCCAGACCGTCGTCCTCAACGGCGTCGTCGGCCCGGGGTACAACATCTCGCTCACCGACGCGAGCGGACAGCGCGTCACCCACCTCGATCCCGGCACGTACACGATCGCCGTCCAGGACAAGGCGAACGTGCATAACTTCCACCTCACCGGCCCCGGCGGCGTCGACCAGGCGACGGACATCGACTTCGTCGGGAGCGCGACCTGGACGGTCACGCTCGTCGACGGCACCTACCGCTACCACTGCGACGCGCACCCGACCCTGATGAAGGGGAGCTTCGGCGTTGGGACTGCGCCGCCGCCTCCTCCGCCGCCGCCCCCGCCTCCTCCGCCGCCCGCGAAGCCGAAGCCGAAGAAGCTGGCCGGCTCGGTCGGCCCCGGCGTGCGGATCGCGCTCCGCTCGGCCTCCGGCGCACGCGTCGCGAAGCTGAAGGCGGGCCGCTACGCCCTAACCGTCAAGGACGCGTCGAAGCGCGACAACTTCCACCTCGTCGGCAAGGGCGTGAACGTGAAGACGGGCGTGGCGTTCACCGGCAAGAAGACGTGGACGATCCGGCTCGCGAAGGGGACGTACTCCTATCGCTCCGACACCACGCCGCGCCTGAAGGGGAGAGTCGCAGTCGGCTAGCTGACCCGGCGGGCGGGCGTCACCAGCCCGGCGTGGGGCCCGCCCGCCGCGTGGATGTCCGCCTGACGGTCGAGCTCGGAGTTCAGCTCGGCGCCGAAGAGGATCGCCCACGCGGTGTAGTTCAGCCAGAGGAGCAGGATCACGCCCGCCGCGAGTGAGCCGTAGGTCTTCGAGTACGAGCCGGCGTACGTCGCGTAGAGCGCGAACAGCCCCGACAGCGCGAGGAAGAGCAGCGACCCGACGAGCGACCCCGGCGTGACCCACTTCCAGTCGCGAACGTCCGTGTTCGGCGCGAGGTAGTAGACGAGCGCGAAGAAGAGCAGGATCGCCGCGAACGCGATCGGCCACCGCAGCGTCGCCCAGAGGACGTCGAACGCGCCGCCGAGGTGAGCCTTCTTCGCGATCGCGTCGCCGAGCGGCCCGCCGAACACGATCAGCAGGAACATCCCGGCGACGACGAGGCCGGAGAGGCCGACGAGCACGATCGAGATCAGCCGGACCTTCCAGAACGGGCGCGTCTCGAGCCGCTCGTAGGCACGGTTCACGGCCTTGACGACCGAGCCCATCGCGCCGCTCGCCGCCCACACCGCGCCGAAGAGCCCGATCACGAAGGCGCTCGCCGACGCGCCGCCCGAGCGCGAGTCCTTCTGCAGGCCGTCGACGAAGCCGATCACGCCGCGCGGGGCGATCGGGTCGAGGAACCCCTTCACGTCGTCGTAGAGGTGGAAGAGCCCGAGCAGGCCGAGGAGGAACGCGACCGCGGGGAAGAACGCGAGCATCGAGCTGTAGGCGACCTGCTGCGCGAGACCCATGCAGTCGTCGTCGAGGAACTCCTTGGCCGTTCGCTTGAAGACGGCGACCCACTCGCCGACGCCGAGGCGTTGCGGGCTACGCGGGACGTGGCCGGTCTCGGGACGCGCGCGGGGGCGGTCAGCCGCGGTCGACAAGGCGGAACGACCCCAGTCTCGCCTTCGTCTCGCCCTCGCGGCCGCGGCGGAACGCGAGCCGCACCGTCGCGCCGATCCCGCCCGCGAGCACGAACCCGACCGCCAGTGCGCCCGCGGCCGCGGCGGGAAGGTTCGACCGGAGCTTGCCGCCGACGTCGGTCACCTCGCCGATCTTCAAGCCATAGAGCGTGACCTCGGAGCCGACCGACAGACCGGCGACCGACCCTGGGAAGTACGACAACAGCTTGAGCTGGTGTCCGAAGCCTGCCGACTTCGCCGCCTCGAGGCTGGCGTAAAGCGTGAAAGTGTGATGCGAGCCCGCGACCGGCGACTTCGACTCGTGCGGCGTGTCGAAGGCGATGCCGCCCAGCAAGAGCGCGCGCAACGATTCCATCTGCACCGAGATGCCGCCGCCGCTCAGCTTGACCGACAGGCCGGAGGCATTCCAGAACGAGCTGTCCTCGTGCACGTATTGATCGAAAGGCGCACGCACGAAGGCATGGATGGTGACGTTGCTGGCAAGGTCGCCGAGATCCCAGCCCAGCACGGTGCCGACATCGAGGTCGCGGTAGAAGATCGGCGAGCCGAGGCTGATCGAGCCCAGCCGCTCGCTTTGCAGCTTGTAGACGGTGCCCTTGGCCCACGCCTGCAGGATCGGCGGATCCTGCTCGCCAATGAAATGCCGCTTGGGTTTGCCTTCGTTCTTGTTGGTCGGCCGCATGCCGATGTAAGAGCCGGAGAACAGCGTATCGAGGCCCGTGATGTTGCCGGCGAACAGCTGCGGGCGAACCACCCAGAAGATGGTCTGGTCGGTGAGCAGCGGCTCGGCCTCGCGCGTCGTCTCGACCGTCACGATCACGTTGTTGAGATCGGGCGCCACGGCGATGCTCTTCACCGTGCCCATCACCACGTTCCGGTACTTGAGCTGCGACTGGCCGGCCGTCAGGCCAGCCGCCGTCTCGAAGGTGATGGTGATGGTGGGCCCGCGCTTGGAAAACGTGTCCCAAGCCAGCCACGCGGCGATCAGGCCGG
>Ga0081539_10002149_pt1 | contig 29121 bp, 15 predicted proteins | sample TabmetS4T2R2_FD_71023 | JGI IMG/M metagenome (GOLD analysis project Ga0081539, IMG submission 71023) | Tabebuia heterophylla rhizosphere microbial communities from the University of Puerto Rico - S4T2R2 | ecosystem: Host-associated > Plants > Roots > Rhizosphere ... | reverse complement strand
CGACCGGCCGCACATCGCCATGTACCGGGCTGTTTCCGTCTGTAATAGTTCGAGCACATTCTGGACGCCCTCGCTGCCGTAGGCGGCCAGACCCCACATGACCGGCCGGGCAACGAAGACCGCCGACGCCCCGAACGCGAGCGCCTTCACGATGTCGGTGCCGCGACGGAAGCCTCCGTCCACGAGGACCGGCACCTGCCCGTTGATCGCGTCGACAATCTGCGGAAGCATCAGCACCGGCGACGTCGCTGCCGCGGCGCCCGTGTAGGTGGATACCAGGATGGCCCGGGCGCCCGCCTGAACGGCCGCGGACGCGGTCTGGACGGTTGAGATCCCTTTGATCACGACGGGCGTATTCAGTCCGCGCACGAGCGTCGCGACCGCCGCCTCGTCAACATTGTCGACGCCGAAGTCGCCGATGACGACGAACCGCGTCGTCGAGAGCAACAGGCGCGATTCCAGAGATTCACACCGCACGTCGCGAACCCGATTCCACCACGACGATACCTCCGCCTTCCGGGATGCCGGCGGCAGTCTATCCGCGTGCGCGGTGCGCGGGCAATCGGAATCCGCGCGCGCGGGGGCGCTGCGCCGAAGCGCGCCGGGCGCGCAGCGCCTCGCGGACGAAAAATCTCGCGCGGCAACTGGATTTTCGCTCCGCCAGAGCGGTTTTGGTGAGAGGGCGCTGCGCCGGCGGCGCCTCTGGCGCGCAGCGCCTCCGATACGTGCGGGGGGACGTTCTTTCTCAACCTGACCCCTCGCGCGATCGCGACTTCCGATCTTCGAAATCGAGCGATCGAAAAGAGGGTCGTTTTGGGGTGGCTTGAGGGTCAAATTGGGGTCGTTTGGGGGTGGAATTCCGCGGGCATTTCCCGGATCGCCGGGGCGCAACTGTTTCGCAAGATTCGAGTTGTGGATTCATCCCCGTCAAACATCTTTTTTCGCGTTGCGGCCGATCAAAGCCACCGAACCGAGCCGCCCGAGCGACGCGCCTTGCGTGTTGAACGCGGTATCGATCAGCACGTAGTCGTCGAAGTTCACAGTACCGTCGAGGTTGAAATCGCCGTTGAACCAACCCGTTCGGTGCTGGTTGAAGCCGGTATCGATCTTCGTGTAGTCGTCGAACGTCACCCGGCCATCGAAGTTGGCGTCGCCGTAGTAGGTGTATTTGACGAGCACGGCGGTCGAGTCGATGGCGGTGCCGTGGAACGTGCTGCCGTAGAGCGGGATGAAGTCGGACGACTCGATCGCGCCGAGCGTCGTGTTGCCCTGCGCGTTGTCCTTCGCGCTCGTAGACGTGAGGCCGTCACCTGTCCACGAGCCGCCGGCGCGGGCGGCGTTGATGAGGTTTTGCACCGCGACGAGCGGCGACGAGCTCGAGTAGTCGATCAGCAGGTCGTTGTTGTTCAGGTCGAGCTTCGAGCCAGCGCCGGTGATGCTCAGCGACGACGCGAGCTTCGTGAGCGCCGCGGAGTTGGTCGCGACGGTGAACCGACCTCCGTTTTGGATCGAGAGGTTGCCGCTGATCGTCGAATTTGCGCTGACGGTCAGGCTGCTGCCTGCGCCGTTGATCGTCAGATTCTCATCGCTCGTCAGGCTGTGCACCGAGACGTTGCCGCCGCCGTCGAGCACCGTCGTGATCGTCGCGCTCGGCACGCTGATGATCACGTCGTCGCTCGCGGTGGGGACGGCGTTGCCGCTCCAATTGGCCGGGTCGGACCAGTGCACGTTGTCGCCGCCGCCGGTCCAGACGCGGGCGACGGGTGTGGCGAGGTTGATCTTGATCGTGCTGATGCTGTACGCGGGCATCACGTACTCGAAGCTGCTCGGGTTGGTGATCGAGATCGTGCCGGCCGATTGCGGCGCGGAGCTGGAGCTCGTCAGCCGCCAGACGTTTGCCTGCGAGCCGGCGGCGACGTGGCTCAGGTTAATCCCGGCCGTCAGCGAGCCGGCCGTCTTGTTGATCGCGACGAGCGTGAGCACGTTGCGGTTGGACTGGTCGTAGCTGGCGTAGACCGAGGTGTTGGCGACGCTGTCGGTGCTCGCGCCGATCGACGTGTCGCCGAACGTGGAGTTGGCGCCGTCGTAGTTGCGGAACATGCGGAACGCGCCGCCGATGAACGACTCGTCACCCGCGAGGCGCCACTCGTTGGCCGCGAAGACGTTCTCGCGGCCGAGGATGCCGAGCACGTCTGCCTGCGCGATCGCGCCGGAGATGTGATTTCCGCCGCCGTAGTTGTACTCGCTGATCGCGAGCTTGGTGCCGGGGTAGTACGTGTTGATCTTGGTCTTGAGCCGGTTGATCAGGTTGATCGGGCCGAGCGTGGAGAACTGCGTGATCCAGCTCGATTCGGTGTAGCTCGAGTCCCACAGCGAGCGCGGCGCTTGAAGTCGCGCGGCAACCGTCGCGGCGCTGCTGTCCTGATCGGTGATGCGGACGTTGTTCGTACCGTGCGCTTCGGGATACCAGTGCACGTCCATCACGTCGAGCAGGCGCTTGCCCGCGGCGTTCGACGCCTGCTGCATCTGCTGGAGGAAGAACTCCTGGAAGTCGCGGTTGTTCGCGTCCGGCGCGTTCTGAAGGCGGACGTACCCCTGCCAGCCGTAGTTCACCGGGCCGAAGATCAGCGCGCTCGGAACGACGTCCTTGATCGCGCTCGCGTAGTCGGTGGTGCGCTGCACCATCTCCGCGTACGTCGGCGCGGCGGGGTGTACCTCGGCGTGCGTCGAGTTCCACAGGTCCGGCTCGTTGTCGAGGTCGAAGAAGATCGGCTTGTTCGGGTCGGTGAAGCCGTAGGCGTAGTTGCTCTTGATCCAGTTGACGAACTCGTCGCTGTAGACGAAGGCGTCGGACGTGTCGGGCGAGAGCGAGAACGCGCTGCCCTTGCGGGCGACGAGCTGCTTGAACCGCTGCGAGAGGTAATTGGGGTTCGGCGTGCCGTTGGTCCAGCCGCTGCCGTTCCAGGTGTTGCCGTTGTAGCGGACGTCGCCGCCGCCGTTCTTGTCGGCGCTGACGTAGCCGGCCATCGGGATCGTGACCAGCGCGCCGGCGTTGTGGCTGGAGGCGTCGTTGAGCGTCGGCATGATCGCGCCGCCGGGCGTGTTGCCGCCGCCGAGGAAATTATCATTCTGAAAGTAGTAATCGCTACCAGCGTTGGACGCGTTGTTCTCCCAATTGTACGCGGTCCAGCGGTTCCCGCCCGCGCGGGTGAGCGTGAGGTTCGAGTACGGGCCCGAAAGCGACTCGTTCACGCCGTAGATGAACCGCGAGATCGCGTGGACGTTTGCCGCGGCGTCGATCGAGAAGTGCACGTCGGCGGCGAAGAGCAGGCGCTGCTCGAGGCCCTCGTAACGAATGGGGGAACGCATGGCGGGATTCTACCATCCCCGGCCCGCGCCCCCCGCGCCAAAAGTCAGACGCGAATGCCCGCCGACCCGCGAACGTCACCTCGCGAACCGACGCGGCCCAGCGTCGCACCCTGGCTGTTGAAGGCGGTGTCGATGAGCACGTAGTCGTCGAACGTCACCGAGCCGCTGAGGTTGAAGTCGCCGTTGAACCAACCGGTGCGGCGTTGCGCGAAACCGGTGTCGATTCGCGTGTAGTCGTCGAACGTGACGCGGCCGTCGAAGTTGGCGTCGCCGTAGTACGTGTACTTGATGAGCACCGAGGTCGTGTCGATCGCCCGACCACCGAACGGCGCCGAGGCGTTGCCGGGCAGCGATTTGAACTCGCTGGCCTCGATCGCGCCGAGCGCCGTGTTGCGCTGCGGGTTGTCGCGGGCGGCGGTCGACGTGAGCCCGCTTCCGGTCCACGTGCCGTTGTTCCGGGCGCGCGCGATCATCGTCTGCACGGAGGTCAACTGCGAGCTGCCGGTGTAATCGACGATCATGTCCGACTGGCTCAGGTCCATCGTACCCGTGCCCAGCAGGACCAGCGACGTGACGTAGATCGACGCGCTCGCCGGCCCGGTGACGGCGGCCTGGGCGCCGTCGAAAACCGCAAGGGTCGACAAGTCTTCAGACTCGGCAAACGTCGCGCGGCCCGACGTGACGTTGACCGAATCGAGCCCGGCATTGCCGTGGATTTCTATTGGCTGGCTGATCGGCGCGTTCACGGCGAACGTGTCAGCCGCGGAGCCGCCGCGGACGACCACGTTGCCCACGTTCGCGTCGAAGATGTTCAGCGCGAAGTGCGCGCTACCCGACTGGCCGTCGTTGCGGTTGACCAGCAGCACGCCGTTGCTGCGCTCGTAGGTCCAGGCGGAAGCGTTCAGGTCGTTCCAGACGGTGACGCGGTCGACGCCGCTGCCGCCGCCGCCGTTGAAGCTCATCGTCACGCCGTTACGAATGGCGGTCGCCAGGTTCCTGGTGGTCATCGCGTAGTCGACCGTGTCGTTGCCCGAGCGGCCGCTGATCGTCATGCGCGTGGGGACGAGGTACGAATCGACGCGGAAGTTGTCGTTGCCGTTGCCGGCGTTCATGAACAGGTCTTCGAAGTCGGCGCCGAATCCGATGCCGTGCGAGCCCATGCCGTAGATGTTCTGCGTGCCGGCGCCGAACGTGTTGGCGAACTGGTAGTTGATGCCGTTCGGGTTGTTGTCGTCGATCACGTACATCGTGTCGTAACCGGCGCCGCCGCCGATTCCAAGGTTGCCGTTCACCGTCAGGTTGCTCGACGCGTCGTGCGGGTAGAGGCGCACGTTGTCGGCGTTGTCGCCGCCCAAGATCGTCATCTGGTAGCCGTCGGGGATCTGGTTCGAGACGCCGTAGACGTAGATGTTGTTCGGGTTGGCGGTGTTGCCGTAGTAGGTCGGCGAGGTCCAGTTGTCGTAGTCGATCAGGTTCGGTTGCGTCGGGATGTACGAGAAGAACCGCTTGATCTGGTTCGGGTAAACCTCGACGCTCGACGGGTTGCTCGGCGGGCCGCTCATCGTGCGGTCGTCGATGTAGAGGAAGTCGGCGGTCGGACTGTTCACGCCGCCGTGCAGGCGCAGGTGTTGCGTCGGGTTGTAGTTCAGCACGGTGAACACGGAGTTGCCGTAGCTGCGGCCGTAGAACTCAAAGTTTTCGCAGAGCGAGTCGAAGTTGAGGTTGTGCAGCAGCGGCGTTGCGAGCAGGCCGTTGGTGAGCGTGTAGGTCGCGGGCGCGCCGCTGTCGAGGACGGTGTCGTTCACGGTGATGCTGTCATCGCTGCCGCCTTGCGCGGAGAAGGTGACCGAGCCCGCGACGTCGCCCGACCAGCTCGTGCCGGTAACGCCGTCGGCTTCGGTGTAACCGACGTCCATGTGGTCGTTGCCGTCGCCGGAGAAGTACCGCAGGCTCTGCGTCGAGCCGAGCGTGTAGACCTGCATGTAGTCGGCGCCCGAGCCGCTGTAGACGTCGATCGAGCGGATGTTCTCGTAATACATCCAGCGTTGCGAGCCGGGCGGCTGGGTCGTGATCAGGCCGTCGAACACGTTGAACACGATGCCGACGCCAGCGGTGCTGGCGTCGAAGACGATCCTGTCGGTCCCGCCGCCGCCGACGACGTCCACGTCGGAGCCGGCCGTATTGATGATGCCCAGGTCGAGCGTGAAGGTGTTGGCGCCGGTGCCGCCGTTGACGTTCAGCGCCGAGCCGCTGCCCAAGGAATGGAACGCCATGTTCTCGGCCGACGAGGTGCCGAAGATGTTGATCGAGGAAATCCCGCTGACGTTCGGAAGGTACGCGTCGAGCCCACCGCCGCCGGTGTAGAAGTTCAGCGTCTCGATGTTGTAAAGGTTCGTCAGGTTGAAACCCGCCGCGACGAGCCTCCGCCCGCCCAGGCCGTTGTTGGCGTTGTCGATCGTCAGCGGGTCGTAGCTGGAACCGCCGAAGACGGTCAGCACGTCGTTCGTGCCGCCGCCCATGTTGATCGACATCGGGATCGCCGCCGCCGTCGGGGACATGGTGATGACGTCGTTCCCGGCGCCCATCGTGATGTTGATCTTCGAGATCGAAGAGAGCGGAAACCCGCTGAGGATGTGACTGGGGTCGATGCCGCCGACGGGGTTCGCGATGTTCAGCGTGACCTGAAGGTTGCCGTTGAGAACGGTCAGGTCCAGCGTCTGGCCGCCACTGGTGGCGGGCGGTTGGATGGTCAGCGTGCCGTCGGCGTCGAGGTGATCGTAGAAGGTCCCGAAATAGCTGGGCGGCTGGATGAAGTAGCCGTACGCGTCCTGGAGCAGGTTGGCGCTGCCGTCGTCGATCACGCTGCGGTTGCTGAAGTACGCGTTCATCAGCGCGACGGCGCCGAAGTACGTCCGGCCGTTCTGCGTGACGTTCGTACCGAGCGGTGCGTAGTGCTGGGCGCCGTTGCGATTGCTGGCGCCGCCAGTCGCGCCGCCGGAGTCCCATGCGGTCCACAGCGTGTGAGAGTTGGGCGTGTCCACGCGGTAGAGGTGCGCCGCCGGGCTGGACGCGGGGGTGTTGACGTTGTCCGTAAAGCCGGTGTCGGTCGCGAACGCGTTGATCACGCTGCCGGAGCCCAAGCCCACGGCGTGACCGATCTCGTGCATCACGCAGGTCAGCATGTCTCCGCCGGGCAGGCTGGTGGGATTGGCGGTAAACGCGTTTTGCGTCAGGGTGAACTCGCTGTTGTCCATCGGCGTCGGATCGAGGTACCAGCCGGCCGCACTGTTCGTGCCGGCGGTGACGCCAGACCTCCACCCGATCCCGATGGTCGCGGCCGAGGGCTTCGCCGGATTGGTTCCGATGGTCGCGGTGCCGGTCGCGTTCGCGCCGACGCCGTTGCCGGGTGTCGTCAGCGCGCTGGAGTTCATCGAGATCGACAGGGTGAACGTGTTGGTGCCGTTGCTGTAGTTGAAGTTGGTGATGACGCGCTGCCAGTAAGCGATGTCCGCGTCGACGACCGCGCGCGCCTGGTTCGCCAGCGTGCCGAACACGGCGTTGAAGCGATCGGAGTCGTTGGTTGCCGAGCCGCGGTTGCTCCAGGTGATCGTGCTGAGCAGGAAACGGGATTCGAGCGTCTCGCACGCGGCGGCGCGACGAGCGTGGCGTCGAGTTGCGGAGCGGGAACGACTTCGAGAAGTGTGTACGGCCAAGAGCGCCTCCGGGATAAGCAGCTTGACGTGACCTGCCCTGATTGAGGCGATGCCCGCGCGCAACGCGGGCCGAGTTTCTGTCGGAAGTTAACTTGGGTGAGCTGTGCGGCGCAGGACGTAACAACGTCTACCGGCGCAAGGGCAAACCCTGCGTGTTGAACGCGGTGTCGATCAGCACGTAATCGTCGAAGTTGATGACGTTGTCGTAGTTGAAGTCGCCGTTGACCCATCCGGTGCGATGCGCTGGGAAGCCGGTGTCGATGCGGACGTAGTCGTCGAAGGTGACGCGGCCGTCGAAATTGGCGTCGCCGTAGTAGGTGTACTTGACGAGCACGGAGCTGGAGTCGATGGGCTCGCCGTCGAACGTCGCGGTGGGTCCGTAGAACGCCTGGTAGTCGCTCGCCTCCATCGCGCCGAGCGTGGTGTTGTGTTGCGGGTTGTTCCTCGCGACGACGCTGGTGATCCCCGTGCCGTTCCAGAGCCCGCCGTTGCGGGCGGCCTTGATCAGGTTTTGCACGGCCGGCAACTGGGAGAAGCCGTCGGGGTAGTCGAGGATGAGGTCGTGGTCGTTCAGGTTGACGAGGCCGGTACCCGAGATCGAAAGCCCTTGCGTCACGAGCACGAGCGATCCGCCGGCCTCGGCGCGCGCCTCGCCGCCCGAGAACGTGAACAAGTGCTTCAGGTGCACGGTCGACTGGAAGATCGCCAGCGCGGTGCCGGTGCCGTCGGGGTTTACCGAGACGGTATCAAGTCCTCCCGACGGCTCGACGTAGACCGGCGCGCCGGGAGACGTCTCGCCGACCTCGATGTCGTCGCCGAGGGCGCCGCCGTTGACATTGACCTGACACGACGTGCCGGTGACCGTGATGACGTTCTCGCCCGCTTCGGCGAGCAGCCGCAGGGACTCGGAATTGGCATAGGTCAACCCGGCGAAGAACGGGCGTGTCACGGTGGTCGGCGAGACGACGTAGTTGTCGTTCTGGTTAAGCGTGGCGTCGTTGACGATGACCTGGTCGAACCCGCCCGAGCCGCCGTCGACCGTGACCGGCGACGCCAGCGTGTCGAGGTTCCCCTGGCCGATGTAGAACTGGTCGTCGCCGCTGTTGCCGTTGAGCGCGACCCGGTACGGCCCGGAAGCGGCGACGGTGAACCGGTCGTCGCCCGTGCCGGCGTCGATCTGGACCGCCTCAACCGTTCCGAAGTCGACCCCGAAGAACGTTGGCGAGGAGATGGCGCCGTCGAACAAGCCGCCCGGGCCCGCACCGACCGTGAACTGTTTGCCGACGTTGTCCTCGGCGTCGCGGATCCAAAGCGTGTCGCTCCCGGCCTCTCCGAGGAAATCGATGGGGCCTTGGTAACGCGATAGGTACGTGGCAAACGGGGGCGAACTGAAGAGCTCCAGCGTGTCGTTTCCGCCGCCTCCGCGGACGAGCAGCGCCTGGCTGGCGGAGGTGGGGCCGACATAGAAGGAGTTCGCTCCGGACCCGCCGTGGAGGTCCACGAGTTCGGCCCCGTCATAGACGATGCCGTCTCCCCCCAGCGCGCGGTGGCAATAGCCCCCGCTAATCGTGAACGTGTCGTCGAACGGGTTGGCGGCGTCGTCGATCACCACGGAGTCGTTCGCTCCGGCGCCGCAGTCGATTTCAAAACCGGCGATGTTGCCGTCCAGCGACCCGCCAACGGGACCGGTCACGTACACGAGGTCGTCGTTGCCGCCCGTTCGGACGAGCACGTAGTTGTCGCCGTTGCCGTAGAACCGCACTTGGTCGTTGCCGTCGCCGGTGTCGACCTCGATCCGGTCGTAGCTGGCATCCGGGAACAGCGCGGTGGCGCCGCTGACGGTCACGTGGATCTGCCCGTCGCCGGGGACGGAGACGGTGATCATGTCGGGGCCCGGAGTGCCGGTGACGCTGAGCGTCGCGAACAACTGGCGTCGTTCGAGCGCCTGGGCAAGAACGGGGCGTGACCCTGAACGATGGCGAAGACGCGATCGCTGGGACATGGGCAGGCTCCTTCGTAAGCGACGGGGGCGTTCACCCTTCGTTACGAGAGCCACCGCTCGAATCATGCAGCCGGGCTTGAGAAGATTTCCCAAAGCTCGCGGATCTCTGAATCGACCTCGGATTCGTCGGCCGCGTACTCGGCGACCACGCCACGGAAGACGCGGCGGAACACGCGCTTGGCCGACCCCAGCGCGTTGGACGCGTGCGACGCGCTCGGAAGCGTGAATCGCTCGGCCAGTTCCTCGTGCGACGGCGGCGGCGTCCCGTCGGTGATCGGCAGGAGCATCCGCGCCTCGAAAATGCCCCAGACGTGATCGCGGGTGCCGTCGCACAACTCGTCGCGCATCCGTCGCATCACCTCGCCCAGCGCCTCGGTGGCCCAGATGCGGTCGAACGCCGCCGACGCCGGGCGCGAGCCGGAGATCGAATCGGCCAGCTCGTCCACGTCGAGCACCGGTTTGGACGGCGCGCGCGACTTGGTCGTCTCGCGGCGAAACTCGTCCACGACGAACCGCTCCAGCGCCGTCAGCAGGAACGTCCGGAACTTCCCCCGCCCGCGGTCCGCCAGCGCGATGATGTTCTGCTGGAGTACCTTGTCGGCCAGGAACCCTTGGAGCAGGTCGTCCGCGCGATGTGGTTTGACCCGCAGCACGGTCGTCAGGTGTGCCTTCAGCGCCGGCAGGTAGACCTGCACGAGTTCGCCCAGCGCCAGCTTCCCGTTCTCCGTGCAGCGCGTGGCCGCACGCCCCACCAGCGACCACCGCGTGGTCGGAAACGGACTGGACCGCGAGGAGGGACCCGACATGATCGGGATCATCATACAGCCGAAGTGGCGCGAGCGATCGCACCGATCACGCGCGCGCGACATCGCGCCGTCGCGCGCCGGTAGGTCGGCCACTCTTGGCCGACTCGCGGCGGAGCAGCGAATCCGAACGTTCATCGAAAGGGAATCGACGCCGCGCGTCGATGTCGGCCAAGAGTGGCCGACCTACCGACCAGCGCGTGTTGTCGCACGCGTGTCCGCAGCACGAACGGTCGCGAGCGCGGTCTGCACATCTTGCCGAAGCTTCTCGGCTGCCGGCGTGTGGATTGCGTCGAGTTGCTCGCTCGCGGCGACGAGCACCGGCTCGGCGTCGGCGAAGCGCTTCAGCTTCGCCAGGCACAGCCCGTAGGACGCGCCAGCGCGCGCGGCCTTGAAGCCCTGGACGACGCCCCGGCGGGACGCTTCGTACGACTCGGCCCAGAGCGGCGCGGCCTCGTCCAGCTTCCCCTGTCGTTCAAGAACCGTCGCGAGGTTGCCCAGGCTCGTCATCATGTCGGGATGATCGTTGCCCAGCGACTGGCGCCGTCCTTCGAGCACGGCGCGGAACAGCGCCTCGGATTCGGCGGCGCGCCCGAGTTTCGCGAACACGCCGGCCAGCGAGTTCGTCGTCGTCAGCGTCTGCGAATGCGCCGGTCCGAGCACGCGCCGCGATCGGTCGAGCACGTCGCGCAGGATCGGCTCGGCGTCGGCGGACTTGCCCAGCGCGTCCAGCGTGACGGCGACATTGTTCCGCGTCAGGAGCGTGTCGGGATGGTCCTCGCCGAGCACGCGGGCCCGGCGCTCGGCGACGTCGCGGTACAACTGCGCCGCCTCGTCGGCCTTGCCCTGAGACTTGCGCAGGCTCGCGAGGTTGTTCATCGCGCTGAGCGTGTCGGGATCGTCCGGTCCCAGCGCCGCGCCGGCACGCTGTGCGGCTTCCTCGTGCAGTGGCGCAGCTTCGTCGGCCCGGCCGCGCGCGTTCAGGAACGTTGCCAGGCCGCGCATCGCGCGGAGCGTCAACCGGTCTTCGTCGCCCACCGCGCGGCGCGCCTGAGCGAGGTTGTCGCGGTACAGCCGCTCGGCGTCGTCCATCTTGCCCGCCGACTCCAGCAGCGCCGCGAAGTTGTATTGGCTGACCAACGTATCGATGTGATCCGCGCCGAGTTCACGCGAGCGGATCGCGTAGGCAGTCGCGAGCTGCGCCTCGGCCGGCTTGTACTCGCCCAGGCCGTGGTACGCGCAGCCGATCGTGTTGCGCAGCGAAGCCTCGACGAGCTGCTGGTCGGGGAACTTCCCGTCGAGCTGGCCGGCCGCGCGGTCGAGCACGTCGCGCACGAGCATCGGCTTGCCCATCGCCTGCCGAGGGCTCGCGGAGAGGAGCATGTCGCTCAGGAACTTGTTGACCTGCGACGAGATCGCTTCCGCGGTCTGCGCGCGGGCGCGTTGGGCGGCCTCGCTGCGACGGGCGCGCTCGGCGCGGACGTATCCGATCGACGTGCCCACGACGCCCGCCACCAGCGCGAGCGCGATCGCAGCACTCGCGGCGACGCCGACCCGGTGCCGCCGCACGAACTTCCGCGCGCGATACCATCGCCCCGGCGGCGCGGCGCGGACCGGCTCGTAATCGAGCACGTGCCGTACGTCTTCGGCCAGATCAGCGGCGCTACCGTAGCGCTCGTCGCGGTCCTTGGCAAGCGCCTTCAGGGTGACGCGATCGAGGTCGCCGCGCAGCTCGCGGTCGATCGGCGCGTTCGCGAGACAGCTCGGCGGCTGCGCATCGTGCGTTTCAAGCGCCCGCTGCCACTCGGCCAGCGTCGTCGCGCCGATCGTCTTGGGATCGAGCGGCAGCGCGCCGGTCAACAGCTCGTAGAGGATCACACCCAATGAATAGACGTCCGCGCGCGTGTCCACGTCGCCGCTGGCTGCCGCCTGCTCGGGGCTCATGTACGCGGGCGTGCCGACCGGCGCGGCCGCGCCTTGCATCGTGACGCCCGACAAGCCCGACGCGTCGATCACCTTGGCGATGCCGAAGTCGATGACCTTGGGCATCGGCTCGCCGTCCTGCTCGACGACCAGCACGTTGCCGGGCTTGAGGTCGCGGTGCACGACGCCCTTGTAGTGCGCGTGCTGCACTGCCAGGCACACCCTCGCAAACAGCTCGAGCCGCTGGCGAGTCGCGAGGCGCAACCGATCACAGTACTGCGTGATTGGCTCCCCAGGCACGTACTCCATCACGAAGTACGGCCGCCCCAGATCGCTCGCGCCGGCGTCGAACACCTTGGCGATGCCCGGGTGGTCGAGGATCGCCAGCGCCTGCTTCTCTGCCGCGAACCGCGCGACGACGTCGCGCGTGTCCATGCCGAGCTTGATGAGTTTCAACGCGACGATCCGCCGCACGGGCTCCAATTGCTCGGCCCGGTAAACCATCCCCATCCCGCCGGCGCCGACGACTTCCAGGAGCTGATACGGCCCGATCTGTTTTGGGGCGTCGGTCGAGAGCTCCGCCGGCTCGGGCGGCCAAGTGATTGCGACTTCGGTCGTCGGATCCTTGAGGCGCGGCTCGGACATGGGAGGTTACGCCTCTCTAAAGGTCAAACCCCCACTCGTCGCGAATGAAGTAGCGGCACATGCCGGCGAACGCCGCGGTGTCCGCCATCATCTCGCGGAACCGTGCTTCGACGATCGTGCGGACGGCGGCCTCACCGGGTTTGTTCTTCAATTGATCGAGGATGTCGCGCAGTGCGCGCAGGTCCTTGTAGCGTTCCCAACGCCAGCGCCGAAGTTCCTCGCGGTTCAGCCCGAAGCAGTCCTCTGCCGCGTCGAACTTCTTCTTCATCGTGGTGGTCCGCGGTGCGACGCGCACTTCCTTGAGCACTTCGTCGGCCGCCCACTTGAACACCGGCTCCGGATCGGACAGGTATGGGTCAACGAGCAGCGCCTTCTCCGCCTTGGCGGCCGCTACAAACTCGGCACGCGTGAAGACCGGGTTGTCGTTCAGCGGGTCGGGTGCGAACTCGCCGCACAGAGCTGTGAGCTGCGCGTCGGTCGCGCCGCCGAGAACCGTGGGGCCCTTCATCGCCGTCCCGGCAATCGGAAACTTGTCGCTCTTATGCACCTGGTTGCAGATCTGGCAAGCGTAGAGGTAGTTGTCGTAGCAGTAGGCGAGCCACCAATAGACCGCCTTGGGGCGGAAATGCTCGACGTCGGCGTGTGCGACGAGGTCGGACGGACCTTCGCAATACGCACACTTCCCCCCCGATTCCTTGCGAAGTTGCTTCTTCGCCGGAGACCAGTGCGAAGACTTCGGCTTGCCGCTATCGCGTCGGAGCTTCAACAGCGCGAGTTCGTGGTTGAGCCGAGCCGGATCGCGGAACGCCTTGGGGATGGCGGCGGCCGTTCGCACGCGCACGAGCTGGATCATTTGAGCAAGCCTCCCCCGCGGCGCCCGGGACGCCTCGCGCCGGACTCGCGCGACCGCCGTGCCCCGCGCCGGGAACTACCAGTCTCTCCCGGCGCGGCAGCCGTGGCCGCGCCGTTCGTGCGCGTCACGTTTGCAAGCACCTTTTCGATTCGCTCCAGCGCGGCGCGCTGCCTCTTCTCGTGCGGACTCTCCCGGCCCCAGTCGGGGAGGTCGGCGAGTTCCTCCCGCAATTCGCCCAATCGCCGGCTTTCCGCGGCCGATCGCTTTCTCTTCTTCTTGAGCCGCTCGTATTCCTGGCGCTCGGTCTCGACCTTGTCAGAGTCGACGGTCTCGACGCCGAACAGCGGCGTGAGCAGTAGTTGGTGCAACATCAGCTTGCGAGGCTCGCCCTCGAACTGGTGCAACACCGCCGGCAAACCAGGTCCCGGCCGGCGGAGCACGAACAACTCACCCGGCCCCGCCTGTTGCGCGGTGAGCGGCGAGTGGGTGGTCGCGATGATCTGGAAGTTGGGCAGCTTCGCGTCAAGGTACGCGCGGAGTTGCCGCTGCCAGACCGGGTGCAAGTGCAGATCGATTTCGTCGATCAACAGCAGCCCGCGCGCCGAGAGCGGATCCCTGTAATCTTTGAACGTGCTGGTGATCCGGTAGAGCAGGTCGCCGCACCACGCCGCCACGTTCTGGTAACCGTCGCTGAGCCGGTCCAACGGGACGACCCCGTCCGGCGTGTCGAACAACAATTCAGCGCGTTCCCGGTCGATCCCTTTGAACGAGACGTCCGGAAGCAGGCCCTTGAGCGCGTGACGCACGACGGAAAGCCCCTTGCGCCCGCTGCGGTAGTGCAGTCCGATCGCCCATTCCTGGAGCGGCTTGAGTGACGCGTCGGGATTGAAGAGGGTCGCCACGGACTGCGCCCGGGGTTTCTTGTATTCCTCACTGCGGTCAAACCTTCCCCCTCGCGCCAGCCGCCGCGACGTGCCGTAACCGACCGTAAAATAGTTGCGCGGCGACCTGCCGACCGCGCGGTCGATCGCTTCCATCGCGTCGGCGTTCCGCGCGTAAAGTTGCCGGATCACGTCCGCTCGATGCAACGACAACGAGATGTTGCGCTCCTCACCTTCGGCGGTCACCACCTCGGCGGCGATGCGACAGTCGTCGAAGCCGTTGCGCACGTAAGATTCCGGGCGGGCGATTAACTCGGGCAACGCTTCGCTCCCGGCCAGCAGCAGCGCGATCGCGCGAAGCACCGTGCTCTTGCCGGTACCGTTCTCACCCAGGAGAATCGTCCACTTGCGCACCGTTCCGTCGTCGCACTCGAAGGATAAATTCAGGTCCTCGATCGACCGCACGTGCTGAAGCGACAATCGCCGCAACGGCATCAGTTTGGCGCGCCCCGGCCCCGCGGCCATCGGGGGGCGAGATGCCGGCGAAGCTTTCGAGGACGGGCGTGGCATGGCGAGAAAGAACCCCCAGAACCTGTGGGGCATCTTATCCGCGCCCATCTCGTGCTCCAAAACTTCCGACGCCCAGCCGCGGCACAGGCTGCCGGTGCTCTGAAAACCGTTCGGCTTGAGAGATTGTGACGGATTCGTACAATCCGCAGCCCCGAAACAGGCCAACTGACTTTTCGACACGTGAGGAAACGCTCATGCCAGCCACCGGAAAGATCACCCAAGTGATCGGTTCGACCTTCGACGCCGAGTTTCCCGAGGAAGCGCTGCCGCGGATTTACAACGCGATCAAGATCGAACGCAGCAGCAATGGTTCGACGGAGCTCACCACGGGCGGCCCGTCCATCCGCCTGACCGGCGAGGTGCAGCAGCACCTCGGCGGCGGAAAGGTCCGCGCGGTGGCGCTGGGTTCGACCGACGGCCTGGCGCGCGGGATGGAATGCGTCGACACCGGCGGGCCGGTGACCGTGCCGGTGGGGAAGGAGACGCTCGGTCGCGTGTTCAACCTGCTCGGCGACCCGATCGACAACCGCGGCGCGGTCAACGCGACGGATCGCCGGCCGATCCACCGCGAGCCGCCGGAGTTCGTGGACCTCACGCCCAAGGCAGAGGTGTTCGAGACGGGCATCAAGGTGATCGACCTGCTCACGCCGTTCCTTCGCGGTGGCAAGGCTGGATTGTTCGGCGGCGCGGGCCTCGGCAAGACGGTCGTCATCCAGGAACTCATCGCGCGCATCGCGCAGCAGCACGGCGGCTACTCCGTTTTCGCGGGCGTCGGCGAGCGCACTCGCGAGGGCACGGACCTCTGGCTGGAAATGCAGGAAGCCCAGATCAGCAACACGGGTAAACACGTCATCGACCAGACCGTGATGGTCTTCGGCCAGATGAACGAGCCGCCCGGGGCGCGCCTGCGCGTCGCGCTGAGCGCGTTGACGATGGCCGAGTACTTCCGCGACGAGACCGGCGCCGACACGCTGCTGTTCATCGACAACATCTTCCGCTTCACGCAGGCCGGCTCGGAAGTGTCCGCATTGCTCGGCCGTATGCCATCAGCCGTGGGTTACCAGCCGACGCTCGCGACGGAAATGGGCGAGCTTCAGGAGCGCATCACGTCTACGAAGCACGGCGCCATCACGTCCGTGCAGGCCGTGTACGTGCCCGCCGACGACCCGACCGACCCCGCGCCGGCCAACGCGTTCGCGCACCTCGACGCGTTCATTTACCTCGAGCGCAGCATCGCCGCCAAGGGTATCTACCCCGCGGTGGACCCGCTCGCGTCCGCATCGCGCGCCCTCAGCGCCGACATCGTCGGCGAAGACCACGCCCGCATCGCGCGCAAGGTGCAGACGATGCTCCAGCGTTACCGCGACCTCCAGGACATCATCGCGATCCTGGGCGTCGATGAGCTCTCCGAAGAGGACAAGCTCATCGTCAGCCGCGCCCGCAAGATCGAGCGCTTCTTCAGCCAGCCGTTCATCGTCGCCGAGCAGTTCACCGGCAAGAAGGGCATCTACACGAAGATCGGCGACACCCTGAAGAGCTTCGACGCCATCTGCAACGGCGAGGCCGACGACCTGCCGGAGCAGGCGTTCCTGTACGTGGGAACGCTCGACGACGTGCGGGCGCGGGCGAAGGAGATGGCATGAGCCTTTCGGACAGCGGGATATAATCCCTTTGGGATGACCTATCGCGACTTACATCATCGGGTCAACGACCATCCGTTCAGGCCGTTTCGTATCAAGCTCGTGAACAGCACGACGTACGACATCACTGAACCCTGGATGGTCACGATCGGCCGAAGCTCGGCCATTGTCGTCAGCCGGTCGTCGCGTGATGCTCAAGGCATCCGCATCGCGGACGAATGGAAGACCGTGTCGATTGCCCACATGCTCGAGTTCAGCGACATCGACCCGAGCAAGAACGGCGGGCGGCGAAAGCCGAAATGAGCACGTACGCTTCTTTCTTGCGTCTCCGAACGGTTCACCGGAAAACGAAGATCGGCGACACCTTGAATGGCTTCGACGCCATCTGCAACGGCGAAGCCGACGACCTACCGGCGCTGGCGTTCCTGTACGTCGTACGTCGGCACGCTGGACGACGTGCGGGCGCGGGCGAAGTGCCGACTGCAGTTGGTACTTCAACCTCAACGACTTCGTGCTGATCGACACCGCCTTCAACACGCAGGCGGCGCCGCTGGCTCGGCCGACGGAAACCGTCGCGGGTGCTCAGCGGCCACGGTTAAGGTGAGCGGGTGGGGAAGCGCGGGCCAGCACCGCGCGCGCGGCGACGGCTTTCCCCTCTGACAACGGCGGGTCTTGACGCCCGCATCGCCCGTTGGCGCGGGCGGTTACGGATATTGGGTTTTTTTCGCTTCCCATCCTTGCGATTCGCGGTATGATTGTACGAACATAAGTTCGTTCAGGCATATCCGCGGAAGCATTCGGGAGGAGTCATGAGGAGCCGAGATGTCCGTCCGCACCGCTATGGCCGTTCGTGGAACGTTTCGCCGGGGAAGCGCCGAGCGTTTACCCTCGTCGAGCTGCCCGCAGTGAGCAAGCGTCGACGCGCAGCGTTTACGCTGGTCGAACTGCTCGTCGTCATCGGGATCATCGGCCTGCTCGTGGCGATCCTGCTGCCGGCGCTGAACAAAGCGCGGCGCGCGGCGCGCACGACGGCTTGCATTTCCAACGCCCGCCAGCTCGTCATGGGTGCGCTCCAGTACTTCCAGGACAACAAGTGGAACTGGTCGCCCTATTACAACGGCGGCGGCACGCCAGCGAGCCCGCCCGGGCCGAACATGTTCCAGATCGAATGGATGTCGCAGTTCTTGAAGCCCGAGCAGCTCAACAAGGTGCGGCTGTGCCCCGAGGCCAGCGAGCCGAACCCGCTGTACATGCCCGCCACACCCCCGGTCAACGATGACCCCGGCCCCAACATGGTCGGCACCGCGTTCAACTGCTGGGGACCGTACGGCCGCGCCATGCGCTACTTCGACGGCCTGAACAACGCCAAGCACATGGCGGGCAGCTACACGTACAACGGCTACATCCTGCGCCTGCACGAAAGCGGCAACGACAACACGCTCAAGAGCGAGGCCGGCGGCGGGACCGATACGGCGTCGATGAACAGGGGCGCCAAACGCCTCTGGGTGCCGCCGGTCCTCCGCGTCTCCACCGAGCTGCCGGTCATCTGCGACGGCATCTGGCCGGCCGCGTGGCCCAAGGAGGAAGACGACTTCACCACGATCACCAGCATCTACGCGCCGCCCGGCGTACCTAACGGCAATGACTGGGCCCGCATCGTCGTGGCGCGTCACAACATGGCGATCAACGTTGCCTTCATGGACGGGCACGTCAGTACCGTGCAACTGCCCGACCTGTGGACGCTCCGCTGGACGCGCACGTGGAACGTGCCGAAGAACCTTCCGGCCGGGCAGAGCCTGGCTTCGATCGGCAACTACATCAAGACGTTGTACAAGAAGTGACCGACGACGCCGTGCGAATCTGACGCTCGCGAACCGAACCTCACGCGTCGCCCGGACCATCCGGGCGACGTTTGTTTTTGGCGCGCGAGTCAGATCTCATCGAACTCCAGCTTCGCCACCATCACAGTGCTGATCGACGTTCACGTCCCGCCGCGCCGGCGGCCAAGTTCGCGGTCATTTGCGGGAACCTCCGTCGCGAGAACATTCTCTCATCGGTACCAACGAACGTCGGTTCTGCCGCATCGAAGGTTGGAGTAAACTTCCACGTCTCACCACCCGTTCTGAAAGTGCGAGCTGGCACCGCTGCTCGTCGTCGGAGGACGCGCGACATGAGACGAAGGCAACAATCGCTCTCCACCGTGAAGCTCAACGTCAACGGCACCGAGCACCAGGTCGAGACCGATTCGGATCGACCACTGCTCGACGTGCTGCGCGAGGACCTTCACCTCACCGGGACGAAGTACGGATGCGGCGAAGCGCGCTGCGGCGCGTGCAGCGTGCTCCTCGACGGCCGGCGGCACTTCTCCTGCACGACCACCGTCACCGAATCCGTGGGCAAGAAGGTCACGACGATCGAAGGGTTGTTCGGCGACGGCAACGACGGGCTCCATTTCGTACAGCACGCGTTCCTTCAGGAGCACGCGTTCCAATGCGGCTACTGCACCGCGGGCATGATCGTGAACACGGTGGCGCTCCTGAACGAGAAGCCCAAACCGACCGACGCCGAGATCGTCGAGGCGATGAACGGCAACCTCTGCCGGTGCTGTAGCTACACGAACATCCTCGCGGCGGTGAAGCGAGCAGTTGCGACGAGATGACGACCGAAGCCGGCCCTTCAGGGCCGGGTATCGCACGGGAGTCGAGCGCGATGCGAATCGAAACCAACCCCGAGATCGATGCCAAGGCGTTTCAATACGACGAGCCGGTCGAGCGCGTCGAGTTCAGCTTCACCAGCGTGTCGCGCCGCGAGTTCGTCAACGTGCTGGGTGCCGGACTACTGATCGCAGTCGTCGCCGATCAGGCGATGGCGCAAGAAGCGCCGACCACGCAGCGCGAAGGCGGCGGACGACGTGGCGGCGGGGGAGGTCGCGGCGGGCGCGAGCAGGCGCCGCAGCCGCTGGCGACGCGCGTCCACATCGGCGAGGACGGCGCGATCACCGTCATGACCGGCAAGGTCGAGTGTGGCCAGGGCGCGCGGGCCGAGCTCACGCAGGCCGCCGCCGAGGAGCTCGGTGTTGCGCCACATCAGATCAACTTGCTGATGGCCGACACGTCGCTGTGCCCGGACGACTGGATCACCGCGGGCAGCCGCTCGACGCCGACGACCGTCCCGGCCGTCCGACAAGGCGCGGCCACCGCGCGCGAGCTGCTGGTCGCGTTCGCCGCGAAGCAGTGGGGCGTTCAACCGTCCGACGTAAAGCTCGAAGGCGGCCGCGCGTCCGACGGCGGAAACCGCACGATGAGCTACGCGGATCTTGCCAAGAGCCAGGACGCGGCCGCCGAGTTCAAGAAGATCATTCCGAGTGACGTGAAGCTTGCGAGCGTGAAGGAGTGGAAGGTGATGGGCGCTTCGCTCGCCCGGCCGAACGGGCGCGACGTCGTCACCGGCAAGCACCAGTATCCGTCGGACGTCACGCGCCCGGGCATGCTGTACGGCAAAGTCCTTCGCGCCGAGTCGTACGGCGCGAAGCTCAAGTCGGTCGACACGAGCGCCGCCAAAGCGATGAAGGACGTGACGGTCGTCGAGGACAACGGCTTCGTCGGTGTCGTCGCTCCCACGAGTTTCGTTGCGAAGAACGCGCTTGGCGCGATCGCGAAGACCGCCGAGTGGGAACCGGCCCCGCACCCGTCGAGCAAGGAACTGTGGGATTACCTGCGCCAGCACGCGCGCGGCGGCGTGCCGGAAAACCCGTTCGCTTCGGAGTTGTCCGGCGCCGACAAGCAGTTCAAGCAGACGTATCACGTGCCGTACGTTCAGCATTGCCCGATGGAGCCGCGGGCCGCGGTCGCGGAGTGGTCGGCCGACGGGAAACTCACCGTGTGGACGGGCACGCAAAATCCCTTCGGCGTGCGCGGCGAGCTGTCGCGCGCGTTCGGCATCGACCAGCAGAACGTCCGCGTGATCGTCCCCGATTTCGGCGGCGGGTTCGGCGGCAAGCATACCGGCGAGTGCGCCGTCGAAGCCGCGCGGCTCGCGAAGGCCGCGGGCAAACCCGTCTCGCTCCGCTGGACACGCCAGGAGGAGTTCACCTGGGCCTACTTCCGCGCCGGGAGCGTGATCGACATCCAGGCCGGGCTCGACGCGAAGGGCAACATCACCAGTTGGTTCCAGCTCAACATCAACCACGGCAACCAATCGGTTGAGACCCCGTACAAGATCGAGCACGCCAAGGGCCAGTTCGTGCCGCTGGAGCCGCCGCCGTTGCGGCACGGTTCGTACCGTTCACTCGCGTCGGCGCCGAACACGTTCGCGCGCGAGGCGGCGATGGACGAGCTGGCGGCGCTCGCGTCGCGCGACCCGCTCGAGTTCCGACTGTCGCACTTGGAGAACCCGCGCCTTCGTGCCGTCGTCGAAGCAGTGACGCAGAAGTTTAACTGGACCAATCGCGTCCAGAATCGCGAGCCGGGCTCCGGCGTGGGCCTAGCTTGCGGCATCGACAAGGGCTCGTACGTCGCGACCTGCGCACTCGTGTCGGTTGACCCGAACGACAAGTCGATCCGAGTGCGCCAGGTCTGCCAGGCGTACGAGTGCGGCGCGATCGTGAACCCCGACAACCTGATAAACCAAGTCCGCGGCGGGATCATCATGGGCCTGGGACCCGCGCTGCGCGAGGCGATGGAGTTCGAGAACGGCCGGATGCGCAACGCGACGTTCTGGAAGTACAACGTGCCGCGGTTCGAGGACGTGCCCGAACTCGATGTCGTGCTGCTGAACCGCACGGACCTGCCCAGCGCCGGCGCGGGCGAGACGCCGCTCATCGCCGTCGCGCCGGCGATCGCGAATGCCGTCTTCAACGCCACTGGGACCCGAGTGCGCGAGATGCCGGTGAAGCTTGCTTGATGCAAAGACGTGACCGACTCGGCACTTCAGTGGCGTGGGCGTCTCGCCCACGCGCTACCGCGTCAGCGGCTCCGAATTGATGACTGCTTCGCAGCGTTGCGCGTGGGCGAGACGCCCACGCCACTGTTATTGCGGCAGCTCGAGCAACACCACATCCACCATCTTCGTGCGCTTGTCCGCCGGAAGCGAAACGCTGACGGTGTTATCCGAGTATTCGAACTTCAGTTCGCTCCCGTCGCCGAGCAGCTTCACGCTCGTCGGTTTCCCCACGCCCTTGAGCGTGATCGTCACGTCCTCTGACGGCTCGATGTCGCTCTCGCGCGTGCCGTTGTCCTTGAACTTCGGCAGTGCGAACAGGTAGCGCGTCGAGCCGCGCATCGTCGCCGGAACCGACGCCCTCTCGCTCGGCGGCAGCGGCTTGGTGCCCTTGATGCTCTCGCCGTTCGACTTCATCCACCCGGCGACGATCGCCATATTCTCGTAGACGCCGTCGCACATCTCGCCGCTGGCCATCGGACCGACGCCCAGCAGGTAGTTCACGCCGAGCGATCGCGACGTTGCGAGTTGTGACAGGACGAATCCCGGCGCGCGGAACGGAATCTCCTGGTGGCTCCACGAGCTCGTCCACGTGTTGCAGAACTCGGCCCACGTCGTCGCAACCTTCGTGGTCGAGAGCCGGCGTTCGTAGGTGATGAAGTCGCCCTTTCCGTGCAGGCGTGGGTTGATCACGATTCCGGGCTGGAGCTCTCGGATGCGCTCGATCGAGATGATCGCGTTGTCGCCGGCGCCGGGCCTGCCGTCGAACCAGAGCAGGTCGATCTTGCCGTAGCGCGTGAGCAGCTCCTCGATCTGGCCGTTCACCTTCTTTGCGTACTCGGCTTGATGCGCCTTGATCTCCTCGTCGGTGTGCTTGGTCGTGCGCGGTTTGAGGTCGGCGTCGAGCGACGGGAACTCGGGGTTGCGCTTCCGCGCGCCGCCGTAGAGGAAGCTCATGTACTCGCGGTCGAAATACCAGTCGGGCGGCGAATAGTACAAGCCCACCTTCAACCCGTTGCGCCGACAGGCCTCGACGTGATCCTTGATCAGGTCGCGGCCGCCCATGTAGTTCTTTGTACTGAAATCACCATACTCGCTGGGCCAGAGCGCAAAGCCCTCGTGATGTCGCGCCGTCAGCACCGCGTAGGTGAAACCCGCTTCCTTCGCCGCCTTCAGCCACTTGTCCGGATCATAGTTATGTGGGTTGAACTCCTTGGCCATCGCCCAGTATTCGTTGGGCGTGATCGACGGCTTCTTCCCATTCAGGTTCCAGTCTTCCTCGCGAATGATTCGCTCGCGCTCGGCGGGATCGTCGATGCGCTTGGCCGCCAGCGCCCGGCCGGGAATCATCGGCCAGGAGATGTTCATCGACTTCACCGAGCAGATGCCCCAGTGGATGAACAGGCCGAAGCCGGCGTCGGGATACCACTGCGCGTCGGGATGCTCATTATGCGACGCGGCTTGGGATTCCTTCGCCGACGCGACGCCGATCGCATCATGCTCGGCTCGTGCGGCGGTGTCCTCACGCGTGGATTGGTGCGCCAACGTCTGTGCAGACATCAGAGATGTCGCGATCACAACGAGCAACAGCCACTTCATCTGCGTGCCTCCGGAAACTACTGAATTAACTTACGTTTGATACGCGCGACGCGTCGCGGCGTTGTCGTCGTAAGCCGAGGTACAAACCCCCGTCCGCATTCGAATGGCGACCGCCGGTGCGGCAACGCTATCGTCGGGGTCATGTTCACCAAGATCATCCAAATCGTCCGTCGCACGGCGGCGTTCGCGCTGTGGGTCATCAGTGGCTTCGGCCTGGCGCAGCGCCTGTTCGCGGGCCTGCGCGCCCGACACTCCCGGCGCGGCGCGGCCGACGAGGTCGTCGTGTACTGCGTCCACCGGTCGTTCTTCCTGTGGGCGCTGATCCTCGCCGGCTTCGTCGGCGCGGCCTGCACGCGCCACTGGCCGACCACCGCCGCGGCGTGGGGCTGGGCGTACGTGCTCGTCCTGGTCTACACGCTGCTGACGTTGCTGTTCGACCTCAGCACGCCGCGCGCGCTGCTGTGGAGCGGCATCTGCGCGCTGGTGTGGCTCGCGTCGTTGTACCTGGAGGACATGAGGAACGTCACGATGCTCAGCGGCGTCGGCCGATACCTCCGCTCGCTGCACCCGCGGCTGGACCCGGGCACGGCCTCGCTGTTGAGCTGGCTGCTGCTGGTCCCGTGGTTCGGCGCGCTGTTCCACAGCTTCGGCCGCGGGCGGAAGGTGTTCAGCCCCAACTCGATCGAGGAGTGGTTCGTCGGCGAAGGCCGCGAGATCACCGACCGCAGCGGCCTGAAGTTCCGCACGCGGTACCGCGACCTGTTCGAGACCGCGCTGGGCTTCGGCGCCGGCGACCTCGAAGCCGTGGACGGGAACCACCACGTCGTGAAGCGCTGGGAAAACGTGCTGTTCCTCGCGCTGGTCTGGCGGCGGCTGGACCTGATCCTCCACCAACGCTCGGCGGTGGTGGAGACGTCATCGGCGGCAAGCGTCGCGCCCGAGGACAACGACCCGGGCGCGACGCACCGGTCGGCGGCATAGTCTGCGCAGATTCACACGGCACGTCCGGCGGGCGCGTATCCACCTCGTTGCTTCGTTGCTTCGTTTCTCGCGTTTGCTAAACTCGCACCATCGGGCGTCATTTCAAACATGTGGGCTGATTTCAGGGCGTGTCTGCTCCTGCGGAGGGGAACCTGATCGTGAAAGACCTGAAGACGAATCGCAAGCGATCCGCTTGCTGCGCCGAGCGACTGGAACGACGTCGGCTGCTGGCAGCGTCGTTGATCAAGGACATCGACACTGCGCCGGCGTCGAACGACCCGCAGGGGCTGACGTCCGCCGGGTCAGCGGCGTACTTCACGTTCACCGACGGGGTCAACGGCTACGAGCCATGGAAGACGGACGGGACGACAGCCGGCACCACACTACTCAGGGACATCAACCCTGGCGGGGCGCCCTCGTTCGCGGCGTACTTCACGCGCGTCGGATCGACCATCTTTTTTTCTGCCGATGACGGGACCGTCGGCTCAGAATTGTGGAAGACCGACGGGACGACCGCCGGAACCGTGCGCGTAGCTGACATCAACCCCGGCGTCGGTTCGTCGAACCCCACGTCGCTCACGGCCGTCGGCAGCACGTTATTCTTCTTCGCCGACGACGGGGTCAACGGGCGCGAACTGTGGAAGAGCGACGGGACCGCCGCGGGGACACAACTCGTGTTGAACCTTCGGCCCGGGAGCGCAGGTCAGACGACGTTCCCACCGGCCGTCAACCTCAACGGCTCGCTCCTGTTCGGCGGCAACAACGGAACGTCCGGCGCACTCTACAAGAGCGATGGCACCGCCGCGGGAACCACGGTCCTCATCGCTTCGGGAACCGGAAGCTTCTTGGGCAGCGTCGGCAAGATCACCACTTCGGGTACTCGCGCATACTTCACGGATCTCAGCGGTTACCTGTTCACCACCGACGGCACGACGGCCGGTACCGTGGTGATCGACAACACGAATAACTCGGTGCTCGACTGGGCAGACGTCTCCGGCACGCTGTACTACACGCGCGGCTCCGGGGGGTTCAGCACCACGCCGCAGCCCGGCACGCTGTACAAGACGACCGGCGGCGCGCGGACGGCGATCACCGGGACGTTTAACAACTCCTACTATCTCGCCGCCAGCGGCGGCGCGCTCTACTTCGCCGCTAGCGGGACCGTTTCCGGCGGCGAGGAGCTGTATCGCACGACGCCCGCGTCCAGCAGCGCGGCCATCGTGAAGGACATCGTCAGCGGGTTCAACAGCTCCTTCCCGCGCGCGTTGCGCGACGTGAACGGCACGCTCTTTTTTACCACGGGCGACACGACCAACGGCTACACGCTCTACAAGAGCGATGGCACCGCCGCGAACACCGTCGCCGTGAAGTCGCTCGTGACCGGTCCGACGACGTTCGACCCGGTCAAGTCGGCGGTGGCCGTCGGGAGCCGTTACGCGTTCGTGTGTCCGAGCACGACGATCGGCTACGAAGTATGGGCGAGCGACGGGACTGCCGCGAACACCGGCGTGTTGAAGGACATCTATCCCGGGACCGAAGGTTCGCTCCCTTACATTTTCAACGCGCGACTCGGCGGGTACGTCTTCATGCAGGCTCGCGAGCCGACGATGGGGAACGAGTTGTACAAGACCGACGGTACTCCGGGCGGGACGGTACTCGTCAAAGACATTGATCCGGGGCCGAACTACTCGAACCCCAGCAGCTTGACCGAGGCGCTCGGCAAGATCGTGTTCATCGCGACCACCGCCGCCGCGGGGACCGAGCTTTGGAGCACCGACGGCACGTCCGCGGGGACGGTCTTGGTGAAGGACATCAATCCCGGTTCCGACGGCTCGTACCCCGGCGGGCTGACCGAGATGAACGGCTGGCTCTATTTCGTCGCGAACGACGGGACCAGCGGCGCCGAATTGTGGCGGACCGACGGCACGGCGGCGAACACGCAGCGCGTCATCGACCTTTACCCGGGTTCGAACGACGGCGTCAGCGGCTCGCCGGTGCGAATGGGGAATTATCTCTACTTCAACGGGACGACCGGAAGCGGAACCGGCAACGAACTGTGGCGCACCGACGGCACGGCCGCCGGCACGGCGCTGGTGAAGGACATCAACACCGGCTCCGCGTCGAGTTCGCCGGGCTCGTTCGCCGCGATCGGCGGCACGCTCTACTTCACCGCGTCGGGCCCCGGTTCGACGGGTGTCGAGCCGTGGAAGTCGGACGGCACGGCCGCCGGTACCGTCCTCGTCAAGGACATCCGTCCCGGCAGCGGCGACTCGTCGCCGAGCGGGTTCACGCTCTACAACGGCGAGGTCTATTTCGGCGCAAACGACGGCACCAACGGTGCCGAACTCTGGAAGACCGACGGGACGCCGGCCGGCACTGTGCTGGTCAAGGACGTGCGCAGCGGATCGAGCGGGTCGTCACCCTCGCGGTTCACCGTGCTCAACGGTGCGCTGCTCTTCTTCGCGGCCGACGCGGTCGGCGAACCAACGCTTTGGGCGACCCGCGGAAGTGCCGCAACCACCGCGATGGTCGCCGACTTTTCCCCCGGTGCCACGCAGACGACCTATTTGGTTTCCCAAGGGACCACGGTCGCGGGCGGGCGCATGTTCTTCTACGTGCAGGACAGCCGCTACGGCGAGGAGATGTGGAGCAGCGACGGCACGATCCTCGGCACCGGGTTGGTGCAGGACCTGTACCCCGGATCGCTCGGGCAGGTCGGCTTTCCGGTCGCGTTCGGCAGCGACATCCTCGCGCCGGCCGACAACGGTGTGACCGGGCTCGAGCTGTACCGCTACTCCGACACCTTCGGCCCGGTCGTCACCGCCGCGCGCATTTCCGCAGCGGCGGGCGGCGCGACGCAGCTCAAGATGACGTTCAACGAGAACGTGCAATCGAGCCTGGCCGCGTCGGACGTCGTTGTTACCGACATCGCGACGAACACGAACGCAAGCGGACTGCAACTCGCCGGTTACGATTTGTCGACGAACACCGCCACCTTTACGTTCGCGGGCTATCCTGGTGGTGTCTTGCCGTCCGGGGCGTATGAAGTCCGATTCACCTCCGTGAACGCGGTAAGCGACGCTGCAGGCAACACAATTCAGTTCAACGACTGGTTCGACTTCATCTGGGTAAGCGGGACGGCCAGCGCTGACTCCGCGCGCGTCGTATACGATTCGGCACATACCGAGTGGGACGTCTATGTGAACGGCTCAGCTACCCCGTCCTTCCGAGACGATGCAGGCGATTGCAAGTCGATCGCGTTCAGCGGCCTCGGGGGTGACGATACGTTTGTCATCGACCTCAACGGCAACGCCGTGCTCCCTCGCGACGGCATCAGCATCGACGGCGGGACCGGCACCGACGTGCTCCTCGTTTCCGGCGCGCCGAACACTTCCGACGCGGTCACGTTCCGCCCCGGATTGTTCAGCTTAGCTGGCGCGCGAGACGCCGAGCACGTCAACGTCGAGTCGATCCGCTTCGACGGCCGCGGCGGCGCCGACAGCGTGTACGTCGCCGGGGGTGCCGCGGTTGCGTTCCCCGTCACGCAGCGCTTGTCCAGCCTCACGCTCGGTGCTGGGGCGACGGCGAGCGTGCTCTCCGGAGGCGACAAGGTGCTCGTGGTCAGCCAGAGCCTCTCGCTCGACGCCAGCGCCGTCCTCGACCTCAACGACAACGACCTCATCCTCGACTATTCCGGTTCCTCGCCCCTTGCGGCGATCCAGCAATTCATCGGCTCCGCACGCGCGAACGGTAGTTGGACCGGCGCCGGCATTACTTCCGCCGCCGCGAGGAACAACCCGCAGCACAACTCGACGATCGGATTGATGGAAGCGTCCGAGTACAAGGCCCTCCTCAACAACCCCAACGCCACGTTTGACGGCGAGCCCATCGACTCCACCGCGGTGCTCGTCAAGTATACCTATTACGGCGACGCCAACTTCGACGGGCGGATCACGTTCGACGACTACGTCCGGATTGACACCGGCTTCAACGCCCACCGGACCGGTTGGACGAACGGCGACTTCAACCTCGACGGCACGGTGAACTTCGACGACTACGTGTTGATCGACATCGCGTTCAACACGCAGGGCGCGCCGCTGTCGCGACAAGTCGGCGCACGGATCGCGCGCTGAGCGCGCCCACGACCTCGCGCCACGCCGGGACTGAGCGGTATTCCGCGAAGTCCCGGATCTCCCGGCGCATCCGGGGCTTCGCGGAGTACCGCTCAGTCCCGGCGTGCTCAGGTCGTCGTCAGCTCCAGGGAAGTGCCCGGCAAACCATCCGCCGGCGCGCGGTCGCCCTACATTTTTCCTCCTTCGGCGCGATTTTCCGCGCGCGATCGTAATCAACTCTGCGTATACAAGCGCGGGGGACAAGGAGGAACCGCATGCCACGCCCTCTCGTCGCATCGGCCGACGCGCTCGACGCGCTCGAGCCGCGCAGGCTGCTCTCGACCATCAACTGGGTCAACCGCGGGATGGCCTCCGACCGCTTCGGCGAAGTGTTCGGCGGCCAGGCGAACGTCGCCCGCGGCGTGATCGATGCGGCGATCGACCGGTGGGAACGCGTCATCACCGACTTCAACAACGGCACCAACACCTTCGACCTGACGATCGCCATGCGCGGCACCGGCACGGGCTTCGGCGGCGTGGGCGGCGGGTCGGGCGTCATCGTCTTCGACCGCGGCAACGACACGACCGGTGACGGCCTGGGCGACGGCGACGGCTGGTTCCTCGACCCCACGCCCATGGACGACGCCGAGTTCAACGGCACGCTGATCAACGCGTTCGCGGGCAGCGCGCCCAACGGCAGCCCCGCGTTCGGCAAGTCCGACCTGCTCACCGTCGCGATGCACGAGATGGGTCACGCGTTCGGCGCTTACTCCAACGCGACGATGAACGCGCTGGGCACCGACACGAACATCGCCGACACTCGATTGCCGAGCTTCATGTGGTCTTCCTCCGGCCGGACCGAGACCGGGCAGAAGACCTTGATCGCCAACGTCGGATCGAGCTCACCGCGCGACTCGAGCAAGCGCCCGACGCCGCCGCCGATGCCGGCGAGCACGACGTCGTTCACCGTCCCGCCGAACGCTCGGCGGACGGCCTTGACGTCGTCGAGGGGCACGCTCACGGTGGCGAATCGACGTGAGCGGCCTTCGACGGGATGGTTCAGCGACAGCTTGGGCGCCATGATCGATCCGT
>Ga0081539_10002148_pt1 | contig 29133 bp, 32 predicted proteins | sample TabmetS4T2R2_FD_71023 | JGI IMG/M metagenome (GOLD analysis project Ga0081539, IMG submission 71023) | Tabebuia heterophylla rhizosphere microbial communities from the University of Puerto Rico - S4T2R2 | ecosystem: Host-associated > Plants > Roots > Rhizosphere ... | reverse complement strand
CCTCAAACGTCGGTAATTAAGGAACGATCTGAATGATTGCGGGTTGCTTGTTTGGCCCCTGCAAGTAACAGTTACGGTAACCTGGTTCAGGTTCGCTAATTGATCGGGCAATCGCACGATCACCTGTGTAAGCCAATTGAAGCTCGGCACTTTCGCGATGGCTTCGACAGGCAAAACAAAAGTGTTGTTCTGAGCATCCCTGGCTTGCACGGCTACGATCGAAGAGTCGTCTCCTGGAAGCAAGTCGATATTTGCCACCAGCAGCATTAAACGAGTTCGTTGATCCGAGCTGAAGTTGTTGGGGTTCGTAAAGTGGTACGGATGTGACGTGAACGTAATCGAATCGAGTGCGAATGCATGATTTGATGTCTCCTCAACGATGATGACAGGTGTGGTTGATGGCGTCGTTCGCTGATAGACCCGCACATAATCAACCAACACTGAAGAGTTAACGCCTTCACCTTGTGCGCCGTCGCGAAGCGTTGTGTCATAGATTTCGATCCGTTGAGTCATACAAAGATTGGATGGAGCCAGTGGTGGGTGATAGCGCTTTTGCGCACAAAGGTGGAGTACATGTGTCTGCAATTGAACGAAATCCCGCTACATACGAACACATCGCGCCTGAAGCCGTTGGCAACAATCGACGTGTGCTGGTTTCAGATCTTGCCGGTCGCGCAAACCTGCTCGCTAAAGCGCGAGAGCTCGGAATTGAATTGAGTGACGAACAAGATCTCCTCAATGAATTGAAACGGTTGGAGAATGAGGGTTACGAGTTCGAGGCCGCGGCGGCGAGCTTTGAGTTGCTTATTTCTCGGCTTCGAGGCAGCTATCGGCCATTCTTCAAACTACTTGGGTTTCGTGTAATCGATGAACATCGTGGCGCGGTGATGCCGATGAGTGAAGCCACCGTGAAGGTGAAGGTTGGCGATCTCATCGAGCATACCGCAGCGAGCGGAAACGGGCCGGTCAATGCGCTCGATAAAGCGCTCAGAAACGCTTTGAAGGGATTCTACCCCTCGCTCTCGGAGATCAATCTTGTTGACTACAAAGTGCGGGTTATATCAAGCAATCTTTCCGGCACGGCGAGTCTGGTGCGGGTACTGATCTATTCCGGCGACGGTAGGACCAGACGGGGTACGGTTGGTGTTTCAGCAAACATCGTCAAAGCCAGTTGGCAGGCGCTCGTAGACTCTGTTGCCTACAAATTAACCAGCGATGGTGTCACCCCGGTTTGCGACGAACTTGAAATGGATGCTTTGAAAGAAGCGATTGGCTAGAGGTGATATCATGAGGCGCCAGTAAAGGGAGAGCACGCATGATCACTGTGGCTAATAGAATTTATGTTGCGAAGGAATATGCTGAGGCCTTCGAAGAAAGGTTTCGTGCGCGAGCGGGACTTGTGGATCAAATGCCGGGCTTCATTTCTAACCAGGTGCTGCGGCCGGTTAATGAAGGCGACCCGTATGTTGTCTTTACTCTTTGGAATAGCCGGCAGGACTTCCTCAACTGGGTGCGGTCAGACGCGTTCCTGAAAGGACACGCTCAGTCTGGAACGCTGCCGAAAGAAGCTTTTGTTAAGTCGAATGTACTGGAGATGCATGAGGTGGTCCAGGATTCGAGTCGTCCTGATTTACCAGCGGAGCCGCATGGTGGTCCGTTCAAGATGCATTAGGTCTTAGCTGTTGAAACACGCATTTTGAAACCCAAAATTATTCAAGTCGCTGGCTTCGGGTTCACGATCGCATACGCTGCGTTCATCGTGTGGATCTATGCGATGGAGCCACGAACGTTCAAAGAGGTGACAACCAGTGCTGAGGTGGCCGCAGGCACCTACCAGATCAATCAGGAAAACTACAACTCAGCTCTTAGCCTCTTCCGGCGGGAGCAGTTTCGTGCGGCTCGCGACGAATGGCAGCGCGCAGATCCGGCGCAGCGAGATGCCCGCACACAGTTTTACATAGCGTATTCGTTTTACCGCGAAGGTTGGGGCCGCGTTTATTTCGATCGGGAGTTGTTCAAGCAAGGTTTGGACACGGTGAATCGAGCGATCGCACTGTCGCCAACGGGCCCGCTGACGATCGATGATCCTGACTTGCAGATGCATGCTGCGGCGGAGTTAAAGACCGAACTTGAACAGGGATTAGAGCGCAACTGGAGTGACGTCAATCCACTCAAGGTTTTGCGAACAAGGAAGTGAGGGAGTTGACTACTACTCGTGCCACAAACCGCGCGCTGGTGGACTTTGTCGTACTACCAGTTCTTTTTCTGACAGTAGCGCTGCTGGGTGGTTTGCGAATCGGTGCGGAGAGTCGAACCTTCATTTTTATTGCGCCGCCCCTGGTTACGCTGTTACTCGCCGTTCTATTGATGCTGCTCCTCGTCCGCGGTGGTCTAATCAGATTTCATCAATGGGTTAGCAGCGACTTTCCGCCGCTTACAAACGTGGCGCATGTCTGGATGTTCATCACCGTCTTCTTCGCCTCCGCACAAGCTTTCAACTCTGTATTACCTGAGCGCGGTTTGGTCCACTGGCTGTTTTCGTTCTGTTTTCTCTGGACGCTCTGGAACAATCAGTTTTCGTCCTTCGACGCGCGTCGGCTCCTGCGCAGCCTCGCGATACTATTCGGGACGGCTTTTGTTCTGAAGCATATGCTACTGGCGAGTCTTTTTAGTCCCGAAGACGGATGGCTCAAGCGGGTGGCGGGAACGTTATTGCAGGGTGTGGCTACCGGAACACTCGACGCACCTGGGTTTGCACCGGTCACCGGCTACATCGCTTTCTTTACGTTGTCGCTCTATGTGGTGGGACTGATCCTGTTGGCATTTGCGGTGAATGGCCAGACTGCAGTGGCCAGTCACATGCTCGTGGACGAGCATCGACAACTACCTGTTGCTGAGCGACAGGCCATACGCGAAGCGATTCTGGATGAGCCGGGTGACTAGGGGACTCGAGCCTCAAGCGTCGAATTCATAAGTTCTCAAGTTTTTTCCAGAATACACAACCCGCTCTCAAGCTCGTCTCGGGTGAATAAGCTCAATGAATATGTCGGTTTCGCGAACAAACGATCATGGGTATTGAACTCTCAGATTTTTCAGGCTTGCAAAAGACTCGCTGCTGCCGGAAGGGTCCGTGCCAGAGCAGGCGGTTCACATTCCTCCTGTGGCTTTCCGACTGCTCGTCAACATCCTGACTCAGATGGCGAAAGGAAATGCGATCACGCTTACTCCTGTCCGCGCTGAGCTTACCACCCAGGAAGCTGCTGACTTGCTAAATGTTTCGCGACCGTACTTGGTTAGCTTGTTGGAAGCTGGTCAGATACCGTATCGCCGAGTCGGAACACGACGCCGCATCCTATATAGAGATCTCGCTGCATACAAAAGACGAATTGATGCTGATCGCCGCGCCACCTTGGACGAATTGACAGTTCAGGCGCAGGAACTCAATATGGGTTATGATTAGTTCCCGCGAACATGGCGAATTTCACTGTCGTTTACGATGCTTGTTTGCACAACCCACCCAAGATGCGAGACCAATATTTGGACAGTGCTGTTAATCTGTCCAAAAAACTGGCCACAAATCCACGCATTCAAGGATGAACCGCCAGCTATGTAGAACTGGATTGTCAATGTAAGTCAGCTTCGATAAACTGCTGCTCATGTTGAATGAATACCACAAAAGATGGCACCTTGAATTTGAGCATCAAGGTAGGCGCGGCCGATGCTGATGTTGCAGTTATTGTTCAAGTGAGAGCCGTGACTCCAGAGGATCGTGTGGACGCGAAAGGATGGCCCAGCGATTTTTTTGAGCGCGTTGCCGGATCGATGCCGATTTGCAGCTTCCGTCTCAGGCACCTTTGAGGATCGGATTGCTTTGAATGATCTTTCTTCCGATACCAACGCGTGCATTACGTTGCTGAGGCGGCGCGACGATCGTCTGGTACAGCGAACTCCCGTCACCTTACAAACCTTGCTTTGATTTCGGCGTGTGCCACTGTTTCCCCCGATTCAGCCTGTTTAAGTCCTAGCTCAGTCTTTGCGAGAAAATAAAGCCGCTCCATTGCGTCTTCTACGATGGCACCGTCTGGAAGGTCTTCAATCGCGCGAATGACCTCACTTTGTATTTGTGGCGTTTTCATTGGAGGAATAACGATACCATCCCTGGTTAACTCGTCGCAAAAGCAGCACGTTGCAGCAGTGATGACGTTCCTATTTCTTTACATCACTTCCGCAATTTGATGTTCCCAAAACAGCGATCCTGGCACGTCGGAGATGCATAACTTCTTAGTTTTTGGTCAAACTTGCGGCAAATAATTGCTTCCAGCGGCGGCTAAGAATTGGTTTCAAGTTACAGATCATGATTGATCTTGCGAAGCTGTTTGCAAACGTCGGATCGTGACCCTCGGCGCCCGGCTCTGTTTATTAGACGTTGCAGCGACTTCTTTTATGGCTATAAAGGACATGAAGTCATGGCTTGTGTAGTAATTTGTTGGCAGAACGAAACGAGGCCTGTCCATGAAAAGCGTGAACATCACCGAATTGAAGAATCGTCTGAGCGTATATCTTAACGACGTGAAAGCCGGTGAAGAGATTCTGGTGCGCGACCGCAACCAGCCGGTCGCCCGAATCGTCCCGCTAGTACGTTCGAGAGATCAGGACGAGGAATTGCTGGCACTTGCTGCGCAGGGAAAACTGCGCCTGGGCGAGGGTCTTCTTGAAGAGTCCTTCTGGGAGATGCCGGCGCCGCACGTTGCTGCCGCCGCTTTGCGCCGCGCTGTCGAACCGGAGCGCGATGAAAACTAAGAGCGGGCGAAAATCACGGCCGCCGATGATTGCTTTCTGGGGTACGAGCGCTCAGAATTCCAAATCGGAGCACATTACATGAATCTAAGTGAACGCATCACGATGGATCCGGAGATTTGCCACGGCAAACCAACGGTTCGCGGCCTCCGATATACGGTGGAATCTATTCTTGAATTATTGAGTTCCGGGATGGCCATTGAGCAGATTTTGGCCGACTACGAAGACTTAGAACGAGAGGATATTCTCGCCGCGTTAGACTTCGCCAGGCAACTCAGCCAGATAAAGCGCATCGAGCCAATTGTGGCATGAAGTTCTCATTGATGCTCAACTTCCACGACGTCTCATTCACCAATTACGCGCAGCAGGACTTGAAACAACTCATAACCTAGATCTTCGTCATGGGAATCGGACCACCGATCGAGAATTCATCAGTTGTTGGTCTGATCGCCGTTAAGTTGTCAATCTAGGATCTAGCTTGAATGCTTCCATGCTGCCTATTACTAACTTCTTGAAGTCAGTGTGCGCTGGATTCATGAGGTAATTGTTTTCGTTTTCAATGACCGAGGCACCCTGAGTACGACTGATGAACCTCTGGAGATCCAATCGTCGTCATGGTCACCCCGCACGATTGAGGATCTTGAGGCGATCGCTCAATAAATATCTGCAGACTCCAGTGCGTATGCCGCAACGGTCCTGAAGTCGTGAGATTCGGATTTGCCATCTCAAATGATTGACATCAGGGCTGCTTCTATTTGACCAGTCCGAGTCTTGATAACTCGGCCCTGAATTCACGCCAACTGACGATTTGGACATTTCCATAAGACTCGCCCAATAAACGTAGATCAGAGTCTTCTGTGGTCAGAAGGTGTGCATGGCCATCAACAGCACAGGCTATATAAATGGCATCGTCAAGATCACGCTCCGCTGAACACGGCGCTTGCGAAATGCGACGGCGGGCGTTGCGCATGCTTGCGACGGACACCGCTACTGGCGGCCAGAGTTGGAGCGCGGCCAGAAATAGTTGAAATCCAACGCGATCAAATTCCGCTCGCCGCATGATCCGATTATCTGATTCAATGGCATCAGCACCTCGTTCATAATCATTGATAATGTCAGGAGTTCATAACCAACGAAACTTGGGCTCAGTCAAGAGTCCCAGAAGCTCTCGCTTTTGATGCTAATCCTGGGCGGTCACGACGCGCGAGGAACATCGTTAAAACTATCTGCGCGTCTACAACGACCCGCAACTCTTCCTCGCTTTGATTTGGATGCTCGGGTGGCGTGCTCACCCGCATGACACCTTACGGCCAGACCTACGGCGCGGTCGTCGCGCTCCGCGCAATGATTCTCCAACGAGTCCTTCCATCTCCTCTTCGCTGGACAGTGGAACTTCTCCGCTTCGAGACTTAAGGCGCTCTTGAGAACGCGTGAAAGTCGCCTCAATTTCCGCGACGAGCAGATGTAACAACGCGCGCCGCATATCTTCCAGGGTCGTGAAAGGAACAACTGCTGCCGCCGGTTCGCCGGGGTAGTGAGCACTACCCTTCCTTTTGCGGCGAGCTCTAAGGTGCGGCGCATTTCAGCGCGTGCATCGGCGATGGCCATGAACTGCTGCGGCCGGCCAAGGTAGGATGCTACTCGCAGCAGCACTGCAGCTTTCTCGTCCGGACTGATTGAGTCATGTTTCATAGATTACCTTTTAAGCATTGTACAGATAAGTACAGAAAAGGAAGCGACCGGAGCGTGAAAGAGCACGCAAAATTTTCCCTGATTGGCTGTTATGATTGCACAATTAGATCAGAGCTTCGCTTTCAGAAGGTCGCTCGCACCTACTTGATACTGTTCGATCTTCGACACAGGTTTCCAATTCAGTCGAGGGTAGATTCTGAATCGCGATCCTAATTCGGCGGATTTGCTGAATGCCAACAAAATGCGAGTACTCCCTTTCTATACCCATACTGGCGCTTAATCGTTACGTTTGCGCCACGCCTGATAAGCGGCGATCCATTCAAAGCCTTCCGGAAGCGGTTCAACCCATTCCAAGGAGTTTACGTCTACGCGATAAGCGCGTCCTTTACGGCGGCAGACCGTGATAAGGCCATAACCTGATCTTGGCCATTCGAAGCGTCTAACCTCTATCGTTTCACCAATGAGCTTCGCGCGAAAAGGACAGACGACTCGTTCCTCAATCTTGCGCGCTTCCTTGGTACCTCCAAGCCAGGGGATCTCAGCCTTCACGATCAGTCCGTCCGCCACGGTCGCGTCTGAACGCAATTCATCTTCCGACATGCCTTCCGCCAAGCCCTTCAATACGTGAAAGGCCGAGTCGGCAGATTCGATGTCGAAATGGACCTTGCCAGCTACAAACGGGAACACAGTTTCAACAGTGAAAAAAATCTCGGCAAATCTCGGCAAAACAGGGAACGGCGGCGAACCTGCAATCCGCTGTGGTTTTGTAAGTGATTGAAAATAAAGGGGAAGTTGGTAGCGGGGGGCGGGATCGAACCGCCGACCTTGGGGTTATGAATCACGCGGGATGCGGAAACGTAAGTAATTGATTTTGAATCGAGATGCAGCCACGAGCAAATCAAGGGTTTTTACGTCTGTTTACATCCAGTTCCATCTACTCACCGCGCTGTTCTATTTATTCCTGCCACAATCCTGCCACAGCATTTTTGAATTGACTAAAAGCTGTGGAGATTCGCTCAACGAAGTGAATTAGTTGTCGTCTCATAGTTCCTTAGATCGTTGCCGATTAGGCGGACTCCACCCATCCGCGTTCGACGGCCTTGTACCGAGAGCCTGCCGATGTCACTGATCAGGATTTGACAAGCTGAAGTTGTTCACGAAATCGGTGAGTTCCTTAAAGCTTACCACTCGATTGGAGCAGGTAGACGATGGCGAAGTGACGAGGAAGTTAAAGGTGAAATTCTCCTTCATACTACTGGTCCTAACGATCTCGCGCCTTATGTATCGGTTGCGTCTTGAGGGATCGTTATCGGTTTCCTTCTCCTCGTAGTAAATGATCGTGTACATCGTCGCGTCTGTTTTGTGTCGTCGGACTCGTAAAATATTTCCTAATGGAATAGACCTCGTTGGATGTCTCAATTCAAGGCGGCTCTCGAGTGCAGCCGGATCCACTTGGCCCCGACAAACACCTCTAACCTCATCCTGAGTCACGACAAACTTAGTGTCCAGAACCACCCGACGCATATCAAGTTCACCTGCTAATACAGTGCCGCTCTGATCAGTATCAGTCCAAAGATCTGCAGTTGCTATTAATCGAAACTTAATCTGCCAAGCCGGCCAACTCGGCTCTGCGGCCATTAAGGCAGCCGCGACGCCCGAAACAAATGCGGCGGATTGAGATGTACCGTCTGCGCTCCCATACTCGCCGTTGTAGAGTGCGCTAAATATCCCTTCTCCTGGAGCCGCTATGCCTACCCATTGGCTTCCAAAATTTGACGCTGCAACATCTGACCGCAACAACCGCAATGGCTGTGCATTAGGCGGTGTAGTAGACGCGGCTACCACCAGGACATTATCCAGATAACTTAGCGAGGCAAGGCTCTGCTTTTCCACTTCTTTCCCGTCGTTCCCGGCGGATATCACAAAAAGTGGGAAAGGATTCTGTAAGACAACAGACCTCAGCAATTCCGTGCCGGTAAATGGTTGAACATCGGCGCCGTCAGATTTTGGCTGCTCTCCCAGACTGATATTGAAGAGGCGCACCGAATTGTTGGACTCGATGAATTGAGCCAGGTCTTCAGCCATCACGCCATGTAAGCGCGCCGCCGGGTATACCCCCACCATCTTCGTGTTGGCTCGTGCGCCGATAATCGCCGCGATATGTGTTCCGTGGTCTAGATCGCGCACAAAGGTTGTTGGGTTTGACCGTGGTACGTCATTTAAGGGCCGACGTTCTACGTTAGCGTTCGGGGGTGTGAACACCTGTAGGGCCGATTGACCGTCCGATTCTCTAAATGCCGGGTGAGAACTATTGAACTTATTGTCTACGATAGCAACTGCGGGCACCCCGACAGCTTGCGGCAGGCAGTGCCCGATAATGTCGAGGGCGCGGCTACTCACATTAGTACCGGTTGGTTGGCAATCCGCATCACTCACAAAATTAAACAATGAGTACGGAGTCTTACGGGTAGAATGGACCGATTTACTCGCATTTGAGTAAGGCGCGGACGTTGATGTGAATCCGGTTACGTTCTTGCGCGAAACGATTCTGTTCAATTGCGAATTTGAGTTGAAAAGATCTTGTTTTCGCAGGGCCAGTCTGATTCTTGCGGCTTCAATTGGAATTACGAAAAAGCCCTCCTTTTCTTCTAGAATGTTCGAGCCCCGATAGCCGGGATTAAGCTTCTCTAATGTCGCCTTTAAGTTGTTCTCGTTTATCCACGTTGGAGCGAGTGCTTGAGCAAATTGACCGAGCGATTTATCTAACAGATCTTTGAAAAACGCCTGCTTATAAAGGTGAGGATCCAGTGGAAAAATCACATTTCGTTTCGCTGTATAAGTTGTGATCGCGATATCGGGAAGCGCGATGGACTGATTGCTTTGAATCCTTAACTCCTTAAGCGATTTGCCAGATCGAGTTTCAGAATCGGCCGAGGCGGCGGCACATATTCTCACATTCAGTTTGCAGAACAAGCTGTCAAATTCAGGGGTGTAACCGGTCGGCAGGATCTTTTCTGACAACACAAGTTCGCCCAGCGTAGTAGAAGTGGTGAGGTTGTAGCCTTTTACTGGTAGTTGTTCAGTGTCATAGAGATATTTGTAGAACTCTACCATTTGAAGCGAACTTAACATTCCTTCGAAAAATAACGTTGCGGGAAGTACGACCGGTTCTCGTTTTACCCGCTCACGTTTAGCTTCGAGGGTGAAAATCTCATCTCGTCCCACCACAAGTGAAACTGGATCATCAAACAACTGCGCATAGGGAAAGAAAGATGCCTCTCCTCCATCAAGTGGAATTAGCGCAAGTCGTAATTGTGATTTATCCAGGACATACGCTACGTTGTTGGCTACCGACACATCCACTGCACTGCGCACAGCTCTGCGAAAATCGATTAGTTCCGAGCGACTGATATTTGTGTATCCTGATAACGTCTTCCAATCTTCAGATGGTTGTGGCTGAGTTTTGAGTCGGCTCTCATCGAGGGCGAACCGATACAATAAGCTGTCACCGGAATCAAATGCGATCACGTTTCCGTCTGAATACCGAAGAGTATCGGCGACGCGTGTTGAGTCCGGGAATCTGTATTCTTCAGCAATTTCCTTTCGCCCCAGGTCCAGTGCAAAAATCTTACGGGCACCAGCATCCGAGACGAATAACCAATGCCCAACTGCAGTTAAGCTGGTTGGTTGTTGCAGCGGCGCACTCGCCAACAGTAGCTGTGGTGCTGCGCCAGCAACTATTGAGAAGATTGCGCCTGCCCGTGGGTCGCAGACATAAATCGTGCCGGCGTCGTCTGTCGTGATATCGGTTGGTTCAATTAGAGGCGCGCCCGTCCAAATTCGATCAGCCGTTGACATTTCAATCGTGGCTCTGGATTGTTTGGGGCCAGACTGACTATCAGTCTTTACGCGGTAGATCGATTTAGCGGAGCTATCTAACCACAGAAGGTAACCATTTTGAAGGTGCAATCTGCGAGCATGTTTCGCTTGCGACTCCTGAGTCAGAGCTAGAGCACTGAAACAGTTACAGGAAAGAACTATGAATAGCACGAAGCACGTCTTATTTCTTGATCTTCGGGGGAATGAAGGAAAAACTCTCATTGTCGTCCTCATTACGAGCGAACTCAGGTTATTAGCAACCGGGTATCTCAGTACATAAGGGACTGGCCCGGAGGGCGCGCAGAATCGCATCACCCTTGACAGCCAGATTCCTCCCCATGTTGTTCGGACGAAAGATTCCGAAATAATGGAGGCCCACAACCTTACCAGTTGCTTCGTCCAGCACGGCTGAACCTGAACTTCCTCCATCAGTGTCGCAGAGATGATAAAAATCATCGGGACGATTGGGCCTGTCAGACACAGACTCCGCTTGCACAATGCAATCGATGACGGAGATAGTTTTCAATTTCGCACTCGGATGCTGCACAAGGATTAACCTCTGATTGGTGTGAACGGGCTCAGTGGCAAAACTAACAGTTGACCATCGATCCACTGGAGAGGATAGTCGCAGAATGGTGAAGTCGAGATCAGGGTTAGGCAGTTCAATCTTGCTAAACGTCCGGACTTCTTTACTGGCAGCTCCAAGTTCGACACCAAATTCAGCTCTAGCCGTTTCGAGTTGCGGGTCTTTAGAAATACAGTGATGATTAGTCATCAACAAAGTCGGTGTCAGTAGGAAGCCTGTGCAACTGCTTTCTGCTTGAGTTGATGCTTTTTGAAAGAAGACTAGGGCAGTGGGACGTCCATAGGCGTAGTAGCGATGGTCCGTACCGTAGGCACCTACCAAATCTCTCATGTCGTTCCGACCTGTTGTGAATACCTTTTCCCCCGGCTTGAAAAAGTAATAGTTCAGTCGGTCGATCACGACCTTGAGCCCCTCGGGTTTCGCATTTGCCCGCAGTTCTACAGTCACCCTTCGACCAGGGATCAATTGAGTCCATCTTGAGCTCCGACCTTCAAACGAAGTGCCGGTCAGCTTGTCGATTGTTCGGTTGTTTCCGTCGAGCACAACCAGCCACCAGGATTTGTCAGGGGTTTTCGACTCAATCTGGACGTGCAGACGCAGGAATTGGGTGGGTGTCTCATGCTCATACGTGTAGGTCCACTGAAGTTGACCACCACCCTCAAAGACATCAGGTGTTCTGACATTATCGAGCACCCTTGTTTTGGAGTATTCAGGCAAGGCATCCTCGGCCTCGTTCTGACCGACGACTACGGATGCTCCACTGAGAATCAAAACAAAAGTACACACACATAGTTTTAGTGGGGTTTTCATAGATTCGTGCCTTTGGGCCAACGAGTTGCCTTCAACCTACTGCTTAATCTGGTCTAACGTCTGGAAGCCGCTGTGCTTTCGGATTTGTTTAGAACTCGAGAACTCGATGTAGAACGGTCGGAGGATCGCAAAGACCTGTTCGTCCCTATTGTTGAAAAGAGTAGCGTCGATACTGACGCCAGCAGAATGCGCAATTCGTGCATTCCAAAATATGTTCTTTCGCGTACGGTTTGTCCCCGATGCCTTAACATCCAGGTCGAGGACATACGTGTCGTCCTTCTTTAGGATGTCCGAGAGTCGTTCTGCCCGAATGAGATTCGTTAACAATGGTAGCTTTGTAACGTCGTCCACTGATGTTAGAAGTGTCCGCACGTCAGCAAGACTGGTCTTAAATGTGTCGATAGCCGCAGCAGCTTCTGTTATTGCTTTGATCTTGCTTGATATCACAAGCCGATCAGCCTCCTTGCCTGCGAGTTCCTCAGTTAGGTCCGCGACGTTGATCGCTGGCTGTTTCTTACCGCCGCTGTCTTTTTCCTTCCCGTTCTTCTTTGCTTTCTCAGACTCGGCAATCTTTTGCTTCAACTTGGCAATCTCTTCATCGAGCGTTTTTAGTGTTGCCTTTAGCTCTTCTACTTTTTCATTGTCTTTTCGTACCTCATCATCACCCTCGGTTATCTTGCTCAGTAGGCCTCTATAAGCGCTAAGAAGTAATCCAGATCCGGGGTTCGCGGAAACGCCTATTGGGTACACCGCTGGGTGAAAGATCGTATCGACCTTGCATTGATTATTAGTGGTATTCAGGAGGTCGTTCGTCATCAAACTTACAATCATGCGCGTATTCACCGTTACGGCTTGGTCTTTGAACTCAGTGTCTGTCCTGAACAGATTGATTAGAGTTGCTGCGCTCGAAACGAGTTCAGTTGCCGCCGGAATCAACAGTGTCGGAGCGAACTCTGGACCCTCAGCTTTCTCTGGCAACTCCCGAGCATCCTTGGCTTGGTTGATGAGCCTTACATATTCATCTTTGAGGAAATCGATCTGCGCCAGGATGGCGCGGTACCTTTCAACTGCGCTGCGATCATTACCGCTGTTGATTACCAGAGTTTTCATTGGCTTCGCGGTTAGGGCTTTGATCGGAGTGGGTGTAGGGTTCGGCGCGGGACTGCCGTTTATGGAGCCGCAGAGCTGTTCGACCACTCGAGAAGCAGCGACGCGTGCGCTTGCTTCCGCGAGAATCTGCGTCTCGATGAACTTAAATCCTTCCGATGTCGTGACGTTTCCCGATGGCGGTGACGGCGCGGATGCTGGTTCAGCTTTCAGACCAAGCCTTGCGCGCTGTGCCGCTAGTTTTGAGGCAGTTGCAGCTGCTTCAGCGTCAGCGGCCGCTTTTTCCGCGTCCGCTTTAGCTTTCCTCGCCTCAGCGAGCACTTTGTCCTTTTCCGCCTTTACTATTTCTGGATCTGGAGTAGGAGTGGGGCTAGGTTCAGGGGTGGGCGACTCATCCGGCAGCGGGGGGGCTGTGTTCAACTCAAACTGCGCGTGACTTACTAGTCGATGAGTTGGAGTTGCTGCAAAGAGGACAAGTAGAACGACGAAACTCGTCATGACCAGACGCATGCGGATGTCCTTTCTGGGATCGATGTTGATTTCCAAACCACGTGTTCGGCAGCATTTCGAGGATGCTGCACATTCATCTCCGCGCCGTATCTCTTGGCATCTGAAGGAGGCTAATGGCGAGGAGTGATTCTAATAAGCACTAAACTATCGCTACTTACCCTTAATGAAGTTTCCTTGCAAAACATTTCATGGCAGTCCGGGGCTGTACGTCTCAAAAAGTCGGTTTGAACAAAAAACATTTTCGCGCCACCTCGTGCTGTTTTGACTCAGCGAGTTCTATTGCGAATCACTTCCAGGCGGACCAAAAACAATTCTTCGTCTATTCAGCTTGTTCTCATCTCGTTCTGTCCTCAGCTTGTTTTGCTGGACAGGTATGCACCTTGATCCACTATGACCTTCATCACCTAGTGTTATAATTCCACCTGAAATTTCACCTTGCCGAGAAATTTTTTTGAGTCACGTTGCGGTCTATTCCTAGTCTCACTGTCGAACCAGGACGATCTACTTGAGCGAAGACAGTTGCAAAGCGCTGTTTAGTGCGCTCCATGGCGCTGGAATTGAGTATGCTGGCCTCCACCGGCTGGTCACGGCATTCTTCGTGGGGTGGAAATGTGGAGTTGATTCCGAAGCCTTAGCGGATGTCGCTTTGGATCGCCTTGCAAAGCGAGTTAATCGAGGTGAGAGTGTTCGAAACTTCACTTCCTATTCACTCAATATCGCGGATAAGGTTTATAAGGAGTACTGTCGAGAGCGCGAGAAACTCAGGGCTGCACTTACGGAGCTTAAGTATTTGACGCCCGATGTTGACGAACCTGAAGAAAAAGTGGACGTTCGTCGCGACTGCCAGAAGACGTGCGTGAAGACGTTATCCGCAAGCGAATACCAGCTCGTGGTAGATTATTACCTGACTGGCAAAGACCGCAATGTGCTTGCGGCAGAACTTGGAATTCCGTTAGCAACATTGAGGACAAAGATTCACCGTCTGAATCTGCGGTTAGCGAAGTGTGTAGACGATTGTCGACGATTGGCTTAGCTCCAGAGTTCAGCGCGAGCTGCGTCAGTTGAACGGTAACTAATTTAGGAATGCCCGAAGCTGTTAACCAACACGAACTCTTAATTCGGTATCTGTTGGGAGTGGTCTCTGATACGGAGCGTCGTACTGTCGAAGATCAGTTCTTCGCGTCTGATGCTGATCTAAACCTGTTGCTTCAAGCGGAGGATGAACTCATAGACGATTATGTTAGGGGCGTCCTCAGTACTTCAGATCGAGAACTATTCGAAAGTAATTTCCTTTGTACAAAAAGGAGAAGGGAGCGGCTGGAGCTCGTACAGTCATTCGTTCAGGTCTTGGCTCAGACCGTCTCTGAAAGATCGGCTTCATCTGAAAATTTTGGCCGGTCGTTGTCGTTTCAGGAAGCAGGCGGAAGCCGCCGGCGTGAAACGTCGCACAGACAACTCTCGCTAGCCTCGTTTACCGACCTTCTACATTGGCTAGACTCGGATCGTGAGAGAGCGGCAGAAAAATACGAAACCATTCGGAATACACTGATCAAGATGTTTGCGTTGCGAGGTTTCGACAATCCTGAGCAGTTAACGGATGACACTTTTGACAGAGTTGCTTCAAAGGCCGCTCAATTAATTGAAACATACGTCGGCGATCCTGCTATCTATTTCTTAGGAGTCGCTAGAGCAGTGATGATGGAAGGACTCAAACGTCCAGCTCGTGATCTGATGCCGGCTCTGATCGTGGGTGGTCAGAATGTGTCAGACCAAACATACGATTGTCTCGAAAGATGTTTAGATCAATTGTCGGAAACTAACCGTGATCTGATTTTGCAATACTATACGTCTGAGAGCCAAAGCAAAGTCGCTAAGCGCGTAGAGTTGGCCCGGAGTTTAGGGGTTTCGCCAAATGCATTGCGCCTGCGAGTTCACAAGATAAGACAAGCCTTGGAGAAGTGCGTCAGATCGTGTGTTCAGGATGAGAATCAGGTCGATGTTCTTCTCTGAATCGCCCCGCCAAGAAGAAATAATTGCAGTGCTACGAAGTTGATTCATGCGCTACTGAGGAACGTACGGTCGCTAATAACTATGTACTTAACCATGGTAATTTGAATCACGCGGGATGCGTAAACGTAACTAATTGATTTTGAATCGAGATGCAGCCACGAGCAAAATCAAGGGTTTTCACATCCTTTGACATCCGTTTCCATTCAACTATAGTGGTGTTCTATTTATTCCTGCCACAATCCTGCCACAGCGCAACCGCGCTGAAACCCACGCTGATACAAGTTTCATGAGCAGTCTTTATTTTCGATCTAGGCTCTCGACGTACTTGTTTGTTAGTGGCGGTAGGCCGTTATCTCGCAATGCTGCTTCATAGCCCGCAATAATGCCCATTCTCATCGCGTCAAACAGTTCAAGACGTTCACCAGCCTGAAAGCGAGCCTGAAACTTGGCCCATGCGTCAAGGACCACTTTGTTATCATGAACTAAGAAGTCTGAAATATCCATTACAACTCCGTTTCTTCCCGGATTCTTTTGCCAGATACTGTTATGAAAGATATTTTGTTTTAGCTCTGTGCCACAACTTCCCCCCCTTGCCAGCCCGCGTTTATACAATATATTACGTGATACAGCTAATTTTGATAGGCTGTGCCGCATGACTGAGTCCTCAGAGCAATCCGGCTGGCGCGAATTCGTCGCAACTACCGCCGATTTATTTGGCGTCGGGGCAGGAATCGTGTCTATAGCCGGCTTCCTTTTCTGGCTTCTGGGGCTGTTTTCTGGCGGACTATTTATCGCCGCAATCAGCGTGGGCGCTACACTGTTTAGCGTTTGGTTGATGGGGCATGTTTTCGTTCACAATCGTGATTCGTTGCAGAGTTTAGGGACGCTCAGGGCAAGCCCACAGCTAATCCAGCCAGCACCCAAACCTGTATCCTTGAAGGCCCAGCCGTCTGAGTTTTCGCTACAAGAGATTGAGCGTCATTATGAACTCAAGAAGCGGCAACCGAACGTCGTATTTGCCAAGTCCGGCATGATTGGTGCCCACGAGGATCAACGCGGTCGCATCATCGAAGGCAACAATATGATTGACCTCACCTTTCATGCGATAGTGGCCGAGTTTAACAACCGCGTTGAGAAAAATCGGGTGATAGGGGCAGTCAATGATGTTAGCGCGAGATTGACTTACACTTTTTTTGATGACCGGCCTTCGATTGACCTCACTCGCGGCGTGTGGGTCAGGGAAGGTTCAAAAGCAAATTTCGGCGTTAATGACACTCACAGACTGATCATTTCCAGTATCGAAGGTATAGAGGAACGCTACAATCGCGCCCTTGATGGATCATATTCAGACGGCGGGCCGAGACGCGTGGCTCTCTCGGAAGGTCTAATTAAGGTCAATGTATCTCTCGTTGCAGAGATGCAAAGTAGTGTGCTTCGAGAGTGCGAGTTTATGTTGGAGATCTCACGCGATACAGACATTCTAGTGAATCATACGCTAGTCGAGATGCGCTTCTGGAAGCAACGCCGGTTACAGAATTTCGTTGAGCAGGGAATCAAGCTGTACGAAAAACATCAGTCGGCAGGCGTTCCGCACAGGTTATCCGACTTCAAAAACTTGGACACTGTGATCGAGGAAAGAACTGAAGAAGTGGAACGCGAAGGCGATACGTGGGCCACCACGGTCAGTACTTTTCTTGCGACCCATCTCAGTGAAAACCACAGGACGCAGTTTATTGCTTCGATTACCTCTGACCCTAAGCGCCCGCGCGATTTTAGGGATTGCCTTCTCGCGGCACTGAGAAAACTTCTTGATTTTTCAAAAGAGGTCTTGCGTTAAGTTGATTAACCGTGTGGTAGGGGCTTGCCTGGACGCGGCGGACCACGAGATCGCCCGCAGCTTTTCACGCTGCGGGCGATCTGTTGTTTCTAATGCATTCAATCAAACTTACTGACTTACTAGGAATACATCCCAAGCCCAACGGCCAAGTTGTTCGCCTTTACTGTCTTTAACTTTTGCTCTGTACTTGAACCGATTCCCGTACTCGTCTGTCTTCTTTGAGAGCTTATAGCCCAACTCGATAGTTTTCACGCCAAGCTCCGAAAGCGTATGCAGTTCGTTTGCCTCAGAAACTCCGTTATGGTTGCTGTCCTGCCACAGGCGGAGCGATGAATAAATCGCGTCATTCTGATCGATTACGCCATCGCCGTTACCACCTAGGGCGAAACTATCGAACTCAGCCAGTGCCTTAAAGCCATTTGGAGTGTCTGAGATCGGTTGATGTGTAAAGTTGCCGAATAGCTCGGAGCCATCATCGATCGTGCCGTTGCCATTTCTATCAAGTGCTAACCACGCATCATCTGAGTTTTCTGCCGTCCACGACCACCGTTGCGGTAGCCTATTCGCTTCTAAGTCAAAAGAGACACCAGCATTTGCTGGGGTCAGACGGAATCCATCACCCTTAACATCGATGAGAATAGGCGAGCCCCCGCACTCTGCGCATCCCGAGCATGTGCATGTCTCGAAGTCATAATCCCCGCCATACATCAAGCACTTATTTGCGAACGCTGAGCTGCACGAGCCCAAATGCGGTATCGGTAGCGTTGGATCAATAAATATCGGAGCTTCGATATTGCCGCACGCGCACGGGCCTACTAAAACTCGCCTCGCCGTGAACACGTGACTACACAGCTTGATTCCTAAGAGCTTCGTATAAGGTTCAGCAACGACTACGACCCAGGGGGCAAACCCTGTCCCTCTTGCTGGATTGTAACGGAAGGTGAGCGTGTCACCGGCGGACCCACAAGCGGCATTGCACGGCTCGAAACGTTTATAGGTGCCGACGTGCAGAGCCACGTTGTCCCAAATTAGGTTATAGCAAGAGAGGGAGATACCGATCGCTCCTGCACCGAGGCCAGTCGTTGTAAACGTACCAGTTACAGAGTTATAGGTTGTGAAAACGGTGTAATTCCCGATTTCATAGTTCTGCGTTGATTCATCGTATACGAGAGGCATCGTCACCATAACGCTCGCGCTTGAGTAACCAGAACTACTGCTGCTCGTGGTGCGTCCGGACTCTGTACTGAGAGAGGTTTGCACTGAGATTGTTTGATCGTAGAATTCAGGGTCCATTTGGCCGACACTATAGGCCACTACTACGGGCTCGCTAGATGTTGTTTCATCAAATTCGCCGCCAGTAAAGCCTTGCCACCACGTGTCAGTATAGGTTCCGCTTATCCCGCCTTCATCGCCTCCACCATCACCGCCGCCGTCACCCGGAGGATCAATGATCAAATCTTGCGCGAAAGTGCGAATTGGGCCGACGAGAAACACGAAAACCAACGATGCTGCAAGGATATACGCGATCGGTATTCCTAAACTGCGAGGTTTATTCTGAAAATCAGTAGACATGGCAGTCTCCTTTTGAGGTTTTCTGAGGTTTGAGAGGTGGGGGAAGTACTTTTCAGGTGGCCGCACCGTTAAGACGTGCCGTCAGTTCGCAGTTTTACCTTCGCCTTGAATTTGAGATCCATGAAGCGTTTCAACTGCTCAAGTCCCGGTTTGCTCATGTCATGTGAAATCGAGGACACAGCTTCGTCAACGGCAGCATCGAATTGGGTGCGAAATTGTCTTAGCTGCTGCTGTGTCTCTGGAAGCCGTTGCGCGCGGCTTTCGCTCTCGAGTTTCTTAATTGCAGTGACTTTTCCGTCGAGTTCATCGACCTTTTGCTTAAACCTTTCCGCCGTCGCTGAGAGTATCCTTATATCCTCTTTGTCCTTAATCCCCATTTGACCAATGTAGGACTGGATATAGCGCTTCTCAGTTTCGTCCTTTCCTCCTGAGATAAGTCGGAACAGTAACGAATAAGCGATCCGATCAGGAATCGCTTTTGAATCGTGGCTTCCGTCGACCAAGTCTGCTTTTGCCCTTGAGATGCCCCGTGGAGATAGCCCCCAGACGGCACCTATAGACACAACGATCGCGATCGGAAAAATAATCATCCTTTTCATGGAAATCTCCTTTCAGTGAACCAACATTTAATGCCCCTCAGTGGGAAGGGCTGGACAAAATGGAGAGAATAAGTCTGAGAGAACGGGACTGAGACGCTATACCAATTTTCCCTAACTTGCAAGACTAATTTTTCTCATTTTTGGTAAAATGCAGTCCTGTGAAATGACTTCGCTTGAGACGTACAAAACTCGATTCGATGACCACGCATGGCAGGTATTTCTGCGTGTGTTGCAGAACGCCCGGCGTGTGGGCCACGCTGAGATCAGCGAATTTCACTTACTTCAAGAACTGCTCAATACTGAAGGACCACTTTTTAGCGATCTCTTTCGACAGCTTGCTATCGACCCTCTTGCCTTTCGCACACGGTTAGACCAACAACTGAATGCGAATATCGTCAGCGAGCGCTTGCCGGTGAGACTTGATTCGAATTTGATTGCGCTCTTGAAGTTTGCGTGGAGTAGGGCTCTCGCCAACGGGCGGGATCTAATCACTATAACCGACTTATTAGCGGCCTTTGCACAGACTTCGGAAAGTTTGCTCGTGCGTCTTTTAGAGAGTTTTGGGACTGGCGGGATTCAGATTGCAACCGCAATGCTCGCATGTCTTCAGCCGCGGCAAAACGAAGGCAAGGTCGCTTTATCAGATACTGAATTTTCAGAAAGCCCTTTTAAAGAAGGAGACGTCGTCCGCATTAAGAGCGGACCATTCTCCGCGTTCTCAGGGCGAGTGCGCCAAATCAATCCATCACGGTCAACACTCACCGTTAGACTATTAAACGCCCCCGGAAAACTGCAAACAATCGAACTGCTATTTTCGCAAGTTCAAAAGCTACAGTTCAGTTGATCGTCGATAGTCGAATACTCTTGGAGTTGTGTTCCCAAGCGAGCCGATCGCATGGGCGATGCACCAAATCGACCCTCGCTGCTGCACTTGGAAGCCGATCATCGCGCAACGTCTTCCTGCTTTTAGCGTTCTTCCTTTTGCCCGCCCATGGAAACTTAGAACCGCATTTGTCGCAGAATTCTGGGACCGGTGTGGTGAACCCGATAGCGACGACACCCTCCGCGTGGTAGTCGCCCTTGATGTCAGCGCCACACTTGGGACACTGATGAATTGTTTGCGCCCCGCATTGATCGCAAAACGAACGCCGAAACTCCGGTGACCGATGATAGTTATCGGTGATTTGGTGTCCGTTCATGCAGACTTGCTGTGCATCGTGATAGCCCATAAGTTCAGAATCTCAAGGTACGTCCAACGCCCGAATTGACCCGGCCCGCCGATCACCATTCTTCCTCATTGCAGGAATGAGTAAGGCACTATCAGGTGTGAAGCCATTGAGCCAGAGACTAGATTCGTCGGATTATATTATCGCATCACGTGACGGTGGGCTCGATGTGACAGCAACATTGGCGACTGAAACCAACCGGACGGCTAACAACGTGTCGAGTATCTCTTAGGTGCATTATAAGGCCGCAAATGTTCTCTTCAAAAAAGCACAATGCTGGAAAGAATATGAATCTATTCAACCTTGGGACTACGAAACCTGCAACCTGACAGTGCGCCGGTTACGTTGTGACCACTTTTACTAACATTTATCGCGGATCGCAGCCCGTTACGATTGCACTACTTTACGTCAATAACCACCTATTTCCATTCAAGACCGACACAGATTTCCCCACACAAGAAGGCTCAAATAGCAAACGTATCATAATAAGCATCGCGCTTTTGAACGGGCAGTTAACTAGTTTGCAAGAGGCAGTCTAGCCGAGATCCTCAGCGTCCTTGGAAGAAAAGTGTAGTGCGAGGTTTGTCGGAATTACATCCGCGTCCGCCGGCTTATCGACTTCAAGTAGCCTTACCACTTGCTCCCAATGAATGTAAAGCCTCTTTCAATTACAAACCGCACTTCCGCGCGGCTCGCGTCCAACCATTTATTCGGCCGCCACAGTGGGAAGTGATATTACGTATGCACACGTCTTTGCAATTTGTACTTCGTAATGTCGATGCTGTGGCCCTGTTCCCATTCAACCCAGTTGTTTTGGTCGACGATTTCCCACCCATCACGTAGCATATTGTTCAAATTCCGTTCGCCGCGAATATCTTCGCCGTCAAACCAGACTTCGATAAAACGCGTCTCGATCTTCAACATTGGTCGGCCACATCCGGGACATTCCCGAGCTTGATCGGATATGTCCCGACCACAGTCAGGACAAGTCAATAGCGCCATGAGGTTTCTCCTAATGACCGTGAAAATAGTCCGCCGAAAGGTTGAGTTGACAGGGAGACGCGAATTCATTCAAGCATCGCAGGATGAATTAAGTTGAGAAAACACGCTTCCGGCGGCTCGCGTCCAACGATCCGTTCCCTGCGGTTCGATTCAATGCCGGCCCCAGGTTTTAACAAAGTCAATGTCTCGAACAATAGTCGAGGCTAGTGTGTCCTGATGACGTTTTATCTGATTCAAGACGTTGCAAAGATCGCGCTCCATAATTGCCAGATCACAGTAAGGTATTAGGAAAAGGTGAGACAAGTCACCAAAGTCTGAAATTTTGTTAGGTTCTCTTCGACCTAGATAGTATTTGTAGAAAATAAGATGAGCAAACAGACGTACAGAAAGAAAGACTTCTGGACGGAAGTTCTTAATATTATTTTGGAAGCTTGCGAGGAAATCCCGATGGGTATCTCCGAGCCACTGCATCACCTGTATCCATGCAAACTCATCCGCTTGTTCGCGGGTATATTTTCCTGTTTTCGAAGGAGGAAAATTCCCTTTGAGGTCAGTGTGTCGCTTCGCATACTGCTGGGCATTTTCTAGCTGATCCTTGCGCGCGTCACGTAAATTCTTAGAAGAGAAGAAGTCCCGTAGTTTCTGTACACCATCAAAGATAATAGCGTTTAGCGGGTAAGTAAGAAGTGTCTCGGTGCGTTTCTCAGGGTGTGCTTTTACTTCTTCATTCAATATCACATCCCATGACTTCACTAATGCGGAAGGAACACTAACGAACAGTTCAGTCAAAGATTGATGCAGACTCTTAGCATCAGATAATTCTGCAACTTGGACACTAACTGCTAGGGTCAGATCATTCTCCGTAAGAAACTCCGAAAGCTTCGACCACAGTTGCTTGTTCTTTGCGAAATGACTGAGGATGTTAGTGTCGAAATATACAAAGCGCGAAAATGTGTGTGCTTGCATATTATTTCGTTGATTCAATAGAGGAGCCTACTATGTTTATACCGCGTTCATGGCGTCGGAGAAGGCGATGGTTTGGCGGACATAGTTTGTTCGGGCGGCACATTTTGCGCTAAGCGTAACAGTATAAAGCCATTCGCAAGGGAAAGAACTGTGAAGCCCACAATAAAGATAAGCACGGTCGTCCAGCCAACGCGCAATTTGAGAACTGTGCGATCCAAAAGGCTTTCCCAAGCATTTTCAGGATGAAACTTTTCGGGGCGAACGCGCCCCAGCATTTCGTAATATTTTTGTTCGACCGGTTTGCATTTCAAGTATTCGGCTGTAAACAGCCATGCCGCTGCCACTGCAAGTAACCAAGCGACAACAGGAAAAACAAGCACCGCTCGATGTAATTCGCGATAGAATTCTGTTCTCAAATAAGGAATAACGGATACCGTGACGGCGGCAAGACCATAACGTTGTAGCGAGTACCAACAATGCTGATGTCGAGCTTTCCATTCATCGAGCAAAATCTTTGCGCGCTCAATGTTGAGTTCGGCTTCACTTTTTTCGCCCATCAGAAACTCGCAAGATTATGGAGTGCCGCATTTTGTCTGTGAGATTGTAATTTTCCGACGATCTCTGTCACATACGAGCATTAAGTAAGAACCTTCTGCCTGTAACTTTCTAGTCACTCGCGGAGGATTTAACGACCAGCAGAAAGAGTTTTGCACGCTTTATAGATCGAACCCGTTTTTAAGCAAAAATCGTCCAGGTAATCGAAGAACGTTTTCTTGCAGGCGTCGTTCTCTCAAATCCTTTAGCTGTGCAGCCTTAAGTAAAATCAGTATTTCCAACTATATGTAAGAAGGGACACAGCGACGATGCCGAAAGTGACTGACAAACAAATCAGCGCGAGAACCGATAAGCATCCGGAACTGCTTTTCGGTGGCAATGTAGAGCTCTCAGGTAACTTGTTTGAATAAATGTCGAATCTCTCAAAATCTGAATCGACCGTCACTATAGTTAAGTCTGCCCGGCCACCTATTCTCTTTATTTCGTCAATAGCATTCAGATCAGATGATGAGAGGGATGATATCTTCTTAAGTCCCTTTTCCTGCATGAATTTTCGAAGGCTCGGGACATCCTTTTTAAACCATATGACATTCGATTGTTTCTTTTCTGTTTCTTTATCCAGCGCCGCCAGCCTATTGGTATTCCACATGGCCGCGTGCTCCTTTACGAAATCAGAAGAAGGGATATTCGCGATGAACTCTTCAATGGCACTTCGATCGCCAGCCGCGACTCTTTTAACCGTCTCCAAGTCCTGACGGCGCTGAAAGCTTTCTTGCACTTCGTTTGACACTTCGGTGTAGTACTTCATAAAGGATTTCGCGTAGCTCTCAATTTCTTGCCAACTGACAGGATCCTTGCTTGCAGAGTTCCAAAGCAGGAAGCCGGTGATGCTCATCAAGTTGTTGGCAGCAACCAACCTTTCTTCGTTAGCTTTTAATTCGGCTGATGCCATCAAGATATCTTTGTAAATTCTGAGTGCTTCAGACAAGTCGAATTTTTGGACAGCCGCCGAACCTCTAGCTCCTTGGATGAACAACTGCGCCTCTTGTGACATATAAAATTGCCCTCCTTCACCGGAGTGAGATTAAAGGCATGTAAGTTTCAAACCTGCAACTCAACAGCGCGCCCATACTTGAGTGTTACTTGAAAATATCTTTTATAGTGTTCAGAAGACGCCAGTAGCGAAACTTGCGGGTTGTGACATAAATATTTGCTTCCACTACCCACCTAATCCAAGCGACAATCAGTCCTTCTGAGATTCCGTCATACGGATAATAGTGTTTATCACGGTCCGAGAGGAAAAAGTTGCCGCGGAAATTCACTTCAAATCCATTCTTGACTGGACTTAAAGTTATGTTTTTTGAGGTGGAGTCTTTGCCCCAAATCGTAAGACTACTGATTTGTGTGTGTGAGTCTGTATACCGAACCGCTTTAACCGTGGAATATGCCTCCTCCTGGGCACGCTTCACGTGAAATTCAACCTGTTTGTAGATTGCTTCTATCTTCTCCCTGTCGGTTTCATACTGAACTATCTGTCGCTTCTCGATTTCTTTCTGTCGCTCGCCCTCTGCCAGTGCCTTTGCCACCAATCTATCGACTTCGTCCTTTTTTCTTGTAATCCAATCAGCCATTTTTCTCCTTGCAGATGATGAGCGTGAGCTTCTGTGATAGTGGTCCATCAAATAGATGCAACCAAACCACTATTACCTACATTCACAGCGAAGATTAATCGAAAACGGATTCGCAAAATTGGATCAACATTTCATAGAACTCAGAACATACGTGAGCCCAATTTACTTTGACGAAGTCACGTACAGGATGAAAAGAATAATTCCGAAAGCAATGATGTATGTCCACGGGCTATACAGGCATCCCCTGGTAGTATAATCGGGCGGCTTCCATTCTTTCACCCGAATCACATCTCGGAAGTGAGGAATTGGCTCGTTACCTGTAGCGATCCATTTGACGAGAGCAAGCAAATCATTTTCGGAAAGTGAACCGTATGGAATAATTCCTGGAGATTCGTGAATCTTGGCTCCTAAATCCTGTTTCTCATACCAACTTCTTTTTCCCAAGAACTTATCTTTTTTCCAACCCATCGATATGCGAGCTTCTGTAAACCAAATTCGCAATCCTTCTTTCTGAGGGTAGAGTGTAATTGCCGCAACAGCTTCAATATAATCTTCTGTGCCCTTCACATCTGTGGCGTGCCTGTAAATTCGTAACTCTCGCCAGTAATCTCCGCGTCTTGTCGTTAGAAAGAATCCGGTCCTTTTGGCCCTTCCAACATCCGTCTCAAGTTGTGCGAAAATTGGATCTACTATGTGTTTGACTGACTCGTTTAATTGTCTTTGCTTTTCGCTCTGCTCACGGATATCTTGGTAAATACCCTCCATCTTGGCGTCATATTGTTGCTTTTCTTTCTGCTTCTTACGTTCTAGATCATCGATCCAATCAGGCATGAGGATCTCCTTCCCGGACGTTCAGAATGGCACCAACTTTCGCAGAAGTATTTCATGAGGCAGGGCGTTCTCCGCGTTCGTACGTACATCGCTCGCCCACCAGAAATCGCTACGCACATGAAGATCGAAGGTACTTCTCAGAGTGGCCTGCGCATAATGGATTTGTGGCGACGTCTCTTTGGTCGTCGAGCTCCTGCGAGTGTGTGCTGCCGACCTTCGAGGATCTTCGACAGTCCCTGATGGGTGAGTCCGAGTTCTCGTGCGGCGCGGGTTACGCTGCCATTCTCTCGTTCCAACGCTCGGGCAATGAGCCGCGCTTCGAAATGTTTGATCTCTTCCGCCAGAGTACCACCAATCAGTTCTCCCTCAATGCTGTCCAACTTCTCGATGTTATCCAGGACTATGCCAAGGCAGAGCCGCAAACGTTCCAGCTCCCACTGGCTTGTGCGCTCACCTACATACTGATCTGCGCAGCGATATGAGGCCAGTAGTTCTCCTTTGGAAAGTACGCTCCCCATCTCTTCTATCATTCTCAATTGAGCGAGGGCAGCTAAGTGAGAATCACCAGCCGCCGCCGCCACCTCCGAGGCCCGATTGAACGCCTTGCGAGCATTCTCGTACTTGCCGCCTCCCGCAAAAATGCTACCCTCAGTCGTCAGCGTTTCTGCAAGTATCGAAGAGTCTTCTCCCTGCTCAAGTACGGTGACGGCGGCGAAGATGGCGCGTTCCGCCTCTGCGAACCTCTTTTCAGCAAGAAAGACTCGGGCGCGTGTATCGTTGACCTGGGCCACCATGCGCGAGTCCTTCAGTGAGACAAAGATCGCTCGCGCTTTGTCGAGATGAATCAGTGCCTCTGTTGCTCTTCCCAGGAGCATATGAATAAATCCGATGTTGTTTTCTACAGCTGCCAAGTGCCGAATATGACCGGCATTCGCGAAGTGCATGCTTGCCGCGCTGTATTCGATTAAGGCATGGTCCAGATTCTCTGTCCCGCCAAGGCCTCTGTATACAAGTCCACGTTGTGAGTGATAACAGCCCTGAATCCAATCATCGGAAACATCCCCGAGAAAAGCAGTGGCATTATTGAGCAGGGCAAGAGCGTCCCCATAACGACCCGAAGAAATCTCGACTGTTGACGCATTAGTGAAAGTGCGCAGCTTTGTTTCCGCTTTCTGTGCTGCGTCTACAGCTTGTCGAAACAGCGCACGTCCGTCGTCGTGCCGTCCTAATCGCCAGTAACATAGCGCCAAATCTCCCATTGCCTCGGCACGCTTGTCCTGCTGATCTAACGCCTCAAACAACGTGATACTTTCCGTCAGTAGATCACGCGCGAACTCCTGCGCACCAGGGATTTGGTTCGCGCTACCCCGCCACCCGGATAAAGCGCCAACTCTCCACAACACCTCTGCCTGCGCGTCTACGGAAAGCCCATCTGTGGCCGGGCGCTCTCCGATTCTGGTCCACAGTTTTCCCAGCGCCGCACGAGCCCCGTCATAATCTCCCGCTCGTTCCAACGCGCGGGCCTTTTCACACCTCCGCCTCGCCTCCAGATCCGACTGGCGCGTCTCTTTAGGTCTCTCCGTCAGTTCCATTGCCACTCCCTTTGTTGCTACTAAGGTACGTTAGTGACTAATGATGTTATGATTTTTAGGCTCAACGATTTCGCGGTCTGATAGTCAGACTGTTTCCAACCAAAAGGACCAAAAACAATGAACAGACTTCGATGCTTTCTCTTTGCAGCCATAGTGGTGCTCTCTAGCGTGACATGCGCGTTGGGAGGAGAAATTCAGACTCCGGGTAAAAGCGAACCATCCCCGTCTCCTACTCCTGCGTCCGTGTCAGCCACTGACTCGACTACCGATGGTATGACCACGCCATCGACAGAAACAATTCAGATTGCGTGGCAAGATCTGGCAGCGGCAATTCTCCGGGAGCTCCTGTTTACAATCTACTGAAATCGCTTTGGGAGAAAAGATTTTGCCCTTGATGGCGCTGGTGCGGCGGCGCTGCGGGTGGCAGTTTGCGCTGAGTAAGAGCAAGCGATCCTACTCCAATTATCGCCTTGTAACAACACACTTTCCGCGACGAAACCAAATTTCTTCGTTCAACAGAAATCAAATCGGGACCGCAGTTATCCATGATTAGTTCTTTCTACAGCGGTCCCTTTTTGGTGTGTGAGCGTGATTTGCGTTGCCGACCGTCGAGGATCTTCGCTAGTCCGCTGCGGGTCAGTCCGAGTTCTCGTGCCGCGCGGGTTACGCTGCCGTTCGCCCGTTCCAATGCTTGTGCAATCAGCCGCGCTTCAAAATGTTTGACTTCTTCCTCCAGTGTTCCACCAATCAGTTCTCCCTCAACGCGGCCCAACTTCTCCAGGTTCTTCACGACTATGTCACCGCAGAGCCGTAAACGCTCTAACTCCGACTGGCTTGTGCGCTCACCTACATAGTGATCTGCGCTGCGATATGAGGCCAGTAGTTCTGCTCTGGAAAGTACGCTCCCCATCTCTTCTATCATCCTCAATTGAGCGAGGGCGGCTAAGTGCGAATCACCAGCCGCTGCCGCCACCTCCGAGGCTCGATTGAACGCCTTGCGAGCGTTGTTGTACTTGCCGCCTCCCGCAAAAATGCTACCCTCAGTCGTCAGAGTCTCTGCAAGTATCGAAGAGTCTTCTCCCTGCTCAAGTACGGTGACGGCAGCGAAGATGGCAAGTTCCGCCTCTGCGAACCTCTTTTCGGCAAGAAAGACTCGGGCGCGTGTATCGTTGACCTGGGCCACCATGCGCGAGTCCTTCAGTGAGACAAAGATCGCGCGCGCTTTGTCGAGATGAATCAATGCCTCTGTTGCTCTTCCCAGGAGCATATGAATAAATCCGATGTTGTTTTCTACAGCTGCCAAGTGCCGAATATGACCGGCATTCGTGAAGTGCATGCTTGCCGCGCTATATTCGATTAAGGCATGGTCCAGATTCTCTGTCCCGCCAAGACCTCTGTATACAAGTCCACGTTGTGAGTGATAACAGCCCTGAATCCAATCATCGGAAACCTCCCCGAGAAAAGCAGTGGCATTATTGAGCAGGGCAAGAGCCTCCCCATAACGACCCGAAGAAATCTCGACTGTTGACGCATTACTCAAAGTGCGCAGCTTTGTTTCCGCTTTCTGTGCTGCATCTACAGCCTGTCGAAACAGCGCACGTCCGTCGTCGTGCCGCCCTAAGCGCCAGTAACATAGCGCCAAATCTCCCATCGCCTCGGCACGCTTGTCCTGCTGATCTAATGCCTCAAACAACGTGATACTTTCCGTCAGTAGATCACGCGCGAACTCCTGCGCGCCAGCGACTTGATTCGCGCTACCAAGCCACCCGGATAAAGCGCCAACTCTCCACAACACCTCTGCCTGCGCATCTACGGAAAGCCCATCTGTGGCCGGGCGCTCTCCGATTCTGGTCCACAGTTTTCCCAGCGCCGCACGAGCCCCGTCATAATCTCCCGCTCGTTCCAACGCGCGGGCCTTTTCACACCTCCGC
>Ga0081539_10002147_pt1 | contig 29144 bp, 35 predicted proteins | sample TabmetS4T2R2_FD_71023 | JGI IMG/M metagenome (GOLD analysis project Ga0081539, IMG submission 71023) | Tabebuia heterophylla rhizosphere microbial communities from the University of Puerto Rico - S4T2R2 | ecosystem: Host-associated > Plants > Roots > Rhizosphere ... | reverse complement strand
ACCGCATTCGATTGGCCTGCATCTTCCCGCTGATGTTCGCCATCCGCACACTGGCGATCAGCCGGCGTAATACCCAGGTCTTTGAGAGTGAAGCGAAAATTTCACGCGAGGAAGTGAAACGAATCGTAATGGATGCGACCCTTTGGGGGTGGTCGAATTCGTGGCTGGATAGTTATTATCAAAAATTGAATATTGTTAAGAAAGAACAGGCTGGTTGATTGTTGGCCTTCGATGTGGTCCCGCCCTTACTTTTTAAGAGTTATGATTCACTTTACTTGAAACTACTTACGATTTGAAAAAAACTGAGGCTTGTCCTGGTGGTATGGGTTGAGTCTTGAAATACGCGGTTGCAATGAGTGAGAGGATCGCCGATATCATCACCCAAAAATTAAATCGGAAATCACAGGCCGGGGAGATAAAGAAGTACGCTACACCAAATAATAAGCCGCTGGTGCTAAGAGCCAGAATCATAGTAGACAATGGAAACTTCATACGATTGAATAAAGCATAGCCATACCCGTAAAGAACCAGAAGAAATGTGATTAACAAGTATATCCAGCCACGGTAAAGAAAAGTAGTTTGGATAGAGTCCATCCGGGCAAACAGATTTCTTGTCAGCGCGGTCTGTGAAGATTGTATCCCCAGAGCGTTTGGAGTAGTCCCATCCTGATAAGGATGGCAAACCCGGCTGCCCTCCAGCCAATATTGTCGATAAAAGATCCTGGACCGGTGGAATAAATAGGCTTTTGGGTGATCCAGAACAACATTTTCCCAGGTTGACACCAAATTCGAAATTAAAGACCGAGAATTGGTGAACTGAAGCCTCAGTCCTCCGTCGTCGCCAAAGAACAAGTGGTTTACTGTTCCAGGTGTATAAATTCTACGTAGTTCCCTCAGGGTTGGCGGCTCGGGCAGGAGTAGATAGTCCGGCAAAAAAACTTCCTGAGTTCGAAGTGAAATTCCCACCAGATCATGGATCAGAACCTGTTGAATTGGATAGGTAGGCGAAACCTTGATAAACCCTTTTTCTATAACCTTTGTCGTGAAGAACATCATCCCGGTTAACACAATGCCAGAAATCAGAATTTGCAGGGTCTTGTTGGGATGTTTCCATGTAGCGAAGTATCCCAGGTCATGAAAAATCACCGCGGCAAAAAATATCAGAGGGATTGCAGCGATGATCCCGTTTATCCTTATAGAGAGTCCGTACCAAATTGCGATCAAAGCGGCGAAAAGAGCCAGCCCAGACTTGCGTTCTTGGGCGTAGGACAGCAATGCAGTGCCAAATAGAAATGCAGCCGTCATGCCCACATCTTTCCATATCGTGCTCAATAACATGAAAATGGGCGGATAAAAACCTACCAGCAGTACCAGCACGAACTTAAGATAGCGGCTCCAGTTTGGAGCAGCCGAATTTATGAAAAGCTCCAGCCCTCCCCAAAAGAGCAAGTTGTGAAATACCAGCATCCCAAAGGGACCTGGAACTACTTGATCAATTCGTCCCCATAGCCAACTCATGAGCGGGGGGTGCCAGTCGTTGTAATTATTTTCGCGCCCTTGAGTTAATTGATCGACAGAGTCGTTCGATAAATACCCAGGATAAAAAATGTAAAGAGTGATAACCAGACCAACAAGAATAGGCAGAATATTCCATAGCGCTTTCAACACAGCTGGTCGGTTATACATCTAAAATATCTTGGCCCTTGATAATTTTGTAATGAAACAAACGGTAAACAGAAGACCTGCCCATATTTTAAGATTGATTTGTGATTAATGCCAGTAATACATCTCTACCGCTTGTTGCACGCATGTGGAACATGCGTAACTAAACTCTGCAATAGCATTTGTAGGCTAAAGTTCACCGCCAAAGTTTAGATACGCCATTGGCGTGCGGTACTCTGTAAGTACTACGAGGCCCATTGTTTCTCAGCCTGGATAGAGGACGCGTTATAATCCCCTTATGAGATACCTTCGGGTTGGCCTATTTGCTCTAACGATTTTCGGTGCATTCACGATGGCGGGCGCGCAGGCGCAAAGTGACCAGCCTCTCGCCATTGTCATGACCGCAGATGGGCCGATCATGCCACCCATGCTTGAATATATCAAGCGGGGAATTGAAACTGCGAGACGCCAAAACGCTGAGGTCCTCATCATTCAACTTAATACGCCGGGTGGAAGTGTGGAGACAATGCTCGAGATCATTAGGGAGATTCGTGCAAGTGAGACACCGGTGGTTGTTTATGTGGCACCAAGAAATGCCATCGCCGGCAGCGCCGGCGCGATGATTACCATGGCAGGTCATGTCTCTGCCATGGCTCCCGAAACATCGATCGGCGCGTCGAGTCCGATCAGCAGTTCAGGCGAAAACTTGAATTCAACCGCGGAAGCCAAGGCAAAGGAAATTACCAAAGCTGCCATACGGGATTATGTGAGACCGCGCGGTGAAGAGGCTCTCAAACTTGCAGAATCGATGATCGATGAAGCCAAAGCTGTAACGGCTACGGAAGCGCTTGAGGTCAAGCTGATCGATTTTGTTGCGAATGACGTCGAAGACCTTCTGCAAGATTTGAATGAATTCACGATTCAAATGAGCGATGGACCTCGTACGCTTAACACATCCAATATCCGCACCGAATCGTTCAATATGAGTTTCATCGAGCAGTTCCTTCTCCTGCTCGTTGATCCGAACATTGCGTTCCTGCTCATTGCCATCGGTGTGCAAGCTGTCCTGATCGAGATTTCGAGCCCGGGTGGATGGGTGGCTGGCTTTATCGGTGTCGTCTGCCTTACGCTGGCAACATACGGCCTGGGTGTTTTGCCCGTCAACTGGTTTGGCATTATCTTTTTAGTTACAGCTTTTGTGTTATTTATTTTGGATATCAAGGCGCCTACTCATGGCGCGCTGACCGTGGCCGGAGTCGCTTCGTTCATCGTCGGTGCGCTGGTACTGTTCAACTCGCCCGGGACTCCTGATTTCCAGCGTGTCTCCGTTCCGCTTGTCATCGCGGTAGGGATCACAATTGGATTGCTCTTCTTTGGTATTCTGATGTTTGCCTTACGCGCGCTGCGGGTGCCGGTCAGCGCGGGAGTTGAGTCCTATGTCGGTAAAACGGGAACAGCCCGCACGTCGGTGGATGGAAGCGGCGGCCAAGTCCAGTTGCAATCGGAGTTGTGGAGCGCAGAATCTGTGGATGGCTCTGCAATCGGTAAGGGCGATAGAGTGGAAGTCGTCGAGATTAAAGGATTGCGATTGAAAGTTAAGAAGAAGAATTAATGTCGTTGCGAGGAGTGGCGCCTCAGCGCCACGACGAAGCAATCCCCTCGTTAAGTGGGAGATTGCTTCGGGCTTCGCCCTCGCAATGACATATCACACAAGGACCTCATGCCTGCTACCCCTACGAGAGACCGGATCATCCCTGAAACAGACATCCGCCCGCTCCGCCGCCCGGAGTGGATCAAAGTGCGCGCGCCAGCTGGCGAAAATTATGAACGCCTTCAGACGTTGATGCGCTCAAAATCTTTGCACACGGTGTGCGAAGAAGCCATGTGCCCAAATATTGGCGAGTGCTGGGGAAGTGGTACTGCGACGTTTTTGATGCTGGGCGACGTATGCACACGTACCTGTGGATTCTGCGATATCAAACACGGCAAACCCACGTTGATGGATTGGGGCGAAGCCGAGCGAGTCGCGCAAGCCGTGAAGTCTATGGACTTGAAGCACGCGGTTATCACCTCGGTGAACCGCGACGAACGCCGCGATGGCGGCGCGCCGATCTTCGCCATGGTGATTCGGAGAATTCGTGAGGTATTGCCTGGATGTTCTATCGAAGTACTGATCCCGGATTTCAAAGGCTCACTCGAAGCCTTGAAGATCGTCATGGATGCACAGCCTGAGATTTTGAATCACAATGTGGAGACCGTGCCGCGATTATTCAAAATCGTCCAGCCACAGGATAACTATGATTGGGCTGCCGCGACCTTATCGAACGCGAAGAAACTTGACCCCGATGTGCTGACCAAATCAGGCATCATGGTCGGTCTAGGTGAAGAGATGGATGAAGTCAAAGCTGTAATGCGCGACCAGCGCAGTTGGGGCGTGGATATTTTGACGATTGGTCAATACTTGCAGCCCAGCAAGAAACATATGCCCATTTCACGTTATTACACAATGGAAGAATTCGCCGAACTGCGTGACTATGGTTATTCGATTGGCTTCCAATGGGTGGAGTCGAATCCGCTGGTGAGGTCTTCATATCATGCCGCGGAGCAGGTGCGCGCGTTGAGTGTAGTGCATCGTAAGTTATATGGGGAAGTGCCAGTAGTCAGTGACCGGTAAACAGTTTTTGATGCATTGAATGAGCACTTTAGCTAAAAAACAAAACCACAACCACAGACGCGAAAAGCCTTTCGTCCTACCACTGCTTTGGCAAAAAGTGTGAAATTCAAAGACGAATTGATGGAAGTCTATCTCACCGATGGACGTATTATCAGCGTGCCAGTGATCTGGTTTCCATTACTGCATGAAGCAACCGCAGAAGAAAGAGAACATTATGAAATTGGAGGCGGTGGCACAAGTTTGCACTGGGAAGAAATTGATGAGGATATATCAGTGGCAGGCTTGCTCGCCGGTGGGGATACAACAACCTCGTAACGCCGCGGAGCAGGTCCGCGCCTTGAGTGTGGTGCATAGAAAATTGTATGGGAAACAGTAGCGAGCGCTTGGCAATCAGGTATTTAAGGAGGTGTAGTTATGTACTCCAGAGTAGTGACAGCGCAAGTTTTGCCTGACAAGCTAGATGAAGCCATCCGAGTCTGGCGAGATTCCGTTGTGCCAGCCAACAGCCAACAGAAGGGATGGGTGAGTGCGCGTATGCTTGTGGACCGCAAAACGAACAGAGCCATGGTGGTTGCTATATGGGAAACTGAAGCGGATATACAAGCCAGTGGTGGCGAATACTTAAAAGGGCAATTTGCCAAGTTCGCAGGCCTTCTTGCTACACCACCTATTGAGGAAATCTTTGAAGTCGTCGCAGAAGGCTAACCGAACAGATCAAGTGTGGTGTGTGGCTTATCTCAAGTTGTACGGGGAAAACAACCCGGTGGTGTGAAGGATGAGGAATGCACATTCAACTGATCCGCAACGCCATCATGCGAATGACGTATGGGAATAAAGTATTTATTACCGATCCTTTCTTTGCGCCAAAACATGCGCAGGAGCCATTGATTGGTAAATCGCGCAATCCGACAGCCGATCTGCCTTTCCCGCCCGAAGATGTTTTAGCAGGTGTCCAAATGGCTCTCGTTTCGCATCTGCATCCAGACCATTTCGATAGCCTGGCTCAACAACTATTACTCAAAGATATTCAGGTTTATTGCCAACCCGGCGATGAGAGTCAAATCAAAGAAACAGGTTTTTCCAATGTCGCAGTTGTTGATAAGAGTGTTGATTGGCGCGGGGTGAGAATCACGCGTACCCCTGGTCAGCATGGAAACGAGTCCTGGGCGGCGCAGATGGGACCTGTATCCGGTTTTACTTTTCAGGCGGAGAATGAACCGACAATTTACTGGACCGGCGACACAATCTGGTGTGAAGCCGTCAGGCAGACAATTCATGAAGCGAAACCGGAGGTCATTATCACACATTCCAGCACGGCAAGTTTTGAAGCCGGCGCTCCGATCATTATGGATGCGCGGCAAACGATTGAGGTCTGTAAGGCAGCGTCTCAATCCATCGTGATTGCCATCCATATGGAAACATTCGATTTTGACACGGTTTCGCGGGAGAGTTTGCGCGCCACGGCTGAAGAGCATGGAGTTACTGCAAGGCAACTAATCATCCCCGCGGATGGGGAGACACTTGTCCTTTAGAGTGTTTTGAAAATAGACACACCTAAAGGTCTCGCTTTCTTAGAAGAGATTTGATTCAATAGATATAATTATTCAAATGACGACCGATCAACTCATCTCGGAATTCGAGACGTTTCAAGGGGAACTAAAATCCTTTATCCTGAGAATGACTGCCAGTGTTCAGGATGCTGAGGATATCGTCCAGGATACCTATCTCAAATCTCATGCAAAAATTGATACCTTCAGGGGTGAGTCGTCGTTGAAAACATGGATCTTCAGCATCGCCTCCAACCTCGCCAGAGACCTATTGAGGTCAAAGAAGAGGTGGCCCGAAACTGTCACCGATATTTGCCGGGAAGAAGCACTGGGCAACCGCCAGTTCTTCCAGGAGGCCATGCAGATTCGTGAAACGTCACCCCAGGGAAAGTTCGAGATCAAGGAACACATCGCGTTTTGTTTCACCTGTGTTTCCAAGTCGCTTCCACTTGAACAACATCTTGCGCTGTTGCTTAAGGAAGTATACGGCTTCAAAGTGGTGGAAATCGCACAGATTATGAACGAGACGGAAGCTATGGTGAAATATTATCTGCATGTAAGCCGCAGCAGAATGATCGAAATATTCGACCATCGTTGTTCACTGATCAACAAACGGGGGATCTGTCACCAGTGCACCGAGTTGAACGGCATCTTTAATCCCAAACAAAAAACGCAGGAAGAACTGGTCAAGATCGAGATGGCCAGAGACGCGGAAAACAAAAGCAAAGAGGAACTCTTCGACCTGCGGATAAAAATATTGCAAGAGCTGGATCCGTTTGAATCAGGCGCGGCGGCGTTGCAACTTCATCATCTGGAGCACAACCGGCAGGTGATGGAAAAATATTTGGAAGAAAACTAGCCATACACGTGGTGGTCGAGTAGGGCTGGTGCTCGTCCCAGCCCATATCGAGACTACCACAGTGCAAAAGTACATCTGTTACTTTGTGGTCTCGATACACCCCTCCAAAACCATTCGGGGCACTCGACCACCGGACTCTGAAATGGGGTGAATCGCCTATCGTTTTTTTGCTCCGAATCGTCTAAAAAAGAAAAGGAGCTTAAACATGAATCGACAGGCAAACTCAATGACTCGGGACGGCAAAGCAACCACCACAAAATCGACCTTCAGCCGGGAGACCTCGGTCAGCACGACTATCCATGCAGATCCGTCCATCGTTTGGGCGCTACTCACCCGTGCGGCGGATATCCCGCGTTGGAATTCGACGGTTACTTCTATCAAAGGTGAAATCAGGGAAGGGGAGACAATCGAGCTTAAATCAACTCTCGATGAAAAAAGGACGTTCAAGTTAAAGGTAAAGGAATTTGTGCCGAATGAACGGCTGGTCTGGGGAGACGCGCAGGGAAGCCGCGTGTACACCATTGACAGAGGCACGGGAAACAGCGTCCTCTTTATTATGACAGAAAAGATCGGGGGTCCGCTTTTCCCATTGTTCGCCAGTTTCATCCCCTCGTTCGACGAATCATTCGAACGATATGCGGCGGATCTAAAAAGAGAGGCTGAATCTATTCAAAGTTCAAAATAAGGGGTGGTTCAACCTAAGCAATGCAACTCGTAGAGCGGGATGCCATCCCGCACCACGTCATCTATTGATAGACAATTTCGTAAAAGCGAAGGAACAGAAAATGGAAAAGAGAACCAAAGACAATCCCTGGAAGTTGAAGACACCACCCCAAACCTCGGACTATGAGATGTATGTGGACACAAAAGATGGAAAGGAAATCATCGTCTGCACCGTTGGCAGTACAGTTTTGCACTATGACTATCGCGCGCTGGCAGACCTGCATGCCATGTTGAAAAAGCATGGGGACTGGATGGAGTTGGGCAGTAAGGACGAAAAGCAGGAAGCCGCGCCGGGCACCGTGGAGCATTGGGCGCGCTCACCGGAGAATCCCATCGGCGGGTGGTATGGACTGAAGAAAGGATTCAGAGGGCGTTTTGCAATGTATATTCCTCCCCTCATGGAAGAGTTGGGGTTAGCAGAGGTGGAACACAACCCGCGGAATAACAGGATGAGAGCGAAATAATCTATTCGCGTTGAGCAGAGTTGCGCCTGGTGGTTGAGTAGTCCCGCGTGATCTTTGCGGGACGTATCGAAACCCAGCGCCACGCAGTCGAAGCGAAGATGTGAGTAGTAACTCCCGCCGACCTAAAGGGGACCGGCGGGAGTTTTTTGTTACACATTTTGCCTTTCTGCATGTTGCAGGCGTATAATCTGCTTCGTATTTATACAGAATAGTTTAATCTTAAACCATATAAAGTCCTAAATGATTTAGGATTTTAGACCGACCACCTATAGTCCGTTATACGGTCTGCATATACACTGGTTAACTGCTTACTTGGAAGGAAAATCATCAATGTTTAACCGAGAACAATTAATTCAAACCCCATTTGGTATTAATGTCTTTGGTTCAGCCCTTATCAGGGTGGATCCAGATATTGTTTCCCTAAATTTCGCAGTTTCAAGACTCCAAAAACATCCAAGAGATGCCTTTCAGGAAGTCCGCAAAGCCGCGCAAGGTGTAAGAAAATACTTGGAACAGGCAAAGATCGGCGAAGTAGGTACCTCGCGGGTCAGTATTTCGCAATCATTTCGATATGTGAATGGAGAGCAGCAGTTGATTGGCTATACGGCCAGAGTTGCTTTTTACGTATTGCTACGACAGCTGGATAAGATGGAAGAAGTTTTATCGGGTATTGTCGATGCTGGCGTCAATGAAATTTCTAGCGTTGAGTTTCAGACAACTCAATTGAAAGAACTGCGAGCGGAAGCACGAAGGCGAGCGATAGCCGCCGCGCGAGAAAAAGCTGAAAATTATTGTACTGCCGCGCAAGTAAAATTAGGCATGGTACTTCACATAGAAGATGTGAATCCGGATACGCTGCGTGGGCGTGAAGGACACGTATCATATGAAATCCAACCCGACGATAGCGGCGAAATTCAAGTATTTGACCCAGGTAGTATTACAGTCGGTGCAGCCGTCAGTATCGCGTTCAAAATAGAAGAGTAAAATTCTTAGAACACAGCTATCAATGCGTGCAGGGAACAGGTGGGTACGCACCGCGTCTTTTGGCATTTTCTTGGCTTGAGGTAGGTTCCGGCAAAGTAGCGTTATCTCCGCTGGCTTCGCTGGAAGATAATGATTTGAAAAGCGGGAAAATTAAGCCTAGCTTATAGTATCAACTTATGATATTATTCTGCTGTGGACCGAAAACACCAAAAAACTCTGGAAGCCATTTTCGAGAAGCCTGAGCGAGCCAATATCGCTTGGCGAGATGTCGAAGCCCTCTTTATTGCATTGGGTGCTGAAATTTCAGAAGGTAGTGGTTCCAGAGTTCGAGTTGCCTTGAAAGATGTTCGGGCTGTATTTCATCGCCCACATCCGCGGAAAGAAACCAATAAAGGTGAAGTCAAATCGGTTCGCAGGTTTCTGGAAGCGGTAGGAGTCAAGCCATGATGGAATATAAAGGTTATATTGGTAAAGTTGAAATCGATGAAGAAGCGGGCATTTTGTATGGGGAAGTTATTAATGTCCGTGATGTAATTACATTTGAAGGGGAAAGCGTCGATGAAATTCAAAAGGCATTTCGGGAATCAGTAGATGATTATCTCGATTTTTGCGCACAACGCGGTGAGTCGCCTGAGAAGCCATTTTCAGGGAAATTTGTAGTTCGTTTGCCTGCCGAGTTACATCGTGAAGCCTATATTCAAGCTAAACTGAAAGATCAGAGTCTCAATCGTTGGGTCACAGAAGTTTTACAAAGGGCACTTAGAAACCAGTAGAGTCTTTAGGTCAAAACGCCAGCTAACAAAGCATTCTAATAAACAGAGATAGAGTAAGTGCGAGGAGAAAACGGCTGGCAAGTTAACCCAAAAAGGCGTCCCGCCCACCTTCCATCCACTCACGGCAGCCGTTGGGCGCTGGCACAATAAAACACTAAACAGAGCATGAGATCTGATGGCCAAGACAATAAGAGTCGCATACTTAGAGATCGTTTACCCAAAAGAGAGTTTTGGTTTTCATAAGTTGTCGGGCACATATTAAGTGGACCAGAGTTTCAAGTTTCAACGTTACATAATGGCAAAGCAAGTGTAGAAGAAGTTGTAGCAATAAAACCTAATCTCATTGTCATGGATTTGAGTCGTCCAGAATCGCCTAATCTGTTATTGCATCGCAAAATAATCGAATCAGATAAACTTAATCGTCTTCCCATAATTCTGATTACAGAAAAGGGATATGACTCGACGCCTCTTGGTTTTGAATGCACAGAGATGGAAGATTACGTTTGTTATCCTCTTTTCGATGAATCGGCGTTTTTATTGGTTGTGCAAAATTTATTACGGCGTGTCGAATCCAAAACTTAGGAAAATGCATGATGATCAAGTCTCTATTGTTGCGCCCAACACAGCCCCGCTACGCGGGATCTGCGACGTGCACCCCGTTTTCGCTGCGCTTCGCGGCGTGCCGCATTTTCGGGCACGCCTCGCAGTCAGGCTTCAAGTTTTTTTCTGCTCTCCAGCATTGTCCATTCCCGTCCCAGCGCCAGTAACGCTCACCGGTGGGCACCCATTCAAAATTGAAAGAGAAACATGGAAGCACAATTAGAGTACGGGAATTGGATCCGAAAAAGGAATTTGCTCATCTTGGGATTTTGTGCGCTTGGAATGGGTGCGCTCCTGTTCATTCCATTAGGCTTTCTATATCATCTCATAGTAGCAATCCTATTTGTAATCCTTCTTTTGAGTTTCCTGTTCCCACTTTATGCTTATATGACGTTCTCTCAAAAGGGCGGCGGACTGCAAGAAAAATTCTATACCCTCATCATTCAGAGCTTGGGACACGAGGTGAAAGGCAGAATTCTCGATATTGGCTCAGGAAATGGCGTGCTGGCAGTGAAGCTTGCTCAACATCATCAGGAAGTTGAAGTTGTGGGTATGGATTTTTGGGGAGAAGATTGGGAGTATTCGAAAACTGTATGTGAGAAGAATGCCAAAATCGGCAAAGTAGAAAATCGTGTCTATTTCCAAAAAGGCGATGCTGCCAAACTCGACTTTGCCACCGAGAGTTTCGATGGCGCAACAAGTAACTTAACTTTTCATGAAGTGAAGTCGGTTGCCGATAAAAAGTCTGTCCTCCAGGAAGCCTTGCGGGTCATCAAATCTGGCGGCACGTTTGCGTTCATTGATTATTTCTTTGATGCAAAGTATTATGGAGATCGGTCGGAGGTTGAAACATTTTTGATCGGCTTGAATCTGGCGCACTTTGAATACAAACCGCTTCGCGAGTTGATCACGATACCAACACTACTGAACCATCCCAAAATACTGGGCAAAGTTGGAATCATTTACGGAAAGAAATAGCTTCAAACCAAAAAACATCCAACACGGCCCCACTTCGTGGGATACCCTGCGGGCACGATGTCTTCGATGTGCAGCGGTTTGGGTATACCCCAACGGGGGAGTCCGCCTATAGTCTTATACGGACCCCATAAACGCTAGTTGGGCAATTCCTTTTTTCCAAGAATGGATTACAAACAACGATATATTAGAGGCATGGAGATAAGAATGAGACAAGGCAATATTATTTTTCTCAATGGCACCTCGAGTTCAGGTAAGACAGTTATCTCAAAAGCCCTGCAAGAGATAATGGAGGAATATTATATCCATACAGGCTTAGATCATTATCTGGAAAGAATCCCTCAAAGAATGAATGTAATATCTGATGGAAATAATCCTTCCTCAGCAGACGGTTTTCTGTGGGTGATTCCAGAAAGCGATAAGCGCGTATCTGAAATTCGTATCGGGCCAATAGGTTTTCGAGTTCTCAAAGGTATGTACCATGCTGCGGCCGCATTGGCGTTGACGGGTAATGATCTTATTCTGGATGATGTAATATTTGACCCAGAAGTGCTCCGAGAGGCCGTTAATGCCTTACACACTTTCAATGTATTATTTGTTGGTATCCGTTGCCCATTCGAAGTTGCTGAACGGCGCGAACGGGAACGGGGGGACAGAATGCTTGGTTTAGTCAAGTCTGATTATGATCGTGTCCATACACATGGCATATATGATTTTGAACTTGATACTTCTATGTTGTCTCCAATGGAGTGCGCTATTCAAATTAAGAATCGTTTGTTAAATGGCCCTCAGCCAGAGGCGTTTCGAAAATTACAATATGAAATGATGGACAAATGAAAATTGCTCAACAATGCGTGCACCCCGTCTTCGCGGGACGAGCGGCGTTTTCGAGTATTGTTCGGGCTCCGATTTTTTTTCTGTTCCCAAGCGTTGTCCACGCCCGCCCCAACCCTAGTAACGCTCACCGTTGGGCATTTGATATACTGTGTCAATGAACTTCGAGTTCAACGGCAAGATTTTTTTCTGGAAAGGTCCCGCCCCATTTTTCTTCGTTACCGTTCCGGCAAAGCAGAGCCGCGACATTAAAGAGATATCCGGACTTGTGACCTACGGCTGGGGAGTGATCCCAGTCACAGTACGGATCGGTAAAACCGAATTTACTACTTCCTTGTTTCCGAAAGATGGCCGCTACCTTGTGCCGATCAAAGTGAGTGTTCGCAAAGCAGAGAATCTCGAGGAAGGCGACAACGTAACGATACGGCTCGAAATTCATTGAAAACAAGTAGAATATCTAACTCTAACCGCCTAAAGAGAATAAACAATCAGTCCAATATTTTAGGAGAATCATACAATGAAAGTCCAAAACAAAGTCATTGTCGTCACAGGTGGCGGAAATGGTATCGGACGAGAATTGGTACTGAACTTACTCTCCAAGGGCGCGAGCGTCGCGGCTGTGGATATCAACGAATCCGCGTTACAAGAGACGATTGAATTGGCCGGGAACCAAAAAGACAAATTATCCACGCATATCGTAAATATCACGAACAAAGACGCAGTCGCAGCATTGCCTGAACAAGCGATTTCCAGGCATGGAGCCGTTGATGGCATCATCAACAACGCGGGAATCATTCAACCCTTTGTTCGAGTAAATGATTTGGACTATGCCGTGATCGAACGGGTCATGAATATCAATTTCTATGGGACACTCTATATGACAAAAGCATTTTTGCCTCATTTGCTTAAACGTCCCGAAGCACATATTGTGAATGTATCCAGTATGGGTGGATTCATGCCATTTCCTGGGCAAAGCCTTTATGGTGCATCCAAGGCGGCCGTAAAGCTGCTCACAGAGGGATTGCGCTCTGAACTCTTGAATACGAATGTGAGGGTGACCGTTATTTTTCCTGGCGCAATCGGCACAAATATTGCGGCGAATTCCGGAGTAGGAAACTCTCTACGAGTAGAAAATGTAGATCAGGCAGAGATGGCAAGGAGAACATTGGCGCCTGGCAAAGCAGCGGAGATTATCGTCAATGGCATCGAGCAAAATCGCTATCGGATTCTGGTCGGGTCTGACGCAGTCTTTATGGATTTTATATCCAGACTAAACCCTCAATGGGCGGCCAACTTTATTTATAAGCAGATGAAATCACTATTGCCGGAATAAAGCAGGGCATTCTGTATGATTACCTATACATAATGGTCTTCTCTGAGTCAATTGACCAACTGTACATTTTTAACCCGAATTCCAAAAAGATACGAATTCCACGAAGTCTTAATGAACTATTCGTGTCATTCGCCTATCTACACAACACCTGTACTTGCACCTGGTGCAAGTGTTCATGTTAAAAATTTTCCGACTTTGAGAAAGCTATGATCACAAGACGATAAATATTTAGAACATGCGTGCTATAATGTAATGGCCACAACAGTATCCCATCTTAGGAGTAGCAGCATGCGCAAACTCATCGTCAGCAACTTCCTCACATTGGATGGCTTATACGAAGGGAAGGACAAAAGTATCAACTCTCTCTATGATTATTACCACGAAGATTACCACGGTGACGACACCTTTGATTTCTATAATGCGGAACTGTTGCGCGTGTCCGATTTCCTGTTGTTGAGTCGCAATTCATTTTTAGGAAACAAGGAGTATTGGACGGGAGTGCCAAACAACCCCAAAGCTACTGACATCAGACGTGAGACGGCTGGTCTCTTCAAGTCCATCGAGAAGATCGTTATTTCTGATAATCTCACAAGTGCGGAGTTAGCGCCCTGGGACAATACGCGCATCATCAAACGAGAGGATGCTTACAAAGACATCTCCACCATCAAACAGGAACCTGGCAGAAATATTCTGGTGCTCTTGAGCCGGTTGCTCTGGAATGACCTGTTGGTTCACGATCTGGTGGATGAACTGCACCTTACATTCTTTCCATTGATCGGAGGCGAAGGTACACCCATATTCGAAGACCGTCCGCCAGTATCACTCAAACTGCTCCAAACGCGCACATGGCAAGGCTCAGGTAATATTCTCACCCGCTGGGAAGTGAGTCGCCCGAAAGCCTAAATTGAACTGGTCTTAAAGATTCAATATGCTAACACACCCAACCGTTCAACCTTCCGTCACTTGGAAACAAGTTGCCGCCTTTCGGCTCGCGCGGCATCATCTCTCAGAGCGCGCACAGAAGAAGGCTCTACTATCCGTCGTGCGCGACATGACCGGGGCCCAGGCACAGCTGCTCTCGGCCGCGCAGATCTCCCTTTGGTCTAGAGTTCGTGATCTGCGGATCGCAGATATCGAAGAGGCCCTCATCAAACGGAAGCTGGTGAAGGCTTCGTGCATGCGCCGTACTTTGTTTCTTGTGCCTTCCAAGCACCTTGCGATCTTCGTTCGGGGTTCCGCAGGGCGCGCAGAAAAAGAGATCCGCTGGGCGCGCGGGAAGGGTGTACCCGATCGCGTGATCGACGCGGCAATCGACGCGGCTCTCGGTGTGCTGGATCACCCACTCACACGGCTCGAGATCGCGGAGCGCGTAAGCCGAGCTTTGGGTGTGCAGATGAAGGCTGTACAGGGCGGGGGTTGGGGAAGCCGCAGGAATGTCGCGGCTGTCCCGGTCGGAGAATTAACCTATCCCGTTGTGGACCTGCTTCATCTCGTTGGGGCGCGCGGGATTATCTGTTACGGTCCCAATCAAGGGAAAGAGCCAACGTTCGTTCGGGCAGACGCATGGATTCCCCAGTGGCAGGATGTATCGCGTGAGGAAGCCGAGGAACTCCTCTTACGCACATACCTGCGGGCGTTTGGTCCCGCGACAATCAACGACTTTGCATTGTGGGCAGGTATAGCACTCACAAATGCTCGCGCGATCTGGGCGCGAGAGCAAGCCGACCTTGCGCCTGTTAATGTGGAGGGCTGGCAAGCGACCATCCTTCAGAAGGATCTCAATGAACTGGCACAGGCCGAGTTCGAACGCCCACTGGTCTGCCTTTTGCCGTATTTCGATTCTTTTCTTCTTGGGCATAAAGAGCGGGAACATCTTGTAGCCATGCAGCACCGAGCGAACATCTACCGCCCACAGGGATGGATAGCACCCGTAATTCTCGTCGATGGCCGTGTCGCTGCTGTTTGGGAACACGCTCGAGATGGGGATCGCCTGCGCGTAAAGGTGACGAAGTTTGAACCCATATCAAGGCGCATCGCTGCCAGCATCCACGAAGAGGCGCAAGACCTCAGTCGCTTCCTTGGTCTCTCGAACGCAGACGTCCAAATCCTATGAAACCAGAAGAAACAGGTTCGCGTTACGACCGGCTTGCTCTGTATTGGCAAAAGCAGCATTCGAATTCAACCTACGGCCTCGCCGCGTTGGAACGAGCCATTAAATTCACCGAAAATAAATTCACCGAAAACAAATCTACCGCGCTTGATGTAGGCTGTGGCAGCAGCGGTCGGTTCATTGAAGTATTGATCGAACATGGTTTTGTTCCTGCAGGTGTGGATATTTCTGCAGAGATGATCTCTCTAGCAAGCGAGCGACATCCTGAGGTGACCTTTTACGCAGCAGATATTTGCACGTGGCAGCTTCCGCAAAAATATGACTTGATCTCCGCCTGGGACAGTACATTCCATCTCCCTCTTGCCGAACAGAAACCTGTACTTAAGAAAATGTGCGAGGGTCTCAACTCAAAAGGAGTACTTCTATTCACCTGCGGCGGAACGAGCGGCCCCGAGGAAATCTCAGGCGGGTTTGAAGGTGAAACTTTTGACTACAGCACGCTTGGCGTGAATGAATTCTTGCGACTCATGGACGAGTTCGGCTGTACCTGCAAACATGTCGAATATGATCAATTCCCCGAAAATCACGTTTATATGATCGCACAGAAAACGGAATAAGGTCTTGCAAACGCCCACAACCACCTAAATAATTTCGGCAAACGGGAACCTTTCGAAAGCAGGGCCGGTCTAAAAAGAAATGTCCCCTTTTTAACAAGGAGCTTAAAATGAAAATAACACGATGGTTTCTATTCGCTATCCTGCTTGGCGCGCTGCTCTCGGCTTGTGGAACTGCCTCTCAGGCGGTTGCTACGCCATTAGGAGAGTCTATGAAAGGCTATGAACTTTATAGTTGGCGGGATGGCAATCAATGGAAATTTTCAATACTGGTTGGGACAAACCGCGAAAAGAGTATCGAAGAAATCAAATCTGCGGAGGTTGTTCTGTCGGGTGTGGATGCGCTACAATCCAAGCTGGAAGAAATCCCAGCCGGGCAGTACATCACTTGGTCATCCAAAGAAACATTATCTTTGCCGTCGGAGGACATCATCAAACAAATTGAGCAAACTTGCAATGATCAAGGATTGATATTGAGTATTGCCTCCTAATCACTCAAAAAGAGAATCTGATGAGCGAAATCTTTCAAGTGAGCATTGTACGGCACACCAAAAATTATGAAGCCATGCTAGCGTTTTACCATGATCAACTTGGGATGATGATCACGTTGTCCTGGGAAGAGCCTGATAATCGCGGAACGCTCCTTTCCTTTGGCGGAAGAGCGTCCAACACAGTGATCGAGGTGCTCGAATTGGGTGATGAAGCCCTGCCCGGAGTCAAACCAATGAATGTGGTTCTCAGCATCGAAGTTGCCGCCGTGGATGAATGGCATGATCAATTGATAGATCGTGGTGTGAGGATCGCGCGTAGACTGGAAGTGGCTCCATGGGGACATCGCAGTTTCGGCGTTGACGATCCGGATGGATTCCGCATTTGGTATTACCAGGATATGAATCCGAAATAATATATTCTGGGGGAAGACTGAAAAACAGTAACCTAGCCACTCTCTTGCTCAAGTTTTCGAAACATCTATAGCGTGCCAGTTATGATTAAAAATTGTATGCGATTGGCTCATGACAATCCTCACCTCTTATGGTAAATCTTACAGAGCACAAAACGTCTCATAAAAAATTGGACTTCACCTATAAAAGGAACCCTCGATGGATAACATGCAACAGTACGAAACCCTCGACCCCGAAAACTGGCAGGAAATGCGCGCCCTCGCTCACCGCATGGTGGATGATGCAATCACCTATCTTGAAACGGTGCGCGAACGACCTGTTTGGCAGCCAATTCCTGATGAAATCGCTGAGCAGTTTAAGACATCCGCACCACATCGACCTAGCGGCGCAGAAACGACCTATAAGGAATTCCTCGAAACTATCCTGCCCTACCCAATGGGAACGACACATCCGCGCTTTTGGGGCTGGTACATGGGAGCGGGAACGGTCTTCGGCGCATTGGCCGATCTTATGGCTTCCACTATCAATTCGAATTTGGGCGGTGGGAATCATGTCGCGAACTTGGTCGAAGAACAGGTGATCAATTGGATGAAGGAAGTCCTCGGTCTTCCGGATGACTCGAGCGGACTCCTCGTCAGCGGCGGCTCTATGGCAAACTTTGTTGGGCTTGCGGTTGCCCGGAATGCGAAAGCTGGCTTCAACGTCCGCGAGATCGGGATGCAGTCGACTCCTCAAAAATTGACTGTTTATACATCCAAGGAAGTACATAGCTCTGTTCAAAAAGCGGTTGAGCTGCTGGGACTGGGTCATGATTATCTGCGAAAAATCCCAGTGAAGGAGGATTACACCATTGACCTGGATGCCTTGCAAAAAGCTATAGCAGCCGATCGCGAATCAGGTTATAGTCCGATTTGTGTGATTGGCAATGCGGGAACCATCAATACTGGCGCGATCGATGATCTGAACACATTGGCTGATTTATGCAAACGCGAGGATTTATGGTTTCATGTAGATGGCGCTATCGGCGCCGTTGCTATTCTCGCAGAAAATGTAAAACCCCTGCTTTCAGGAATTGGACGAGCTGATTCAGTCGCGCTGGATCTCCACAAATGGATGCATGTGCCCTTCGAGGCGGGATGCGTCCTTGTGCGCTATAATGACGCGCATCGCCGGACGTTTTCACTAACGCCCGATTACCTGGCACACGAATCACGTGGGCTGGCCGCCGGGCATCTTTGGTTCACTGACTACGGCCTGCAACTCTCGCGTCAGTTCCGCGCGCTCAAAGTGTGGATGTCCATCAAAGAACACGGCCTGGACCGGTTCGGTCGCATGATCGCTCGTAACGTGGAACAGGCACAGTATTTCGGCCAGATGGTAGAGAACGAACCAAGTATGGAATTGATGGCACCCATCGGTTTGGATATCGTATGCTTCCGTTTTAACCCCGGCGGGCTGGATGATGAAAAACTGAACGCGTTGAACAAAGAGATTCTGATGCAGCTTCATGAACAGGGAATCGCTGTGCCTACATATACCACCTTGGATGGTAAATACTGTTTGCGGATCGCTATTGCAAATCACCGCAGCCGTCACGAGGATTTTGACCTGCTTGCCAGTGAAGTCATTCGAATCGGACGAGAGATGGTTGCTCTGCTTAATTAAAGAAACGAACGTTAATAATCAAGACCTGAAAAATTTAAAACTCCTGATGATATTGTAGAATCATCAGGAGTTTATATTGTATAATACGGCAGGGTTGTCAATGACAATTCTATAGGGATAACGCATCACTGCCTGGTTCGATAGGCTGGCTCATCCTGATCTCCTAAAAACATTAATTGATCATTTGTGAAAGTCATGGCATCAGCAAAACGAACCAAGGGACAACCAAAACTTCTACCCAAATCGCCAACAGGCATATCAGGCCTGGATGAGATCACCGGTGGTGGGCTGCCTAAGGGCAGGCCTACATTGATTGCCGGTTCTGCGGGTTGTGGAAAAACGCTATTTGCCATGGAGTTTCTGGTCAACGGCGCGGGGCAGTACGATGAGCCGGGAGTCTTTGTGGCCTTTGAAGAAAGCGCCAAGGAACTGGCAGAAAATGTTGCTTCGCTTGGGTTTGATTTGAAAGAGTTGGAGAAAAAAAAGAAACTGATTGTCGATCATGTGCAGGTTGAACGTTCTGAGATCGAAGAAACGGGAGAATACGACCTGGATGGATTGTTTATCCGCCTGGGTTATGCCATTGACAAAATCGGGGCAAAGCGAGTGGTCTTAGACACTTTGGAAGTACTGTTCTCTTCACTTACAAACGAATCGATTCTTCGGTCTGAATTACGTCGTCTCTTTCGCTGGTTGAAAAACAAAGGAGTGACCGCAGTCGTCACCGCAGAACGCGGGGAAGGCACAATGACACGCTTTGGTCTGGAAGAGTATGTGGCAGACTGTGTCATCGTACTGGATCATCGCGTGACCGAACAAATTTCGACAAGACGCTTACGGATCGTCAAATATCGCGGTAGCCTGCATGGCACCAATGAGTACCCATTCCTGATCGGTAAGAACGGCATCTCGGTCTTACCAATTACCTCCCTCGGACTTTCACACAGTGCGGCAAAGACACGGGTTTCCAGCGGGATCAAGGAACTTGACAATATGCTGGACGGAAAAGGCTTTTACCGCGGCAGCAGTATCTTGATCTCCGGCACAGCTGGCACGGGTAAGACGAGTCTATCAGCGTCTTTTGTCGATGCGGCCTGCCGACGCGGGGAACGCTGTCTGTATTTCGCGTTTGAGGAATCTCCCAGCCAGATCCTTCGCAACATGGCGTCGATTGGCATTGACCTGGCGCCGCATCTCAAAAACGGACAGATGCAATTCCATGCCACCCGGCCGACTCTTTATGGACTTGAAATGCACCTGGTCACCATGTATGACACGGTAAAGGAGTTCGAACCCAGTGTCGTTATTTTGGACCCGATCGATGATTTTATTGCCATTGGAAGCCAGGCAGAGATCAAATCTGCAATGACACGAATTATTGATTTTCTCAAGATTGGCCATATCACTGCTATGTTTACAACCACTGTTCCGGGAAATGAAACTGCCAGCCAGGCGATTATGAGTGTTTCCTCTCTGATCGATACCTGGATCAGCCTGCGCAACCTGGAGAATAACGGAGAGCGTCATCGCGGCCTGTTTGTTATGAAATCGCGTGGCATGGCGCATTCGAATCAGATCCGCGCCTTCCATTTGACAGATCATGGAATCGAAATCGGCCATATGGATTTCGCCAGGCGCCATAATGGATCGAGCCAATCGTGAGAGGCGTTTGAAACGCCTCCATTTGTTTGTGGAGTGTTATCAATTTGAGTAAAGGAGACCAGTAGTGGAAAAACGGAAGCGACGCTCTCCATCCAAACGTCCCGAGAAAGCCTGGGAGTTGCGCCTCTATGTGGCCGGGCAGACGCCCAAGAGTCTGGCGGCGTTCGCGAACCTGAAGAAGATTTGCGAGGAACACATGGCAGGTCAATATCATATTGAGGTCATTGATCTGATCAAGAAGCCGCAACTGGCAAGCGGCGACCAGATCCTGGCCATCCCCACCCTGGTGAGGAAATTACCCGAACCCATCCGGAAGATCATCGGCGACCTCTCAGATACGGAACGTGTGTTGGTGGGGCTAAATTTACGTGAGCAGAAGTAAGTATAGTATCTGCTTCGCTTAAGAGGTGAGATATGACGAAAAGAGATCCGTCCACTCAGCAGGTTCCCGATGAAACCATCGAACTGAAAAGCCGGCTGGAAGAAACAGAAGAAACCTTGCGCGCCATCCGCCAATATATGGTGGATGCGTTTGTTGTGACGCGTTCGAACGGGACGGAAGTGGTGACGCTGAGTAATGCCGATTTTCCCTATCGGATGATGGTCGAATCGATGAACGAAGGTGCGGTGACGTTGATTCCGGATGGAACAATTTTTTACTGTAACCCGCGCTTTGGTGAAATGGTCCACATTGATCCTGAAAAGCTGATTGGCATCCAATTTCGAGATTTAATCCGCGCAGAAGAACAAAATGCTTTCGATGCGCTTTTTGAACAAGCCGACCACGGCGCACGAGCAGAGTTTTGCCTGCAGCCACCCAACGGGAATTGCCTGCCTGTACAGTTATCCATTTATCAACTTTCAGCCGGGAATGCCAGTGGTATTTCAATTATCGCAACAGATATCACCGAGCGTGTTCAAGCTGAAGAAAAGATCCGTGCCCTTGTCTCCCAGTTGACCATGGCAGAGCAGGAAGAGCGACAACGCATCTCACAGGTTTTGCATGATGACTTGCAACAGCGTCTTTTCGCCATCAAGACTCAGTTGTCTTTCCTGACGAATGATAACGAAAACAGCAATTTGTCTCCGACCATATACGAGGACCTGAGGCAGGTCCAACGCTGGCTCTCGGACGCCATCGGTATCACCCGCAGCCTGAGCATCGATCTCAGCCCAATCGTCCTGCAGGGAGAAGATTTATACGAAGCCATACTCTGGCTCTCTTCTCAAATGAAAGCTCAGTATGGTTTGCACGTGCAGGTGGAGGCGAAAGATCATCTCAATTTCCCTGATTATCAAATGCGTTTGCTGTTATTCCAAACCTTGCGTGAACTCCTTTTTAATAGTGTCAAACATTCTGGTATATCGCAAGCGACAATCATACTGGAGCAGATCGACGGAAAAGCGCGCATCACGGTCAGCGATACAGGCAAAGGCTTTGACGTGGAGGCCGTCATGAACGATCCGAAAGTTGCGCATGGCCTGCTCGTTGTTCAAGACCGTCTAAGCTTGCTGGGTTGCACGATGGAGATCACGTCCGAACCAGGCAAGGGGACGAATGTCGTGATCCATACTCCATTGGGCGAATCTTCTATTTGAGCACACAGCGCTTTCATACTACGATAAGTAAATCAGGAACCAGAACATTTATCGCCTTGCCGTTCAACCCGAACGACATTTGGGGTGTCAAAAAACGTTATCACATCACTGGAACTGTAAATGGATACGGCGTACGCGGCTCGCTTGGCTCGGATGGAACGCAGTATTTCCTTCCGTTGGGTATTGCCTGGCGGCGTGACTGCGGTCTGGAAGCTGGCGCAGATGTGGATGTAGTTCTCGCCCCGGAAGGTCCGCAGTCCGAAAGTTTATCAAGCGATGTGAGCGCTGCGCTGAATGCCGAGCCACAAGCCAAAGCCTTCTTCGAGTCACTGGCTACTTTTTATCGAAATACATATATCAAATGGATCGAAAGCGCCAAACGAGCTGAAACGCGGGCTGCGCGCATAAAAGAAATGATCGAGTTGCTCAAAGCGGGCAAGAAACAAAAGTGAATGCAAACTCGATGGGGGATTGAGAACTCCTAACGGGCGTATAATTCCATCACTGCATCTTCCTAACAAAGGAGACCTTCAAATGCTAAACATAGAAGAGAGCACAGTTATAAAACGACCAGTTGCAGAAGTCTTCGATTTTGTGTCTAATTTTGAAAATCACCCCAAATGGGAATCGAACTTTCAGAAGGTGAAACTATTAACCCTGACACCCTCTGGCGTAGGTAGCATTTATCAAAGTGAACTCAAATTGCCGGGTCAGACTGCTACATCAACGTTCAAAATCACGGAATATGAGGTCAATAAGAAAATCGCGTTTGAAGGAGAAGCAGCGGGACCAGCGAAACCCAAAGGCAGTTTCCGTTTTGAGCCTGCCGCAGACGGCACAAAGATCACCCTGGTGCCACGGCCCGAATTCCGCGGCTTCTTCAAATTACTTGAACCGATGATGGCTGGCTATGTTCGTAAACAAAATCAGGATCATCTGCGAAAATTAAAAAGCGTTCTGGAAGCTTAGTATTCTGTAATTACAGAGATTTCAATATGACCCTGGATACTTCTTATATCGAGCAAAACCGCGCCTCCACCGAACGCATCCGCAAATTGATTACGCGCTTATCTGATGAAGAAATGCAGACAAAAGTCGGCGAACATTGGACCGTGGCTATTGCTCTCGCTCATCTCGCATGGTGGGATCGGCGTGTGATGTACGTATTGGATATGACAGAAAAAGACCGCAAGTTATTCATCCCTGAGATCGATATTTTTGTGAATGATTTGTCGCTTCCGCTATGGGCAGCCATCTCTCCTCGCGACGCGGCACGGATTTGCATCGAAACTTCAGAAACTCTGGATAAGCGACTGGAAGAATATTCACCGGAATTGCTGGAAGAAATCTATAACTACAATAAGCGCTGGGTGATTCGCGCTTTACATCGCAATGAACACTTGAATGAGGTCGATGCCGCCTTGAAAACAGTAACCGAGTCCGCATAATGACCGAATCCCAAACAAAAATTCTCGAAACAAAGAGACTTCTTTTCAGGCGCCTCGTCATGGATGACTTGGACGATTTGTTTGCACTTTATAGCGACCCGGAAGTGAGGAAGTATTTCCCTGAGGGCACGCTGAATTATGAACAAACAAAAGAGGAATTGGAGTGGTTCCTGAGCGGGCATCCTGCTCACCCGGAGTTGGGACTGTGGGCCACTATTCTTAAAGACACAGGTCAATTCATCGGGCGGTGTGGTCTGCTTCCCTGGACGATTGAAGGGCAATATGAAGTAGAAGTGGCTTATATGATCGCCAGAGAGTATTGGAGACAAGGGTTAGGATCCGAAGCCGCGCAAGGCATCCTTCGATATGGCTTTGAGCAGTTGGGGTTATCGCGCTTGATCTGCCTGATCGACAAGGACAACGAAGCTTCGATCAAAGTTGCCACGGGAATGGGAATGACATTTGAAAAAGAAGTGGACGATGGTATGGGTCCGGCACAGGTGTATTCGATCCACAAGCAAACAAATTAATGAAAAATTTACATCATCCAAATGATGTTATTAACCACTTGATTAAGTGGGCAGAACAACGCGACTCGATTCGCGCCATGTTTTTGACCAGCACCCGCGCCGTTCCAAATGCTCCACTGGATGAATATTCAGACTATGATGTGGTGTTGATCGTGAAGGACGTACATCCTTTCTTCGAGGACCGAAGTTGGCTAGAGGAATTTGGTGAGGTGCTTGTCCCCTATTGGGATCCAATTCATCCCGACCCGGATTATGGCATTGAAATGTTCGCTAATGTCATACAATATGCAGACGGGCTCAAGATCGATTTCACTCTGTGGCCAATTAAATTGTTGCAAAAGATTATTCAATCATCAACACCTTTCCCAGAACTGGATGCTGGCTATCGCATTCTTTTGGATAAAGAGCATCTAACAAATGACCTACAGCCGCCAACCTACAAGGCATACATCCCTGCCCGGCCGACAAATGACGAATATCAAAAAAACATCGAAGATTTCTTTAGTGATGCACCTTATGTGGCAAAGTGCCTCTTACGCGGTGAGTTGTTCCCAGTCAAATGGGCGCTTGACTTCGATATGAAACATGTTTTTCTTCGCCCGATGCTGGGGTGGCGAGCCGAAATCGATTACGGCTGGTCCGTACCTGTCGGAGCATTGGGCAAAGGCTTGAAAAAAAAGTTGCCACCTGAATTGTGGACTCAATTGGAAAGTACGTACGCTGGTGCTGATATCGATGAAAACTGGGAAGCTTTATTCAGAACTATGACTCTGTTCCGTCAGGTAGCAAAAGAAGTTGGCGAGGCGTTGGGTTATGACTATCCGCAAGAATTGGATGAAAGAGTGGTAGCTTTTGTAAAAATGATGCAGCGCTGGAATGAATAGATACATTGCCTCTTGACGATCCTGTTATACTGATTTTATAGATTTATCAATCCAAAATTACACGGAGGTATGGATGAGCAATGAAATAGGGCAAGCTTTATCTGTCAGTATTCGGGAGTTGCCAACGATATTTGTAGCATACACCCATTGTCATGTCGATCAGGCAGCAGGTAATTTCAGTGACCAAATCAGAGATGGCTTTCAAAATGTCAAAGATTGGGTAATGCAAAAAGGTCATGATTTATCTGGTCTCAAGGTCATTGGCGTTCCACATATACGTGACAGTCAATTGACAGGTTATGAGTGTTGCGTTGAGCTTCCTAAAACGGAAGACGTGAACACTGGAACGATACAGACAAAACAACTTACTGGGGGTAAATACGCCGTATTAACGCTCGAAAAGGACTCTGCCACGATCGGCGAGACCATCGGTCGCTTCTTCGCTGACTATATGCCGGCCCATCAACTCATAATCGATAACCACCGCCCCAGTTACGAAATATATGACGAACATCTTATGGATTTCTGTGTTCCAATCAGCTAATTCTGTATAGATGAATTGTCTCTCAGAGAGACTCGTCTTTTGCTGGTGTGTCCTTCCAGGTATGATTATTTGGGGTATGATTGTCTTAATTGCATCTCCGCTGGATGTTCCCCCGAAAGGAAATTGGTCACGGTGCCGTATCATTCCTGGTACGGCTGGAGTATGCGCACTCAACCTGTTCTTCGCCTCGATGGAATCGACCGTCATGGATCCATTAGGCAAAACTTGACACAAAGAGGAAGAATCTTATGACAAATATTCTTTGTATTGGGGCAGGGTATGTAGGCGGATCGACCATGCCTATTATTGCCAGTCATTGCCCTGACCATCGTGTCGTCATCGTTGATATCAACGAGAACCGAATTGCAGCATGGCAATCGGATCAACTTCCCATTTATGAACCGGGGTTGGATGAAATCGTCCGTCAAACGCGAGGAAAGAATCTTTTCTTTTCCACGGAGGTGGACCGCCATATTGCGGAGGCCGATATTATTTTTGTCAGTGTGAATACACCGACTAAAATGTTCGGGAGGGGGGCCGGTAAGGCGGCTGATCTCCAGTATTGGGAAAAGACGGCGCGCCAGATTTTGGAAAACTCGACCTCCTCAAAAATTGTGGTGGAAAAAAGCACTCTGCCCGTGCGAACAGCCGAAGCGATGGAGCGTATCCTTAACTCCAACGGGAACGGCCTCCATTTCGACGTGTTATCCAACCCTGAATTTTTAGCGGAAGGTACTGCCGTGCGCGATATGCAGAATCCCGACCGGGTGCTGATCGGCGGCCGGGAGACCGAATCAGGCCGAAAGGCTGTAGAGGCGCTGGTTGAGTTGTACGCTACATGGGTTCCGCGTGATCGCATCATTACGACGAATCTATGGTCCAGTGAATTGTCCAAGCTAGCTGCCAATGCATTTCTCGCTCAGCGTATCTCTTCGATTAATGCCATCTCCGCGCTATGTGAGAAAACTGAAGCGGATATCAGTGAGGTGGCGCACGCTATCGCACGGGATGAGCGCATTGGTCGTTATTTTCTTAGAGCCAGTGTGGGTTTTGGCGGTTCGTGCTTCAAAAAAGATATTTTGCATCTGGCGTATCTGTGTGAGCACTATGGCTTGCCCGAAGTTGCCCGATATTGGGAGCAGGTCGTAACGATGAATGAATATCAGGAAGCGCGCTTTGTGTCGAACATGGTGGCCTCTATGTTCAATACGATCGCAGGCAAACGCGTCGCTTTGTTTGGCGCAGCCTTTAAAGCCAACACGAATGACACGCGCGAATCGCCCGCCCTTGAAGTATGCCGTGCACTATTGGACGAACGGGCTGATGTCGTCATGACCGATCCGCATGCTTTGGAAAATGCGCGCTATGATCTCGGAGAGCTGGCAGATCGCGTAACATTTGAATTTGACCCCTATATTGCTGCAAATCACGCTCATGCCATTGCCGTTCTCACGGAATGGTCACAATATACCCAACTGGACTATGAAAGAATCTATAACTCCATGGTCAAGCCTGCCTTTCTCTTCGATGGGCGCAATCTTCTCGATCACAAAAAACTGTACGATATTGGCTTCAATGTGTATCCCATTGGCAAGCCGCCCCTCACACACTTGAGAACATATAACAACTCCTGAGCGCCTTACGTTCAATACCCTGCAAGGACATCCTTCCAAGTGTTTTTTAAAAAATTATGTTGTGATGCCTTAAGGGTTTTTCCAACAAACCCGATGGAAGATTTGTGGAAAACGTTGCTCAAAATGCCGTTTCTGTCACAACGGAAACCCTTCGATAGGCTCAGAACAAGCCTTTAGGGTCTGAATTTCAAACAGTCTCGTAGTGACCTCACAATTGAAAGGAAATAATGTCACGTAACCGTATTATTCTTGTTACGGCTGGGATCATGCTCAGCCTGTTTTTAGCCTCGATGGAATCGACCGTCGTTGCCACCGCCATGCCCACTATTGTGGGTCAGTTGGGTGGGTTGGAACATTACTCGTGGGTCTTTTCAGCATTTCTGCTGGCCTCCACAACCACCGTTCCGCTGTATGGAAAACTTTCCGATATTTATGGCCGCCGCAAGTTATATGTCTTTGCCATGGCGCTCTTCCTGGCCGGCTCGGTCTGGTGCGGATTGGCCACTAGTATGACTCAACTCATCTTCGCGCGGGCCCTGCAGGGAATCGGCGCGGGCGGCATCATGCCGCTGGCTTTTATTTTGATCGGTGAGATGTTCTCACTCGAACAACGCACCAAAATGCAGGGAGTCTTCTCAGGGGTGTGGGGAGTTTCGTCCATTGCGGGTCCTCTCCTGGGCGGCTTCATTGTGGACCAGCTTTCCTGGCATTGGATTTTTTACATCAATGTTGCTCCGGGTTTGCTGGCGGCAGTGCTGGTCGCGTTTGGATGGCGGGACCAGATTCACAGTCACGAACGGCCCGCCGTAGATTACGCAGGCGCAGTGTTATTATCGGTCAGTGTCATTTTACTTTTACTTGGATTGATGGATCTTGGCACATCCAATGGCTGGATTTTCATCACAGCCTCTATAGCGTTCTTCATCGTATTATTCGTAGTCGAACTTCGCGCGGCCGATCCGATCTTGCCCATTCCACTTTTTCGAGATAGCCTCTTTTCCACTGCAGTCGCACACGGGTTACTCACCGGCTGGGCTGTGTTCGGCACGATCTCTTTCATCCCGCTGTTCGTTCAATCGGTATTGGGCACAAACGCCACGCAGGCTGGCATTACCATCACACCAATGTTATTAGGCTGGGTGGGAGGCAGCATCTTCGGCACGCGCATCTTATTGAGGGTTGGGTATCGCAGGCTGAGCCTCCTTGGCACAATGATCTTTGTGATAGGTGCGTTTCTCTTGATGGCCGCTGGTGTGAATTCAAGCCAACCGTTAGTGATGGTCTTCGTTACGATGATGGGCATCGGCATGGGGCTTTCCATCCCGGCCTTCGTCATCGCCGTGCAAACCACCGTGGAACGACGTCATCTTGGGACAGCTACGTCGATGCTTCAATTCAGCCGTTCGATGGGCGGGACGTTGGGCGTGAGTGTGATGGGCGCCGCGTTGAGTGCGCGACTCGCATCCAACTTAAGCGCCTCTGGTCTGGACCCCGGCCTGGTCGAGCAATTGCTCCAGCCTTCACCTGGCTCTGAAGGACTCATCAACGCGGGCGTGCGCCTTGCGATGTCAGATGCGATTCATCTTATTTTTGTGATCGCGTTCATTGCAGCCGCGCTTGGACTAATCTCCGCATTTTTCACACCTCGCAAAGAACTGACCGAATCAGCATCCATGACCAGGGAAAGTTACTCTCCACCTGTCAGCGCAGACTGATCGTAAGCTCGATGGACAATCAACAACTGAGCGAGACGTTTTCTGATCTTTCAACTCCACTGATCGCGGATGCTTGTCTGCGCTCGCAGATCCCTTTGCGACTTGCTCCCTCAGGTATTCGTCCCTTGCTGGCACAAAGTCACATTGCCGGTAGAGTTCTGCCCGTGAGACATTATGGCAGTGTGGATATCTTCATCGAAGCGATGGGAAACGCAGAACAGGGTGATATCCTCGTTATCGACAATGCTGGATGATTGGACCAAGGCTGCATCGGAGATTTGACCGCCCTCGAGGCACAAGCTTCAGGCCTGTCAGGCATCATCGTTTGGGGTGCTCATCGAGATACGACTGAACTTATCGAAATAGCTTTCCCCATTTTCAGTTATGGGACGTGTCCCGCGGGCCCACA
>Ga0081539_10002146_pt1 | contig 29153 bp, 26 predicted proteins | sample TabmetS4T2R2_FD_71023 | JGI IMG/M metagenome (GOLD analysis project Ga0081539, IMG submission 71023) | Tabebuia heterophylla rhizosphere microbial communities from the University of Puerto Rico - S4T2R2 | ecosystem: Host-associated > Plants > Roots > Rhizosphere ... | reverse complement strand
TCATGCTCACCATGAACCGGCCTGCGGTGCGCAACGCCGTCTCGCTGCGCCTCTCCCAGCAGCTGGCGGCCGCCCTGGCCGCGTTCGACGAGCGCAGAGATCTCTTCGTCGCCGTCATTACCGGCGCCGGAGGGGTGTTCTCCTCGGGGATGGACCTGAAGGGCTTCGCCCGGGGGGAGCGTCCCGTCGTGCCCGGCCGGGGGTTCGCGGGGCTCGTGGAGAGACCTCCGGACAAGCCGCTGATCGCGGCGGTGGAGGGCTATGCGCTCGGTGGCGGTTTCGAGATCGTGCTTGCGTGCGACCTCATCGTGGCCTCCCGGACCGCAGCGTTCGGTCTGCCTGAGGTGACGCGCGGCCTCACCGCTGCGGCGGGCGGCCTGCTGCGGCTTCAGCACCGGATCCCCCACCACTTGGCCATGGATCTCGTGCTGACCGGTCGGCGCCTGTCCGCCGCCGAAGCGTTCGACGTCCACCTGGTGAACCGGCTTGCGGAGCCGGGAGAGGCGCTCACCGTGGCGCTGGACCTGGCCGACCAGGTGGCGCAGAACGCGCCGCTCGCGCTGACCGCGTCCAAGCAGGTACTGGTTCGATCGGCGGACTGGCCGCTGGACGAGAGGTTCGCGCGGCAGGAGGAGTACGTCGATCCGGTCCGCCGGTCCGCGGACGCTCAGGAAGGGGCGCGCGCCTTCGCGGAGAAGCGTCCTCCGCGATGGACCGGACACTGACGCGGGAACGGACACGGGGCCCCCGGCCCGTGAGGACCGGGACTACGACCGGAACGAGGGGAGGACCTCGTCCCGGAACAGCTCCAGTGTCCTGAGCACCCGGTCCTGAGCGAGGTCGTACCACTGGGCCCGCAACACCACGTGGTTCAATCCCTGATCGGCCAGGCGCTTCAGTGCCGCGACCGCACCGGGCGGATCGGTGAACAGGTAGGAGGCGTCTGCGATCTCCTCCGCCGCCTGCGCCGTGCTCAGGTGGCGATAGCTGTCCCCGCTTGCGACCGGGGAGTTGAACGCGGCGTACTTTCGTGTGAGCGCGCCCCGCGCCGCCAGGCCGAGTGCCCGGGCGCGCTCCGGGTCCTGGTCCAGCAGCAGTTCGCGACGGGCGACCAGCTCACCGGGGCCGAGCACCAGGCGGTCCCGCTCCTCCCGGTAGTGCGCGGCCAGGACGGCCAGGCGATCCGGCGGCACGTGCGGCGGGACGATCCATCCGTCACCGAGGCGGGCCGCGCGCTGGGCGCCGGTACGGTGCGGACCGGCTCCGATCCAGATCCTCGGTCCGCCGGCCTGGACGGGCGGCAGGCTGATGCGCTGGTCCGTCACCCGGTAGTGCCTGCCGTGGAACGTGGCCGGCTCGCCGGACCACAGCCGCCGGATCAGCGTCAGGCTCTCCTCGAAGCGGGAGAGGCGCTGGTCGAGAGGGATGCCGAAGGACTCGAACTCGGGCTCGCGGTAGCCCAGCCCGAACCCGGCGACGACCCTTCCGCGGGAGAGGTGATCCAGGGTGGCGAACTCTTCGGCCACGTCCACCGGGTGCCGGAGCGGCAGGATGAACATGTTGGTGCCCAGCCACAGGTCGCCCGCATCCTCCGAGAGCGCGGCCAGTAGCGGGATCGGCTGCAGCGTGGGCATGTTGCCCAGGTAGTGCTGCAGGACCCAGATGGAGGAGATCCCCGAGTCGCGGGCGGCGCGTACCTGCTCGCGGAGCGAGGCCACCCGGTCCGCGGGCGCCACCCCCGGCGGGAAGTCGTTCATCAGGGCCAGGCCGAAGGTGATCGTCATGCCGGTGCCCCGGCTGCCGGCGGCACCGGCGGAGTGACGCCCGTCGTCAGAGCCAGTCCACGACCTCGTCGATCAGGCTGGGGTGGGACCGCTTCACGTACTTCACGTACTGGTCCATGTGCTCGTACATCAGCAGCTCCGCCTGGTCGGCGTCGCCGGCCTCGATCGCCTCCGCGATCGAGGCATGTATCGAGAGCACCTGCTTGCGGCGCGACTTGGGAAACACGATCCCGCTGACCCGTTCCCGGAAGATGGCCGACAGGGACTGGCTGAACAGGGACACGATCCCGTTGCCGGACATGGCGGCGACGACGTGGTGGAAGTCGCCGGCGGAGCGCAGGTACTCGTTCTCGTCCTCCACCGAGTCGAGCCCGTTGACCTGCCGCAGCTGCGCCACCATCGCCGGCTCCCGACGCTGGGCGGCGAGCCGTGCCATGACCGGTTCCATGATGAGCCGTGCCTCGATCAGCTCGCGGAACGTCATGCCGCCGGCCTGGAAGAAGAGCGTCGCGGTCCGCCCGAAGTCCTCCGGATGCACGCCGGCCACGATCGGCCCGCCGCCGGGACCCGACTTGATCGAGATGAGGCCCTGCACCTCCAGGATGCGGAGCGCCTCGCGGAGCGAACCGCGACCGACGCCGTAGTCCAGGAGCATCTGCGCTTCGGGCGGCAGCTGAGCGCCTACCGGAAGCCGCTCGCTGCGAATCTTGCGAACGATGCTGCGGGCCACCGCCTGGGCCACCTTGTCGCCGCGCTTGACTGGGTGGTCCGCCCGGGCTCGTACGTCTTCCACCCGAACAATGATAGCAATGATGATGATTCATTACCGAGAGCCTCGCCACGCCAGGGAGCCACCGTCGATGACGTAGGACGCGCCGGTGACGAACGAGGAGTCGTCCGAGGCCAGGAAGGCGACCAGCTTGGCGACCTCGTCCGGCCGACCGCTCCGGGGAATGAGGTGGGAGGCGGTCATGAACTTCTCCACGGCGTCCTTGTCCTCGGCGGCGTCGAGGAACTTCTGCCGCATGGGTGTGTCGATGGACCCCGGACAGAAGCAGTTGCAGCGGATGTCCGGTGCCAGCTCGACCGCCGTGGCACGGGTCAGCTGGATCACGCCGCCCTTGGAGGCGCAGTACGCCGGCGCTCCCGGATAGCCGGTCAGCCCGCTCACCGATGCGGCGTTGACGATGGCCGGGCCGCGCTGCGAGCGGCGCAGGTGGGGCGCGGCGAACTTGGTGGCCAGCCACATCGCCTTGAGATTCACGCCGAAGACCCGGTCCCACACCTCCTCCTCCAGGCTCTCCACCGTGGGGGTTTCGGAGAAGGCGGTGTCGATGACGCCGGCGTTGTTGACCAGCACGTCCAGGCCGCCGAACTGGGTGACAGCGGCGTCCACCATCGCCTCGATCTGTGCTGTGACCGTGAGGTCGATCTGGATGACCGCAGCCCGCGATCCCTCCCGTTCCACCAGCTCGCAGGTCTGGCTGGCGGTGTCCTTGTCGATGTCCACGACGGCCACGGCGCCGGCGCCGCGCTTCGCGAACTCGATCGCAATGGCGCGACCCATCCCCTGGCCGGCACCCGTCACGAGACAGAGCTTTCCGTTCACCGGGCTCCGTCCTCTCCCGCCCACGACGCAAGGTCGAGGGCTATCGACTTGGGCTCGAGGTAGCCGAAGAGACCTTCGGGTCCCATCTCCCTCCCGATGCCGGACTGCTTGAACCCTCCGAACGGGGTGCCATACGCCTGCACCGCGCCGTTCACGCTCACCATTCCGGTGCGGATCCGGCGGCTGACGGCGAGCGCCCGTCGATGGTCGGCGGACCAGACGGATCCCGAGAGGCCGTACGGCGAGTCGTTGGCGATAGCCACCGCATCCGCCTCGCTCCGGTAGGGGATCACCGCCATGACCGGTCCGAAGATCTCCTCCTGCGCCACCCGCATCCGGTTCTCCACGCCGGCCAGCAGTGCCGGCTTCACGTAGTGCCCGGCATCCAGCCCGACCGGACGGCCGCCTCCGACGACACGCGCACCCTCGTGGTGGGCCAGGTCGAGGTACCCCTCCACCCTGGCTCGCTGGGTGTCACTGATCAGCGGTCCGATGTCGGTGGCCGGGTCGAACGGGTCGCCGACCACCAGCGCCCGAAGCGCGGAATCCAGCGCCTCGACGAACTCGGACTCGCGCGAGATGGGGACGAGCACCCGGCTCTGCGAGATGCAGAGCTGCCCGTTCACCGACATTGCCATTGGCACCACGGTGCGCACGACGTGATCCAGGTCCGCGTCCTCCAGCACCACGGCCGCAGACTTCCCGCCGAGCTCGAGGGTGAGCCGGGCGATCCGGTTCGCGCACAGTTCCATGATGCGCCGGCCGGCCGCGGTGCTGCCGGTGAAGGCGATCTTGTCGACTCCCGGATGGCGGACCAGGTGCTCGCCCACGTCGCGTCCGGCCGGAAGGACGCTGAGCGCCCCGTCGGGGAGGCCGGCCGCGGCCAGCGCGTCGGCCAGCAGGTAGGCCGTCAGCGGGGTCTCGGGGGCCGGCTTGAGAATCACCGAGCAACCAGCAGCCAGTGCGGGCGCCACCTTGAGCACCGGGCCGCTGAGTGGCCCGTTCCACGGCGTGATGGCACCGACCACGCCGACCGGCTCATGCGCCACCAGGCTGCGGTTGACCCCGTCGGTCCGGAGCTCCTCCAGGTCGGTCCGCTCGACGAGGTCGGCGTAGTAGCGCAGGTGCCGGATCGGGTTGGGAACGTGTGCTCGTTCGCTGAACGAGCGAGGGCAACCCAGCTCGCTCGTCAGCAGGTCCACGGCCTGGCCGCCGAGCGCGGCGATGTGGTCGGCCGCCGCGCGCAGGACGGCGGCACGCTCGCCGGGTGGCCGGTCGCGCCAGGCGCCGGACTCGAAGCTCGCTCTCGCCGCCGCGACGGCGCGATCGACGTCCAGGGTTCCGGCGAGCTGTGCCTCACCGATCCGGTTCCCGTTCGCGGGGCTGCGTACTTCGATCTTCTCGCCGTCCTGGGAGGTGGCCCAGGAGCCGCCCAGGAACAGGTGCGGTCGCTCCCGCAGCGCGCCCTCGGTCATCCGGACGGCCTCCGCTCCGCTGTGCGAGCCGCGCTTATCGCTGATAATGAATCTAAGCTATTCTGCCGCCTGGCGACTCGTCAACGTGGAGGGCTTCGACGTGAAGGCAGCCGTACTCGAGCGATTCGGACAGCCTCTGGTCCTCGACGAGCTCGACGTCGGCGACGTCGCCGCGGACGAGGTGCTGGTCCGTACGGTTGCTGTGGGTTTGTGCCACACCGACCGCACCATGCAGCTCGGCGGGCAACCGCTGCCCCTGCCGCTGCTGCTGGGCCACGAAGCCGCGGGTGTGGTGGAGCGCGTGGGTTCGGCGGTCACGTCGTTGCGGCCCGGCGACCACGTGGTCACGTGCGCCTCGGCGTTCTGCGGCGAGTGCGAGTGGTGCACGCGAGGGCTCCTGCAACACTGCGTGGCCAAACGCCGGACACGGCCCGAGGGGCGGCCGCCTCGCCTGTCGCGTCACGGTGAGCCGGTGAACGTGCTCACCGGGCTGGGTGCGTTCGCCTCGGAGATGCTCGTGTACGAGAGGGCGCTGGCCAAGGTGCCGGAGGAGATCCCGCTCGATCGCGCCGCCCTGCTCGGCTGTGCGGTGCTCACCGGCGTCGGCGCGGTCAGGAACCGCGCGCGGGTGGCGTCCGGCGAGACGGTGGCGGTGGTGGGCTGCGGCGGCGTCGGTTTGAACGTCGTCCAGGGCGCTCGGCTGTGCGGTGCGGCGAGGATCGTCGCCGTGGATCTGCTCCCGGCGAAGCTGGAACAGGCACTGCGTTTCGGCGCCACGGACGTGGTGGACGCCTCGCGGGGCGACGCCGTGGAGCAGGTGCTGGAGCTCACCGGGGGCGGGGTCGACCACGCCTTCGAGGTGGTGGGCCGTCCGGCGACGATCGAGCAGGCCTTCGCGATGACGCGAACCTTCGGAACCGCCACTGTCGTCGGGGTGACGAGGCCGGGCGAGGTGGCGCGGATCCCGACCGACGCGCTGCTGCAGGAGAAGCGGCTGCAGGGCAGCAGGATGGGCTCCAGCAGGTTCCGGCTGGACATCGAGCTGTACAGCCGGCTCTACCTGGCTGGGCGCCTGATGCTGGACGAGCTGGTCTCCGAGTCCATCGACCTGGCTGACATCAACCGCGGGCTGGAGGCCCTGGACGGCTCCGACCTGGTACGGAGCGTCGTGATCATTGATCAGAGATAGCATAGAATCCGTTGACCCTACCGGCTAATTCATGATAATCCTTAGGAGTGAATCAAGGGCGTTCACCGGTCGGTGCGGAGTCGACGCTGCTCCAGATCCGCGCCATGTCAAAGACGTTTCCGGGCACTCGGGCACTCGTCGGCGCCGACCTCGACGTGCAGGCCGGCGAGGTCCACGCACTGGTCGGGCAGAACGGATCCGGCAAGTCGACCCTCATCAAGGTCCTGGCCGGGTTCCACCACGCGGACCCGGGTTCGCGGGCGGTCCTGGACGGCGAGGAGCTGGAGCTCGGCGAGGTCGCGGCAACACGGCACCCCCGGATGCGTTTCGTGCACCAGGATCTCGGGTTGATCCAGGAGCTGAGCGCGATGGACAACCTCGCGCTGCGAGGTGGGTTCACGCGCGGCATCGCCGGCCGGATCAACTGGGGGGCGCAGGAGCGGCTGACCCGAGAGCTGTTGAGCCGCTTCGACGCGGACCTCGACGTCCACGCGCCGCTCACGAAGGCGACGCCCATCCAGCGGACCATCGTCGCGGTGACTCTGGCGCTGGCCGGCTGGGAGGGCGGGCGCGGTCTGCTGGTCCTGGACGAGCCCACGGCGGTCCTGCCGCACACCGAGGTGGAACGGCTGCTCGATCTGGTGCGCGAGGTGCGGTGCAGCGGGACCAGCGTGCTGTACGTCTCCCACCGGCTCGACGAGATACTCCGGATCGCGGACCGGGTCACGGTGCTGCGGGACGGCCGGGTCGTGACCACTCGTGAGGCCGACGCACTGGACGAGCAGTCGCTCGCCGAGCTGATGGTCGGTGCCGACGTCGACGCCCACTACCGGGCCGTGGTTCCGGACACGCACGGTGCCGACGTCGTGCTGCGCGCCCGAGGGCTGCGCGGCCGCTACCTGGCCGACGCCGGTCTCGAGCTGCGCGCCGGGGAGGTGCTGGGAGTCGCCGGACTTCCCGGATCGGGCGTGGAGGAGCTCCCGTACGTGCTGGCCGGCACTCACACCCATCAGGTGGACGGCGAGGTCCGGTCGGGGCGGGACCGGACGTGGTGCGCTGCCTCCGCCGCGAAGCGGCCCCGGTTCCCCATCGTGCCCGCCGATCGGGGCCGCGACGGAGTGATCGCGGAGTTCTCCGTGGGCGAGAACATCTCCCTGTCCGCCCTGAGCCGGGTCACCCGGCGCGGGCGGCTGCTGCGGAGCGAGGAGTCCCGGGTGGTGCGGTCCTGGGTGTCCCGGGTCCAGGTCAAGGCCACGTCCGGGAACGCCGCGATGGCGTCGCTCAGCGGAGGAAACCAGCAGAAGGCCCTCCTCGCCCGTTGCCTCGCGGTCGAGGCCGACGTGCTGCTGCTCTGCGAGCCGACCGCCGGCGTCGACGTCGGCACCCGCCAGGCGATCTACGACCTCGTGGCCGAACAGGCCGCCGGCGGCCTGGGGGTCGTCGTCTCGTCGACCGACAGCGGCGATCTCATCGCCATGTGCCACCGGGTGCTCGTCATGAACCGGGGCCGGGTCGTGGCCGGGCTGTACGGGTCGCAGATCACCGAGCAGAACCTGCTTCGAACCATGGAAGGCAGCGTGGCGTCATGACGGTTGAGTCGGCGAGCACCGTCGAAGCCGGCACCTCGTCCGCGGCGCAGGTGGACCCGCCGGCAGGCTCGCGGCGGGACTGGCGCGCGGCGCTGGCGTTCCGCAACATCGGCGCGGTCTACGTGCTCGCCGTCCAGATCGTCGTCTTCTCGATCTGGATCCCGGATACCTTCCTGACCCTGGCGACGGCGCGCCAGATCCTCAACAACAACGCCATCATCGGGCTGGCGGCGCTCTCGATCGTGATTCCGCTGACGGCCCGGGTCTTCGACCTGTCGTTCGCGTACACCATGTCCCTGGCCGGGGTGACGGCCGCCTACCTCGTCGATCGCGGTGCCGGCTTTCCGGTGGCCGTCCTCGCGGCGATCGCCCTCTCGCTCCTGGTGGGCCTCATCAACGCGGTGGTCGTGGTGATCCTCCGTGTCGAGTCGTTGATCGGCACGCTGGCCACCGGGTCGCTGATCATCTCCTTCATCACGATGGTGACCAACGACACCCCGATCGTGTCGGGGCGGCTGGCCGGTTCGTTCACCAAGCTCGGCCAGACCAGCGTGCTCGGTGGGATCACGCTCCCCGTGCTGTTTCTGTTCGCGGTGACCGTGGTGATCTGGTTCGTTCTCGAGCACACGCCCACCGGCCGACGGTTGTACGCCGCCGGGTTCAACGCCGAAGCGGCACGGCTCGCCGGCGTGAGGGTCCGAACGCTCCAGTTCCGCTCGTTGCTGGTCTCCGCCACCATGGCCGGCTTCACCGGCTGCGTGCTGGCGTCGTACCTGGGTTCCGGCTCGCCCACCGCCGGCACGCCCTACCTGCTGCCCGCGTTCGCCGCCGTCTTCCTGGGCGCGACGCAGTTGAAGGGCGGGAGGTTCAACGCGTGGGGGACCGTGCTCGCGGTCCTCATGCTCGGGACCGGGATCACCGGACTAGCTCTGGCCACGGCGCCACCGTGGGCGGCGAACATGTTCACCGGAGTGGTGCTCATCGCGGCGCTCGCGTCCTCCGAGGGGCAGCGCCGGCGGCTGCGCCTCGGGGGCCGGTTCAACCGGACGACGGCGCGCCGCAGCCCTTCGACAGGCTGACCCGCCGACGGCAGGGCCCCGCGCCCCGCTGCCGGTCACCTGGTGAACCCCTCAAGACTCGCCGGAGTCTCCGGCGACGCCGGTCGGAGGACCGACCGAGCAGTTCAGCTACTGGAGGACCGATGAAGTCAACTGCGCGGGTCCGCGGGGGCAGGCCCCTCTGGCTGCTGCCGCCGGTGACGGCGGCAATCATGATCCTTGCCGCCTGTGGCAACTCCTCGCCGTCCGCGGGCCCGGCCGCCGGTGCTCTCTCGGAGGCGGGACAGACGGGTCTGGAACAGGCGCAGGCTCACGTCACCAAGAACTCCACCCGGCCGACGAAGATCAACGTCACCACCCCCGTCTCGAAGCCGGTCCCCAAGGGCAAGCGCCTGACCTTCATCTCGTGCGGCAGCGCCAACTGCAACCTCGAGAGCGACATCATCAAGGCCGCCACGGACCGGCTCGGCTGGACGCTCAAGACCATCAACACCGACGGCTCGCCGGAACAGGTCAAGGCCGCGTGGGGTCAGGTGGTCAGGGACAAGCCTGACGGCGTGCTGTACACCGCCGTCCCGCGGTCCGTCTTCGAGTCCGAGCTCCAGAAGGCGACGGCCAACGGCACCTTCGTCGCCGCCTGCTGCACGGTGGATCCGCCGGTCAACGGACTCGGGTACGTGATCGGCACTCCGGCGTCCAACGCGCAGGTGGGGGAGGACCTGGCGGCCCTGGTGACGGTGCAGAGCAAGGGCACCGGCAAGGCGGTGTACATCGACCTTCCCGTCTTCCCGATCCTCACCGCGGTGAAGACCTCCTACGAGAAGACCCTCACGTCGTTCTGCCCCGGCTGCTCCACCGACACCATCGACATGCCGATCACCGCTCTCGGCAAGGACGCGCCGGACCGGATCGTGTCGTACCTGCGGTCCCACAACGACGTCAAGACCGTGGTCCTCAGCGTCGACACGATCGGGATCGGCCTGCAGGCGTCGTTGAAGGCCGCCGGCCTGAACGACATCTACGTCATCGGGGAAGGCCCGGACACCACCGTCCTGCAGTACATCAAGAGCGGCCTCCGCGGACCGACCAACGCGTTCCCCTACTGGGAGTCGATGTTCGCCATGGTGGACGCCGTCGTGCGGCACGAGGTGGGCGACCCGATCGAGAAGGATCCGGTTCCGGTCAACTGGATCGTGGACAAGGACAACATGCCGACAGCGGACGAGATCTTCCCGCTGGTGTCCGACGTCCAGGAGCAGTACTTCAAGCTGTGGGGCGTCGGCTGACGAGCCTGCCGCGGTAGCGCACGGCCGCACTCCTGAGGGCCGACGTGGGGGACAGGGGAGCAGGGTGTGCCAGGCACCCGCCGGTGCCTGGCACACCTGTGGCGACAGGGCTCCGAAGGTCGCCGGCCAGCAGTGGTCCGAGTCGTCGAGGCTGTGATCGTCGTCGAGGGCGGTCACGCGGTCGGGCGGCCGGACGGGCCGGAGTCCCTCTCAGCCGGTCGGCTCAGGGCCGGTCAGCCCCGTCAGGGTGCGAACGATCAGCTCCTCGGCCTCGCGTGCGACGCGGTGCACGGGCTCCGGATGCCAGGTCCGAGACGTCCGTGAAGGTCGTGCCGTCCTGTTGCTCTACCTCGACGATGGCTTCCGAGACGGCGTTGCGCGCCACACGGGCGGTGTTCCGAAACTGGCGGAACACCAGGACTGTGGAGCGCTCGTCGTTCGTCACGATCTGGCATTTGACGTTCTCGTGCACCGGAGCCTCGACGGTGGCGACGAAGCGCGTGCCCATGTTCACCGCCGAGGCACCCAGCGCCAGCGCGGCCACCAGGCCGCGGCCGTCGGCGAACCCGCCGCCGGCGATGATCGGGATGCTCAGCCGGGCGGCGGCGGCCGGAATGAGCACCAAGCCGGGAACGTCGTCCTCACCGGGGTGCCCGGCGCACTCGAAACCGTCGACGCTGACGGCGTCGACCCCAGTCGCTCTGCCCTGACCGCGTGCCGCACAGTCACGGCCTTGTGAATCACCTTGACCGCGGCGGCGTGGAACGCCGGCAGGTGGGGCGCGGGATTGCTGCCCGCCGTCTCGACGATCCCCGACGCCCGAGCCCACGATGACGTCCCGGTACGCCTCGTACGGCACCGTGTCCTGGTCGGCAGGATGGAGAGGTTGACCCCGAACGGGCGGTCCGTCAGCTCGCGGCACCGCGCGATCTCGCGGCCGAGCGCCTCGGGTGTCGGTTGGGTCAGCGCGGTCAGGAAGCGAGGGTGCCCGCGTTCGCCACCGCGGCGACCAGGTCCGCGGTGCCGACGCCGGTCATGCCCCCACAGACCACGGGGGTGCTCGAAACCGAAGAGCTCGGTGACCCGCGTCCTCACTGCCACCAGCGCCTCTCGTCCGATCTCCGGTGGTGGTCAGCCGCGCTGATCGAACTTGCGGTTCAGGAGTTCGGAGACGATCCGGACCCGTTGCATCGTCGGCGTCCCACCGGCGATCGCCCAGCCATGAGCATCCCGGTGCAACCGCTCGATGCCGTACTCCTCGGTGTAGCCGTTGCCGCCGTGCAGCTGGATGGCCAGGTCGGACACCACCTTGCCGGCCTCGTTGGCGGCCCGCTTGGCGATCGAAACCTGCAGCGAGTCCGGCAGCCCGGTGCCGGCCTCCACCGCCGCACGGTAGACCAGCAACCGCGCTGCCTCCACCTGCACGATCATGTCGGCAAGCGTGGTCTGCACGGCCTGGAACTCGACGATCGGCTTGCCGAACTGCGTCCGTTCCTGGACGAACTGCAGAGAGCGATCCAGTGCCGCCTGGGCGATGGCGAGGCTGACGGTGGCGTTGCCCAGGCGCTCCATGGAGAAGGCATGGAAGAGCTTGCGGAAGTCGCCGGGCCTGACCAGGAGGTTCCGTGCCGGCACCAGCACGTCATCGAAGTAGATGTCCCGGGACGGGATCCCCCGGAAGCCCATGAGCCGCTCCGGCGTGCCGAAGCTGATTCCGGCACTGTCCCGCTCCACCAGGAGGGCGCCGACTCCCTTGGCGCCCGGTGCGTCGCCCAGCCGGACGTAGAGCAGGTACAGCTCGGCGTGGCCGGCATTGGAGATCCACCGCTTGGCGCCGTTCACCCGGTAGTGCTCACCCTCCAGTACGGCGTACGTCCGCATGTCGGTGGCGGCAGAGCCGGCATCCGGTTCGGAAATGGCCACCGCCATGGAGGCGTCTCCCTTGACCACGGCCGGCAGGTAGGCCGCCTTCTGCTCCTCCGTGCCGAGGTGGGCTACCACCTGGGCCGGGCCGGTATTCGACTCGAACACCTGGAACGCCGCCGGCCGGCAGACCTTCGCCAGCTCCTCGACGACGATCAGCGCGTCGAGCACCGGCGCGCCACCGCCCCCGTACAGCTCGGGCAGCGCGATGCCCAGGTAGCCCAGATCCCCCAACCGGCGGCGCTCGGCGAGCGGGAACTCGGCACGCTCGCGGTCCCACTCCTCGGCTCGCGCCGAGTACAGGTCACGCGCCACCGTGGCTGCGGCGGCCCGCACGTCCAGCTGCTCCGGCGTCAACTCAAAGCTCCGCACCGCGGCCTCCTCGACAATTATACGAATCATGTGCATGGACCCGGACGCGTGTCAACGATCGCGGCCGCCGTCCGCAATCTCGTCTGCTTGTCAGTAATCCATGCATACCATTAGCATGAAGCGGTGGGAGATGAGCGTGTCCTGGTCGAGGACCGTGGCAGCACGCGCTGGGTCCGGCTGAACGATCCGGCTCGGCGCAACGCCTACGACCTGCAGATGGCCGAGCAGGTTGCGCTGGCCATGGAGTCGGCGAGCGAGTCGCGGGCCGTCGTGTTGACCGGCGTGGGGCGCGGCTTCTGCGCCGGTGGGTCACTCGCCACACTGAGCGCGCCGACCACTCGCGAGCTGCGCGCGCTGTACCGTGCCTCGCTGCGGATGTTCGACGCGATCCGTTCGTGCCCCCGCCCGGTGATCGCCGCTGTGAACGGCGCGGCCGCCGGGGGAGGGAACGAGCTCGTGGTGGCATGCGATCTGGCGATCGCCGCGCGCTCGGCAACCTTCGGGCAGACGGGTCCGCGGGTGGGCAGCGCGCCGGTGACCGGAGCCACAAACGTCATGGGCGTCCAGATCGGCGAGAAGCGCGCCAAGGAGCTGAGCCTGCTGTGCCGCCGCTACACCGCGGAGGACGCGCTGCGACTCGGCCTCGTGAACGCCGTGGTGGACGACGATCAGCTGGTGGCAGAGGCGGATCGGTGGTGCGCGGAGCTCGCCGCACTCAGCCCTCGCTACCTCGAGATCTCGAAGATCAGCTCGAACATCTGGTGGAACGCCGCACGCGACTCGTTCAGCACCGGGACCGGGATGCTCGTCCAGGCGATCGGCAGTCCGGACATGCTGGAGGGGGCGGCGGCCTTCCTGGAGAAGCGGCCTCCGTCGTTCGCGCTCTCCGAGGGCCCGACCCCGCCGCACGGAGACGGCCTGCAGGGGTCGGGGAAGTCGTGAGCCGGACCTACGACGACTTCCGGCTCGACTTCGCGGACCCCGAGGACTGGGACCTGGTCACGGTGCTGCGTCATCACGCGCGTCACACCCCCGACGCGGTCTACCTGGACGTTCCCGAGGAGTCGGCGACGTGGACCTACGCAGAGATCCTCGCCGAGGCCGAGCGGGTGGCCCGGAGCCTCCTGCACGCCGGTGCCGCGCCGGGTGACCGCGTCGTCATGATGCTCGACAATTCCTCCGAGCTGGTGCGCACCTGGTTCGGCACGGCCTTTGCCGCGCTGGTGGAGGTGCCGCTGAACACCGCCTACGAGCACGACTTCCTGGCGCACCAGGTGCGCGTCTCCACACCGAGGTGGGCGGTGCTCGACGACGTGTACGTCCAACGCTTTCTCGACATCGACCAGGCCTGTGCCGGTATCGAGCGCTACTGGGTGGTGGACACCGGCGAGCTGGCCCAGGCCCTCGACACGCTCCGTTCGGCCGGGAAGCAGGCAGCGCCGTGGGACGAGCTGGTCCGCGCACACGGGGGCGAGCTGCCGCGGATCAGCAGTCGCGATCTGGCATCGATCTTCTTCACCTCCGGCACCACCGGCCCGTCCAAGGGTGTCGCGATGCCACACGCCCAAATGTACTTCTTCGCCCAGGAGAACGTCTGCATGACCCGGCTCACCGCCGCGGACGCCTACCTCACGGTGACTCCGATGTTCCACGGGAACGCGCAGTTCCTGGCCGCCTACCCGGCGCTGGTCGCCGGTGCCCGGTTCGTGATGCGCGGGAAGTTCAGCGCCAGCCGATGGATCGACCACGTCCGTGAGTCGGGGGTGACTGTCACGAACTTCATCGGGGTGATGATGGACTTCGTCTGGAAGGCTCCCGCGCGGCCCTACGACCGGGACAACGCGCTGCGCTGCGTCTACGCCGCCCCGACCGCCAGCTCCATCGTCGAGCCGTTCCGCGAGCGGTTCGGCATCGAGGCCTTCGTCGAGTCGTTCGGCCTCACCGAGACCTCGATGCCGTTCATCACGCCGTACGGCGAGCCGCGGCCGCCGGGCGCCGTGGGCAGGCGGGTCGCGGAGTACTTCGACGTCCGGCTGGTCGACCCGCAGACGGATGCCGAGGTGCCGGTGGGAGCGGTGGGTGAGCTGGTGATCCGCCCCCGGCAACCGTGGACCGCGAGCATGGGCTACTACGCGATGCCGGAGAAGACCGTCGAGTCCTGGCGAAACCTCTGGTTCCACACCGGCGACGCCATGATCGAGGACGCCGACGGCTGGTACTACTTCGTCGACCGGTTCAAGGACGCGCTCCGCCGCCGCGGCGAGAACATCAGCTCCTACGAGGTGGAGCAGGCGATCCTCGGTCACCCGGCCGTCCAGGAGTGCGCCGTGATCGGCGTCCCCACTCCCGGCGTGCTCGCCGGCGAGGACGAGGTGATGGCCTGCGTCGTGACCGCCCGCGCCGTCACGGCGGACGACATCTGGGCGTGGTCGGCATCGAAGCTGCCCGGTTTCGCGGTGCCGCGCTTCATCCGGTTCGTCGACGCGCTGCCCAAGGCACCGTCGCAGAAGATCCAGAAGTCGGTGCTCCGAGAGCAGGGGATCACGCCGGACACGCTGGAACGCGCCACCTGAGGAGCAGCATGGACTACTCGCCGAACCCGCTTCACGAGGACATCCGCAAGGCCGTCCGCACGTTGTGCGCGGACTTCCCGGACCAGTACTGGATGGAGCACGACCGGGACCACGCCTTCCCGTGGGACTTCTACCAGGCGGTCGCAGGCGCCGGCTGGCTGGGCATCACGATTCCCGAGCAGTACGGTGGCGGCGGGCTCGGTGTGACCGAGGCGGCCATCGTCGAGCAGGAGATCGCCGCATCGGGCGCGGGAATGAACGGGTGCAGCGCGGTGCACATCGGCATCTTCGGCTTCGAGCCGCTGATCCGCCATGGCACGGAGGAGCTGAAGCAACGCTTCCTGCCCCGTGTCACGTCCGGGGACCTGCACATCTCGTTCGCCGTCACCGAACCCAACGCGGGCACCGACACCACCAACATCGACACCTTCGCGCGAAGGGTCGACGGCGGGTACCTTGTCAGCGGACAGAAGGTGTGGATCACCAAGGCCCAGCAGGCGGAACGGTTCCTGCTGCTGTGCCGCACCACGCCGAAGCCTGAGGTGACCAAGAAGACCGAGGGCCTGACTCTGCTCTTCGCGCCGATGGACCGCGACCGGGTGCAGATCCGCGAGATCCCCAAGCTGGGACGGAACGCGATCAACACCAACGAGCTGTTCGTCGACGAGCTGTTCGTCCCCGAGACCGATCGGATCGGCGAGGAGGGCAAGGGGTTCCGCACGCTCCTGTCCGGCTTGAACGCCGAGCGTGTGATCGCCGCCAATGCCTCGGTCGGCATCGGCCGGGCGGCGATCCGGCGTGCCGTCGGCTATGCGAGCGAGCGAGTCGTGTTCGGCAGGCCGATCGGAGCCAACCAGGCCGTTGCCCATCCGCTGGCGGAGGCGCTGCTGCGGGTGGACGCCGCGGACGAGATGTGCAAGAAGGCGGCCTGGATGATCGACAACGACATCCCCTGTGGGCGCGAGGCCAACATGTGCAAGTACCTGGCCGCCGACGCCGCGTTCCAGGCCGCCGATGCCGCCTTGCAGACCCACGGCGGGTTCGGGTACGGCAAGGAGTTCCACGTGGAGCGCTACTTCCGCGAGGCGCGGTTGCAACGGCTGGCGCCGATCAGCCAGGAGATGGTGCTCAACTACCTGAGCGAGCACGTCCTCGGCCTGCCCCGCAGCTACTGACCGAGAGGCGAGTGATCAGCGATGAGACCGTACCGGACTGTGATCTCGGTGCCGGGCCACAAGCCGTCGTGGTTCGACAAGGCCGTCGCCTCCGGCGCGGACTGCCTGTGCCTGGACCTGGAGGACTCGGTGCCGGCCGACCTCAAGGAGCCGGCCCGGGCCCACGTCGCCGAGGGCATCCGGCGTCTCGGGCAGGCGCACCCCGCGCTCGGGCTGTTCGTCCGGCCCAGCGCGCTGGACACCGGGCTGACCGGCGCCGACCTTGAGGCCGTCGTCGTCCCCGGCATCACCGGTGTGTTCGCGCCCAAGGTCGGCGGCGCCGTCGACGTCCACAAGTACGACGCGCTGGTGGACCACTTCGAGCGCCGCAACGGCGTCCGCGGGATCGAGTACATCATCCCGATCGAGACCATCCAGGGGATTCAGCACTGCGAGGAGATCGCCCTCGCCTCCCCGAGGGTCGGGGCCCTGATCGGGCCGACCGCCGAGCACGCCGACATCGCCCGGGCGGTCGGCTACGAGTGGACGCCCGAGGGCACCGAGTCGTTGCATCACCGCACGCGCATCCTGCTCGCCGCGCGCGCGGCGGGCGTGCACCCGTTGACCGCTCTGTGGGAGCGGATCCGGGACCTCGAAGGCCTGGAGCTCTTCTCGGTGGCCAACCGCAAGATGGGCTTCCGTGGCCAGATCGTCCTGCACCCCACGCACGTGCCCGTCGTCAACCGCGCGTACACGCCGCGCGCGGCGGACGTCGACTTCTATCGCGGGCTGCTGAAGGCATACGAGGACGCCGAGTCCCGGGGCGAGGGAGCCGTGATGTACGGCGACGTCCACATCGACAAGGCGCACGCCGACAAGGCGGCGGAGTGGCTGGCCCGCGTGGACGCCCTCGCCGCCCTGCACGGCGGCGTCTGACGCAACGGAGCCGCCGACCCAGCGCGCCGCAGGCCCGGCGCCTCGTGAAGATCCCCCAACCCGTCCTCTCCGGGCGCCGACCGCCCGGGAGCCGTTCGCCCGGAGGTAGTCATGCGAGGCCTGTACTACGAGGAGATGCACGAGGGGGCGGAGTTCAAGCACCCCTTCACCCGCACGGTGACAGAGATGGACAACGTCCTGTTCACCTCCATCACCATGAACGTGGCGCCGATCCATCTGGACGAGGAGTACTGCGCGAAGAACATCCCGCAGGGACGCCGGCTGATGAACAGCCTGTTCACCGCCGGCCTGATCGGCGGAATGATCGTGCCTGAGCTGACCTTCGGGACAACGATCGGCAACCTGGGCTACGAGAAGATGACCTTCCCCAACCCGGTGTTCCACGGCGACACGCTGCGCGCGGAGACCACGATCCTGCGCAAGCGGGAGTCCAAGAGCCGGCCGGACGCCGGGATCGTCTGGTTCGAGCACCGCGGATACAACCAGCACAGTGACGTGGTGCACCTGTGCCACCGATCTGGGATGATCATGAAGCGGCCTGGCGATCCCCAGTGACGACGCGACGACCCCCACCGCGACCGGTCACCGGGGAGCCATCCGCAGGGCGCCGTCGAGCCGGATCGTCTCGCCGTTCAGGTAGCGGTTGCGAACGATCGCCAGCGCCAGGTCGGCGAACTCCTCGGGCCGCCCGAGTCGGCGGGGGTTGGGTACCGACGCCTCCAGGCTCGCCTTCACGTCGTCCCTGATCCGGGACAGGATCGGAGTGTCCATGACGCCGGGTGCGATCGTGGCCACCCGGATCAGCTTGCTCGCCAGGTCACGCGCGGCGACGAGTGTCATGCCGACGATCCCGGCCTTGGCCGAGGCGTAGGGGATCTGGCCGATCTGCCCGTCCCAGGCGGCGACCGAGGCGGTCAGCACGCAGACGCCGCGTTCGCCGTCCAGCGGCTCGTTCCGCGCCATCCTGGCCGCGGCCAGCCGCAGCACGTTGAAGGTACCGACGAGGTTCAGGTTGACAATCTCCTGATACGTCTCCAGGGAACCGGGCTCTCCCTCGCTGTCCACCAGGCGTACCCGGGCACCCCGCCCCGCGCAGTGCACCACCGCGCGGAGCGGACCGTTTCGCTCGGCCGCGTCCAGTGCAAGCTGCAGTTGGTCCGTGACGGTGACGTCGGCCGGGACGAAGCTGGCCCCCGGTCCGAGTTCTTCGGCCACGGTCTCGCCGGCGGAGCCCGGCAGGTCCACAATCACGACGGCGGCCCCCGCGGACGCCAGCGCTTCGGCGGTGGCCCGGCCCAGCCCGGAAGCGCCGCCGGTCACGAGGGTGGAGGTCCTGTCCAGGTGCATGGGTCCGTCCCTTCGCCGACGCGCTCACCACGGGGTACCGTGGCGTCCATTCAAGAGTTCCACATTATAATGATAGTTATGAATCTTTCGTCGTCCAGATCACCTCGCACATGCTCGAGCTGATCACGTTGGAGGTCTCGGAGCGGGTCGCGACGATCACGCTGAACGCTCCTGAGCGACTCAATGCCTACACGGTGGCCATGAAGGACGAGCTGGTGCGGGCGCTGGACGCGGTCGACGCGGACGACGCCGTGTCGGCGGTGATCGTTACCGGAGCCGGGCGGGCGTTCTGTGCGGGGATGGACCTCACCGACGAACACGCGTTCTCCCGTCTGGACGAGCCCGAGGCCGCGCGCCGCAGGGACAGCGGTGGCGAGCTGGCCCTGCGGCTCTACGCGCTCACCAAGCCGGTCATCGCCGCGATCAACGGTGCGGCGGTCGGCGTCGGGGTGACGATGACGCTGCCGATGGACTTCCGGCTGGCCAGCGCACGGGCACGCCTCGGCTTCGTGTTCGCCCAGCGGGGGATCGTGCTGGAGAGTGCTTCGAGCTGGTTCCTGCCTCGCTTGGTGGGCGTTCAGCAGGCGGCGGAGTGGGCGTACACCGGGCGGGTCTTCGACGCGGACGAGGCGCTGCGCGGCGGCCTGGTGCGCAGCGTCCATCCACCGGAGGAGTTGCTGCCTGCGGCGTACGCCCTGGCGCAAGAGGTCGCCGGCCACACCGCGCCGGTGTCGGTTGCGCTGAATCGGCAGTTGCTGTGGCGCGGGCTGGGCTTCGGCCATCCCATGTCGTCCCACGTAGTCGAGTCACGGGCGATGTACGAGCGCGGTACGAGTCCCGACGTCGTGGAAGGGGTCTCGTCGTTCCTGGCGAAGCGCCCGGCGGTGTACCCGCAGACCGTTCCGGCGGACCTGCCGGACGTCTGGCCCGGTTGGCAGGAGCCGCCGTTCACGGTATGAAAGTCACGGAACCACGGCCGCCTGCTTGACCAGACGCCGGGCCAGCTGGCCGAGCAGCACCTCGTTGCCGCCCTCGTAGATCCGCATCGGCCGGGCGTTGCGGTACAGCCGCTCGATCGTCGAGCCGGCGACGACGCCGAACCGGCCGAACATCTGCACCGCCCGGTCCGTGACGCGGCCGGCCGTCTCGGTGGCGGCAACCTTGGCCATGGAGGAGAGGTCCAGATTGCCCAGCGGGTCGGCCGCGGCCCTGGCGGCGGCCCGGTAGGTGAGCGTGCGGGCCTGCTCGATCTCCATCCAGCTCGTGCCCAGCAGGTGCGGGATCGGCCCGAGCGTTGCCAGCGGTGCACCGAACTGGTGCCGTTCCGTGGTGTGCCGCAACGCCTCGTCGAGTGCGGCCTGGGCCAGCCCGACGGCCGCGCCCGCCACCGACACCCGAAAGGTAGCCAGGGTCGCGAGCACCAGCCGGAACGCCTCGCCCGGGGCACCGACCCGGTACTCCGCCGGGAGCTTCACATCCTGGAACACGACATCGCCGATGATGTGGGGCGCAAGTAGCCGGGGTCCCTGGCGAACCTCCACCCCGGGAGTGTCGGCCGGCACGAAGACCAGCGAGTATCCCTCGCCTTCGCGACCGAGCACGGTGTAGAACGCCGCGTCCCCGGCGTTGGTGATGAAGGACTTGTGACCGTCGAGTCGTAGGTGACCGCCGTCCTGGACGATCGTCGTCGTGATGGCCTTGAGGTCGGAGCCGACGTCCGGTTCGGTGAGCGCGAGCGCTGCGATCGACTCGAGCCGGGCCACTCGGGGCAGCCAGGTCTCGCGCACCGTGGGCTCGGCGCCGAGGCTCAGCGCATAGCTCCCGACGCCCTGCATGCCGAACAGCCCGTCCAGATGCGCCGACGTCGCCATCAGTGCCTCCCGGACGACGGTAACGGCGAGGGTGTCCACCCTGTCGCTGACACCGCCGTACGCGGCGGGCACGCAGTGCATCGGCAGCCCGCTGGCAGCGAGCGCGGCCAGCATCACCGGGTCGGCGTGGTCGGCGTCGTCGGCGGTCGCGGCGCGGTCGGCCACCGCCGCGGCGACCTCGAGGGCCTGCTCGCGCAGCCGAAGGTAGTCGTCTGGCAGCTCGAACGACGTCACGGGGCGCCCTCCTCGTCGCCGGGTCCCGGCACGACGTCGGCGTGCCCGCCGACCGCGGCGGGCCGGCTGTCGGCGGCCGACCCGAGCAGGCGCAGGAAGTTGCCGCCCAGGATGTTCCCGGTGTCCTCGTCGGACAGGCCCAGCGCCCGAATCGCGGCGATCTCGGCGCGCGGATCAGCCATCGGCCAGTCGGAGCCGAAGACGATCCGGTCGGCGCCGTGCTTGCCGATGATCTCCTTCACCCGCCGCGGTGCGATCTCGGCGAGGGTCGGAGGCCAGGATGTCTCCAGATAGACGTCGAGACCGAGCAGCTCGGCTTCGGCGTCGTCCAGCCGGTGGTACCCGCCGAAGTGGCAGCAGACCAGGCGCAGCTCCGGGAACGTCTGCACGATCCGGCGGATCATCGCCGGCGTCCCCCGCCGGTTGGCCTCGGGATCCCCGCCGGATCCGACGTGCGCGATCACTGCGATCTGGGATCCGAACGCCTCGTACAGCTCGTACATCCTTCGATCGTCCAGTGCGAAACCCTGGAACAGCGTGTGCAGCTTGACCCCACGGATCCCGTGCCGGCTCAGGATGGCGAGGTTCTCCTCGACCGACAGGTCGGGGTGCACCGTGCCGAAACCGAGGAAACCAGCCGCCTTCTGGGCGGCCACGAACCGGTTCACCCCGTCGACATGGCGTGCCTCGTCGGCGATCCCCAGCACGACGGCCTGGTCGACTCCGGCATCCTGCATCGCCGCCCGCAGCCCGCCGACTGTCCCGTCCCCCTGGCGGCGCAGCTGTGGCGAGCGGCCGGACAGTGCCCGCTGGGCAATGCGATCCGGCCAGGCGTGACAGTGCACGTCAATGATCATCGACTCCCCAATCTGTACGCATGATTATGCTAGAATTACCATTGCGTTGGAAGCGAGTCCGGCTGACGAACCGCGACGATCGGACCGGGAGGTGCGGGTGGGAGGCAACCCGTTCTGCCCTGACTTGAAAGGCAAGGTCGCCGTCGTGACCGGCGGCAGCCGAGGGCTCGGCCGGGAGATGGTGCTCGGCTTGGCGGCCGCAGGCGCGGACGTCGTCATCGCCAGCCGCAAGCTACCGGCCTGCGAGCAGGTGGCCACCGAGGTGGTCGAGACCCACGGACGTCGGGCCCTACCGGTGGCCTTCCACGTGGGTCGTTGGGAGCAGGCAGGCGAGCTGGTCGAGCGGGTCTACGACCACTTCGGCCGGGTCGACGTCCTGGTGAACAACGCCGGGATGTCACCGACGTACTCCTCGGTGGCCGAGGTCTCCGAGGAGCTCTTCGACAAGGTGCTCGGCGTGAACCTCAAGGGCCCGTTCCGGCTCACCGCCCTGATCGGCTCCCGGATGGCGCGCGAGGGCGGCGGGTCCATCGTGAACGTCTCCAGCATGGGCGCCGTCAAGCCGCGCGGAGACATCCTGCCGTACGCGGCTGCCAAGGCAGGGCTCAACGCCCTCACCGTCGGGTTCGCGCGGGAGTTCGGGCCCACCGTGCGATGCAACGCGATCATGGCAGGCACGTTCCTCACCGACGTCAGCAAGGCGTGGGACTCCGAAGCGTTCGCCGCGCGCGCACAGCAGTTCGCGCTGCGCCGCGGCGGCCGTCCGGAGGAGATCGTCGGCACGGCCCTCTACCTGGCATCAGACGCCTCCAGCTTCACCACGGGGGCCGTCATCCCGGTGGACGGCGGACAGCCGTAGGCGAGCCGGCCGGACCGGCCGAGCTGGCCGACAGGAGACAGGAGAGTCATGGCGCGAGCCGTCATCGTCGAAGCAGTCCGATCCCCGATGGCACGCGGGAAGACGACCGGCGCACTGGCCACGCTGCATCCTGCCGACCTGCTTGCGCAGGTGCTCACGGCGTTGCTGGAGCGGGCCGGCGTTGACCCGGGCAGTGTCGACGACGTCCTGGTCGGCTGCGTCGGGCAGAACGGCGAGCAGTCGGCGACCGTCGGCCGACAAGCCTGGCTGGCCGCCGGATACCCGGTGCACGTTCCCGCCGCCACCATCGAGCGGAAATGCGGCTCCGGGCAACAGGCGATCGACTTCGCGGCCCAGGGCATCGCCGCCGGCGCCTACGACATCGCGATCGCCGCCGGCGTCGAGTCGATGAGCCGCGTCCCGATGGGCTCCGGCCGGATGGGGGCCGACCCGTTCGGTGCCGGCGTCCGCCGGAGATACGGCGACCTCGTGCCTCAAGGGGTCTCGGCCGAGCTTGTCGCACATAAATGGTCGCTCAGCCGTGAACAACTGGACGCCTATGCGGCTCGCTCGCATCGGCGCGCGGCGGCCACGCAGGCAGCCGGCGGCTTCACCACGGAGATCGTCCCAATCGCGGTTCCGGGGGGCGCCCTCGTGGCGGGGGACGAGACCGTTCGACCGGACAGCACGACGCAGGGTCTCGCCCAGCTGAACCCGGTCTTCGGAACCGACGAGTACAGGGCCAGATTTCCCGGCCTGGACTGGAAGGTCACGGCGGGGAACTCCTCCCAGATCACCGACGGCGCCTCCGCGTTGCTGCTCATGAGCGAGGACCGGGCGAACACCCTCGGCCTACGCCCGCGTGCGCGGGTGGTGTCGTCGGCGGTGGTGGGCGACGACCCGTTGCTGATGCTGACTGGCCCCATCGCCGCCACCGGCAAGGTGCTGGACCGTGCCGGGATGTCGATCCACGCCGTCGACGCCGTCGAGGTGAACGAGGCTTTCGCGTGCGTGCCGCTGGCCTGGCTGGCCGAGTTCCCGACGGAGGAGGAGCGGCTCAACCCGCGCGGGGGAGCCATCGCGCTGGGCCATCCACTCGGGGCCTCCGGGTGCCGATTGATGACCACGATGATTCATCACCTGGAGCGGACCGGCGGCCGGTACGGCCTGCAGACCATGTGCGAGGCCGGCGGGATGGCGAATGCCACCCTCGTCGAGCACCTCGGCTGAGCCGGGGTCCGGGTGACCGCATGAGCGTTTCCGAGCCGCCGGGCAGGGTCGACGCGCACCACCACTGGTGGAACCTGTCCGCGCGTGACCAGCCCTGGATCGATCCCCTGACGATGACGGCGATCCGCCGGAACTTCGACGTCGCCGATCTCCTGGCTGCGCTCGCCGGCACGGGTGTCGACCGCACGGTGCTGGTCCAGGCGCTCAATGACGACGCCGAGACCGCCGAGCTGCTCGACCAGGCCGCCGCGGCTCAGGTCGTGGCCGGCGTCGTGGGGTGGATCGACCTCGTGGTACCGGACGCGGACCGCAGGCTCGCCCGGCTGCGGGGCCTGCCAGGCGGGCACCTCCTGGTCGGCATCCGGCACCAGGCACAGGCGGAGCGAGATCCGGCGCGCTGGCTGGCCCATCCTGGACTGGACGGCGGCCTCGACGCGCTGGCCGCACTCGGCCTGCCGTTCGACCTGATGATCCGGCCCGCCCAGTTCGACGTCGCTCGGCAGCTCTCGCGCCGGCATCCCGGCGTCACGTTCGTGCTGGACCACCTGGGCAAGCCACCGGTCGGTGCCGGCCCGATCGAGCCGTGGGCCGAAGGGATCCGCGCGCTGGCGCGCTCGTCGAACGTGGTCTGCAAGCTGTCCGGGTTGGTGACCCTCGGCGGGTCCGGCTGTCGCGTGGACCATCTGAGGCCCTATGCGCTGACAGTGCTGGAGGCGTTCGGGCCGGCCCGCGTGATGTACGGCTCGGACTGGCCGGTCTGCGTGTTGGCAGCCGACTACGTCGAGGTGGTCGGCCTAGTGGAGGAGCTCCTCGCCGACCTGGCGGAGGACGAACGAAGCATGATCTGGCAAGGCACGGCAAGACGTGTCTACGGGCTCTGACCGGCCGCAAACTCTCCTCCGTAGACAGTGGAGATTGCTGCAGGCGGCCCCGGGCGCCTGCCACGCTGAGGGTGAATCGCCCGTAAGAGCCTGTTTTGGAATTGGGGGCGGCTGCGCGGCGGGTCATGATCGGGAAGTGAGGAACCCCTGGTAGGGCGGTGGTTGTCGATGCCACGTCACACCAGGAGTTCCGGCGCCAGTCTCGCTTGCCTGCGCGTGTCTGTCATGCCCGACCCACCCACGCGGTGGCTGTGGGCTGTACCCGTCGTCGATGTCCGATGCGCAGTGGGCGGCTATCGCGCCGGTGCTGCCTGCGCCCGCCAGCCAGGTCGGGCCCGGCCGGCCCGAGGGAGGTGCTCGCCGGGCGATCCTGGATGCGGTGTTCTATCTGGTCGCGGAGGGCAACGAGTTCGACATCGGTGCCCGGCACGGCTGAGCCCACGGCCGAACCGTCACGGCCGTTTCCGGGCCAGGAGGTAGGCGCGGTCGACGGCCTCGGCCGCGTCCGGCTCGCGGACCAGCGTGGCGTGCGCGTGGATGCCCGCGTCCGCCAGCAGCGCCGCGACGTGCTCCGGCCGCCGCCGCCAGGCGCGCAGCTCGACGTCCTCGTGCCCGAGCCACTCCCCGCGGCGGCGCAGCTCCTCGTCGTCGCCGACCTGGAACGCGAGGATCACGCGCGCGCCGGGCCGCAGGACGCGGTCGAGCTCGCCGAACGCGGCCGGCAGCCGGTCGGTGGGCAGGTGGATGATCGAGTAGAACGCGCAGGCGCCGGCCAGGCCGGCGTCCGGCAGGTCGAGGGCGAGCATCGAGCCGACGTCGAAGCGCATGCCGGGATGGCGCTCGCGCGCGACGGCGACCATGCCGGGCGAGAGGTCGACGCCGAACACGTCGAGGCCCAGGCTCCGCAGGTGCGCGCCGACGTGGCCGGGCCCGCAGCCGAGGTCCGCGACCGGCCCGCCGCCGTCGGCGAGCACGAGGTCGGCGAACGCCGCGAGCAGGCCGCGGTCGATCGGCTTGGCGGCGAGCTCGCCGCCGAACCTGTCGGCGTACGCCGTCGCGACGGTGTCGTACGCGTCGCGGACCATGCGGGTGTGCGCGTCGTCGGTCACCTCCGCGACGCTAACGCCAGCGATGTCGAGATCCGGCGCGGCGGCCCGACGTCCCGGGTGAGAGCCGCCCGCCGCGGACGGCACGGAGAGGGGACGACCATGGGACAGCCGGTGGTGCACTTCGAGATCATCGGGCAGGACCCTGCACGGCTGCAGGGGTACTACGCGGACCTGTTCGGCTGGGAGTACGCGCTCGGCGACGCGACCACCGAGAAGGTCTCGCAGCCGGGGCGGTACGGGTTCGTCGACGGCGCCACGACCGGCGGCGGAGCCGTCAACGGCGGGGTCGGTGGTGGCGAGGGCCACCGGCCGCGGGTGCTGTTCTACGTCGGCGTCCCGGACGTCGAGGCCGCGCTCCGCCGGGCGGAGAGCCTCGGCGGGCGGCGGCTGATGGGGCCGGAGCGGGCGTCCGGCGTGGACTTCGCGGTCGGCCACTTCGCCGACCCGGAGGGCAACGTCGTGGGCGTGGCGGGCCCGTCGTCCTGACCGCGGCGTCCGGAGGGTTCGCGATGAAGTACCTCGTGCTGATCTACAGCAACCCGGAGCGCTGGGAGCATCCGCTGTTCCGGCAGAGCCCCGGGTTCCCGGCGCTGTCGGCGGCCGAGCGGACCGAGCTGAACCGGCAGGCGGACGCCCTCCTCCGGGAGATCATCGAGTCGGGCGAGCTCGTCACCGCGATGGCGCTCGCCGCCCCCGCCGCGACGCGGACCGTCCGCGTCCGCGGCGGCGTCCCGGCCACCACCGACGGCCCCTTCGTCGAGGCCAAGGAGCACCAGGCCGGCTACGCGGTCCTCGACTGCGAGACCCCGGAGCGGGTCGCCGAGATCGCGGCACGCATGCCGGACGCCAGGTTCGCCGCGGTGGAGGTGCACCCGGTCGTCGACACGTGACGCCCTGATTCCTTGCGCACGGGGACGCCCAGTGCGCATCTACCGATCGCAGGGACGCCCCGTGCGCAAGAGAACCCTGTAGCCGCTCCGTTCTTTGCGCACGGGGACGCCCCGTGCGCATCTACCGATCGCAGGGACGCCCCGTGCGCAAAAGCGCAAAAGGAACGCGGCCAGACCTCCCCGGCCGGTCAGGGCGCGGTATCCGTCGCCGGGCTTGGTCCGGAGGTCCTGTCGTTGGACCGTTGAGCGCGCGGCCGGTCGACGGTACATTGGCGACCAATAGTTTGGCTTCCTACTATCGGAGGTCCACATGGTCGAGGACCTGTACGTGCCGACGGCGCCCGTCCGGTTCGTCACGGCGGCCAGCCTGTTCGACGGTCACGACGCCTCGATCAACATCATGCGGCGGATCCTGCAGTCGCAGGGCTGCGAGGTCGTCCACCTCGGCCACGACCGCTCGGTCGACGACGTCGTGACGACGGCGATCCAGGAGGACGCCCACGGCGTCGCCGTCAGCTCCTACCAGGGCGGGCACGTCGAGTACTTCGAGTACCTCGTCGAGCTGCTGCGCGAGCGCGGCGCCGGCCACGTCAAGGTCTACGGCGGCGGTGGCGGCGTCATCGTGCCAACGGAGATCGAGCGCCTCCAGCGCTCCGGCGTCCGCATCTTCTCGCCGGAGGACGGCCAGCGCTTCGGCCTCGCCGGCATGATCAACACCATGGTGCGCGAGGCGGACGCCGACCTCGCGGCCGGCGGCCCGCCGGAGCCGGCCGCGCTGGCGGCCGGCGACGACCGCTCGCTCGCCCGCGCCATCACCGTCGTGGAGTCCGGCGCAGCCCCGACGGCGTGGCTGGACGACGTCCGCGCCGCCGCCGCGCGCCACGCCGCGCCGGTCCTCGGCATCACCGGCACCGGCGGCTCGGGCAAGTCGTCGCTGACCGACGAGCTGCTCCGCCGCTTCCGCGCCGACCAGCAGGACAAGCTGCGGATCGCCGTCCTCGCCGTCGACCCCACCCGGCGCCGCGGCGGCGGCGCCCTGCTCGGCGACCGCATCCGGATGAACGCGCTCGCGCCCGGCCGCACGTTCTTCCGCTCGATGGCGACCCGCGGCTCGCGCGACCAGGTGCCGGAGCGGCTCGCGGACGTCGTCGCCGCCTGCCGCGCCGCCGGCTACGACCTCGTCGTCGTCGAGACGCCGGGCATCGGCCAGGGCGACTCGAGCATCGTCGACCTCGCCGACCTCTCGCTGTACGTCATGACGCCGGAGTTCGGCGCCGCCTCGCAGCTCGAGAAGATCGACATGCTCGACTTCGCGGACGTCGTCGCCGTCAACAAGTTCGAGCGCCGCGGTGCGGACGACGCCCGGCGCGACGTCGCGCGGCAGCTCGTGCGCAACCGCGGCGCGTTCGGCGTGCCGTGGGAGGACATGCCGGTCTTCGGCACCAGCGCAGCGCGATTCGCCGACGACGGCGTCACCGCGCTCTACCAGCACCTCCGCGACGCGCTGGCCGCGCTGCCGGGAGGGGGCCTGGCGGTCGGCGAGGGCACGCTCGCGCCGGTCACCGTCAAGGTGTCCTCCGGCGCCTCGGCCGTGGTGCCGACGTCGCGCGTGCAGTACCTGGCGGACATCGCCGCCACCGTCCGCGGCTACCACGCCGAGACGGCGATCTCGGCGGACGCCGCCCGCCGCGCCCAGCACCTCGCCACCGCGGCCGCCGAGCTCGCGCACGAGGGCGAGGTCCCGGCGGCGCTGCCCGAGCTGGCGGCCAAGGCCCGCGACGGGATCGAGCCGCGCGTCCGCGCGGAGCTCGCGGCATGGCCGGAGACCGTGGAGCGCTACTCCGGCGAGGAGTTCGTCGACGAGGTTCCGTTCCTGGGACAGGTACGGCGCCTGACGACCGCGCTTCGGCGCACCACGCTGTCCGGCTCCTCGGTGCCGCGCGTCGCGCTGCCGCGCACGCGGGACGACGGCGAGCTCGTTCGGTTCCTGCGCGACGAGAACCTGCCCGGCGTCTTCCCGTTCACCGCCGGGGTGTTCCGGTTCAAGCGCGACGCCGAGGCGCCGGCCCGGATGTTCGCCGGCGAGGGCGACGCGCGCCGCACCAACCGCCGCTTCCACCTGCTCTCGCGGGGCCAGCCGGCCACGCGCCTGTCGACGGCGTTCGACTCGGTCACGCTCTACGGCCGCGACCCCGACGAGCGGCCCGACATCTACGGCAAGGTCGGCACCTCCGGCGTCTCGATCGCGACGCTCGACGACATGCGGGAGCTGTTCGCCGGCTTCGACCTGTGCTCGCCGACGACGTCGGTCTCGATGACGATCAACGGCCCGGCGCCGACGATCCTGGCGATGTTCCTCACGACGGCGATCGAGCAGCAGGTCGAGGCGTTCCGGGCCGAGCACGGTCGCGCGCCCGACGCCGCCGAGGCGGACGAGGTCCGCGCCCGCGTCCTGGAGACGGTGCGCGGCACCGTGCAGGCCGACATCCTCAAGGAGGACCAGGGCCAGAACACGTGCATCTTCAGCACCGCGTTCTCGCTGCGCGCGATGGCGGACATCCAGGAGTGGTTCATCGAGCACCGGGTGCGCAACTTCTACTCGGTCTCGATCAGCGGCTACCACATCGCCGAGGCCGGGGCGAACCCCATCAGCCAGCTCGCCTTCACGCTGGCGAACGGGTTCACGTACGTCGAGAGCTACCTCGCGCGCGGCCTCGACGTCGACGACTTCGCGCCGAACCTGTCGTTCTTCTTCAGCAACGGGATGGACGCCGAGTACACGGTGCTCGGGCGCGTGGCGCGGCGGATCTGGGCGGTCGCGATGCGCGAGCGCTACGGCGCGAACGAGCGCTCCCAGAAGCTCAAGTACCACGTGCAGACGTCGGGCCGCTCCCTGCACGCGCAGG
>Ga0081539_10002145_pt1 | contig 29161 bp, 37 predicted proteins | sample TabmetS4T2R2_FD_71023 | JGI IMG/M metagenome (GOLD analysis project Ga0081539, IMG submission 71023) | Tabebuia heterophylla rhizosphere microbial communities from the University of Puerto Rico - S4T2R2 | ecosystem: Host-associated > Plants > Roots > Rhizosphere ... | reverse complement strand
CCGGCGCTTGCTATCGCGCTCGTCGTGTACGTGATCTCGCAGCTTGTCTAGTTTCGCTAGTCGAATCGCTCGGCCCTCCTAGTTGAACGAAAACGGGGCCGCCGCAGGCCCCGCTTCGAATCGATCTGTGTCGGGAGGCCCGCCGCAGAGCCTGTCCCGTATGTTGCGGGTCGGCCCCCGCCGCATCGGGGCCCATCCCGTCTGTGATGGATAGAGCATGCCGCCGAGTGCGCCCGTTGTCCCCACTCCGAGGGAGTTGACCCCGTCCCCCTTCCTGGGTTGACCGCGTTACTTCACTCCCTTCACGCGGAACGGGCCGGTGCGCGCGCGTCTTCGTGAGCTCCTCGCCGACCCGGGCGTCGCGGCCGTGGTCGGGCTGGCGTTCCTCGTCCTGCTGGGGACGGGGACGGTCCTGCCCACTCTCCCGCTCTTCGCGCGCTCGTTCGGGGTCGGGTACGGCGGCGCGGGGCTCCTGCTCGCGTCGTTTGGCATCGCCCGGCTGATCACCGACGTCGCTGCGGGGCTGGTCGTCGACCGGGTCGGCGAGCGAATCGCCGGTACGAGCGGCCTCCTCATCCTCGCCTCGTCGGCGCTGGCGACCGGGCTCGCACCGACGTTTCCGGCCGCCGTCGTCTTCTGGGGTTTCGCCGGGATGGGCTCGGCAATCGTCTTCGCCGCGCAGTTCAGCTACCTGCTGCGCGCGGTTCCGCGGAGGCGGATGGCCCGCACGCTGAGCATCTTCTACGGCGCTTTCAACATCGGCATCGTCGCCGGCGGCCTCGCCGGGGGGACGGTCGCGCACGCCTTCGGGCTCACGGCGCCTCTCTACCTGACCGCGGCGCTCACGTTTCTTGCGGCGGCCCTCTATCTTCGCTTCGTCCCGAGCCCTCCGGCCCGGGAGCGCAGCGCCGAGACTCCGGCAGAGGCGGAGGTGCGGATGCTCCGCCAGGGGCGGCAGGTGATAGCGAGGCTGCTGCGAACTCCGGGCTTCGCGGCGGCGATGCTCACCAACCTCGCCTACCTGTGGGTGATCGCGGCCGTCTTCAACACGCTCGTCCCGCTGTTCGCCCGCGACGAGCTCGGGATGTCGCCGTTCGGAATCGGCGTGATCTTCGCCGTTACGCTCGCGGCCGAGTTCGCCGTCCTCTATCCGGCAGGGAGCGCGGCGGACCGGCGCGGCCGGAAAGCCGTGCTCGTCCCGTCGCTCGCCGCCCTCGCCGGCATGACAGTGATTGTCGGCTGGGCGGGGACGCCGGTCGTCCTCGCGCTTCTGATGGCGCTCCTCGGCGTCGCGTCGGGCGTCGCCGGCGTGCCACCGGCGGCGATCCTCTCGGACGTCGTCCCCGAGCAGGAGTCGGGCACGGGCGTGGGGGCTTTCCGCTTCACCGGAGATCTCGGCTTCGCCCTCGCGCCGCTCGCCGTGGGATTCGCGGTCGATCCGCTCGGCTTCCGCGGCGCGTTCGCGATCGCCGCGCTCCCGGCCTTCCTGATCCTCCTGGTCGTCCTACGGACGGGCGAGACGCTTCGCCCGGCCGAGGCGCCCGACTAATAGGGGGGCTTGGCGAAACGACGCTTATGCCGCCGTAACGCGCCGCTCGCCCCGATGCTGCGTCCTCGGTCGCCCCGATAGCTTTTCACTATCGAGGCTCCCTGCGTCCTTGCCTCGGGAACGACCGGACACGTCCCGGCGACGAACGACGTTCCGCCAATCCCGCCTCGGACTAACAGGGGCCCTGCGCGGTCGACCCGCCCGGGCCGGCCCGGTGCAAAGCGCCGGCGCCCGTGCCGGACTGGAGGCAGTAGCCGGCCGCATCGGCTCGGGCGACGGTCACGCCGAGCCCGGGCGCAAGGGTCAGCCCGGCGTAGGTCCCGTTCTCGGCGAAGTACGCCTCGGCCGTGGTGGCCGCGCTCAGAAGGTTCGTCCCGGCCGCCTCAGCCGACGCCTGCGATTCCGCCTGCGTCGCGACGCGAGAGGTCGGCCCCGTCTCCTTCGCCTGGTGCGCGAACAACCAGCCGCCGACGCCGAGCGCGAGCACGAGCGAGAGGAGGCCGAGGCCGCGGACGGTCATGGCCTCGCTATCGGCCCCGTGCGGGGCACGCTTGAGGCGTGCGGCGGTGTGGCCTCCGCGCCTACGCGGCCAGCGCGAGCTCGCCGGCGTCCGCGAACGCGTCGAGGTCGCCGGCGAGCTTGGTCAGGCCGGCCGCCTCGAGGTGGCGCACACGCTCCCGCGTGAGCCCGAGTTGCGAGCCGATCGACTCGAGCGAGCACGGCTCGCCGTCGATGCCGAACCGAAGCTCGAGCACGCGACGCTCGTCCTCGGGCAGCGATGCGAGCGCCGAACGCACGGCCTCGCGCCGGAGCGTCTCCTCGGCGAGCTCGCCCGGGTCTTCAGCCGTCTCGTCGCCGAACAGGTCCCCGAGCTCGCCGTCGGCGTCCGAGCCGACGGCCTGGTTCAGCGAGACGCGCGCCTCCGGGACGCCCAGCGCCTCGTCGACGTGCTTCAGCGAGATGCCCGACGCGGCCGCGAGCTCCTCGTGTGTCGCCTCGCGCCCCAGCTCGAGCTCGAGCCGGCGGGCATGGCGCCCGAGCGTCTGCCGGCGCTCGTGCACGTGGGTCGGCACACGAATCGTGCGCGACTGGCCGGAAACCGAGCGCTGCACGGCCTGACGGATCCACCACGTCGCGTACGTCGAGAACTTGTAGCCCTTGCGCCAGTCGAACTTCTCGACCGCGCGGTCGAGCCCGATGGCCCCGTCCTGGATCAGGTCGAGGAACGGGACCCCGTGGCCGCGGTAGCGCTTCGCGATCGAGACCACCAGGCGAAGGTTCGAGTTGATCATCCGCTCCTTCGCGGCCGTGTCCCCGGCTTCGACGCGCTTCGCGAGCGCCACCTCCTCGGCGGCCGTCAGGAGCGGGTAGCGACCGATCTCGGACAGGAACAGGCCGATCGTGTCGAGGGAGCCCGCGGGCGGATCCGCCTCGGGCACCGGCTCGTCACGACCTTCGTCGTCCGCCTCGGACCGGACCTCGACGCCGCGCTCGTCGATGACGGCGCGCAGGTCGTCGAGCTCCTCGCCGGCAAGATCGTGCTCTTCGGCGAGTGCCTCGATCTCCGTCTCCTCGACGTAGCCGCGTTCCTCGAGGTCGTCGAGGACCGTGTCGAGGTCAGGAGTCTGCAGGGTTGTAGAGATGAGCGATTCCTTTCGTCGTACGGGTTTGCGCCGCACCTGAGGGCCCACACCGGGGGCCGTCGGCGACGGCGTCTTCCAGCAAAGGGTTAAACGGCTATTCCGTCAGGGACATTCCCACATCCGTGGGAAAGGAATCCCTCGCGTCCGACGAGCTACGCGGCGCACTTTGCGCAGAGGCCGTAGACCTCGAGCGTGTGTGAGCGCGCGAGGAACCCGTGCGGGCGCGAGGCGCGTGCAAGCCACGGGTCGATATCGCAGCCGCGCAGCTCCTCGACGCCGTGGCAGCTCGAACAGACGAGGTGGTGATGGTGTCCGGGCCCACAGAGGCGGTAGCACGTCTCCCCGGCGCGGTGCGCGAGCTCGTGGACGATTCCGCGCTCGCTGAGGAGTGCGAGCGTACGGTAGACGGTCGCGAGACCGACCCGCGCCTCGCCTTCCCGTAGACGGGCGTAGATGTCCTGGGCCGTCGCGTCGTGCGGCTCCTCGGCGAGGGCGTGCAGAACGAGGAGACGCTGCTGCGTCGGCCGCACGCCGGCCTTGGCGAGCCGCGACGCGGTGGGCTCGTCCGCGGGCACAGCGGTATCGTAGCGAGTCGTGAAATTGAGACTCGTTCTCGTTACCGCCTCGGTTGTCGCCGTGTGCACGAGCTGCGGGACGGCGCGCTTTGCCGGCGGCGAGGATTCCGTCGTCGCCGGCTTCTATCCGCTCGCGTTCGCCGCCCGGCAGGTGGGCGGCCCTGGCCTGGACGTCGTCGACCTCACGCCGCCGGGCGCGGAGCCGCACGATCTGGAACCCACGCCGCGCGAGGTGGCCGGCATCCGCGAAGCGCAGGTCGTCCTCCTCCTCGGCCGCGGCTTTCAGCCGCAGCTCGAAGAGGCAGCGGGAGCTGCGCAGAACGTCGTTCGGCTTCTCGACACGCCGGGCCTCGGCGTGCATCCGAACGGCGATCCGCATGTGTGGCTCGACCCAGTGCGGTTCGCCAGGCTAATCACGCGCGTCGGAGCCGTCCTTCGCCGCCCAGGCGCCGCCCGTCGCCTCGCCGCCCGGCTGCAGGCTCTCGACGGCGAGTATCGCCGTGGGCTCGCCCACTGCGCCCGCCGCGACATCGTCACGAGCCACGAGGCCTTCGCCTACCTCGCGGAGCGCTACGGGCTCCGGCACGTTGCGATCGCCGGGCTCAGCCCCGAGGCCGAGCCGTCACCCGGCAAGCTCGCCGACGTTGCGGCGCTCGTCAGGGCGCGCGGAGTGACGACGATCTTCTTCGAGACGCTCGTCTCTCCCCGGATTGCCGAGACCGTCGCCCGCGAGACCGGCGCGAAGACGGCTCGACTCGATCCCATCGAAGGGCTGACGCCGGCCGAACGGGCTCGCGGCGAGAGCTACCTCAGCCTGATGAGGGAGAATCTCGCCGCCCTCCGGACCGGGCTCGGATGCCGGTAGTCGTCTCCCTCTCCGACGTCGGCTTCGCCTACCCCGGCGGCCCTCCGGTTCTCCGCGACGTCGACCTCGAGATCGGCCGTGGCGAGTTCGTCGCCGTCGCGGGGCCGAACGGCGGCGGGAAGACGACGCTCCTTCGCGTCATCCTCGGGCTCGAGCGGGCGACCACCGGGAGCGTCCGCCTCTTCGGCGAGCCAGTCCGAACCGTGCACGAGCGCTACCGGATCGGGTACGTCCCACAGCGCACCGAGCTCGGAATCGACGCACCCGCGACGGTCGCCGAGGTCGTGGCTGCCGGTCGGGTCGCACGATCCGGGCTGCTCTCGAGGTTCGACGCGGGCGACCGGGCCGCGGTCGCCGAAGCCATCGAGCGAGTCGGTTTGGGCGGCTCTGCGCGCACGCCCGTCCGTCGCCTCTCCGGCGGACAGCAGCAGCGCGCGTACATCGCGAAGGCGCTCGCGGGCGCGCCCGAGCTGCTCGTGCTGGACGAGCCAACCGCCGGGGTCGACGTCGATGCCCAGGAGTCGTTCGCCGCCCTCCTGCAGGAGCTCCACGCGGACCTCGGCGCCACGATCGTCTACGTCTCACACGAGTTCGGTGCGATCGAGCGGTTCGTCGAGCGAGTGGTGCTCGTTCGCGGCGGAATCGTCTACGACGGGCCTCCGGGCGCCCTTCCCTCGACGTGGCACGACCCCTCCCATGTCCATCCTTGACGCCGACTTCATGCGGCTCGCCTTCGCGACCGGCGCCGTCGTCGGCGTGCTCGCACCCGCGGTCGGCTTCTTTCTCGTGCAGCGGAGGATGAGCCTCCTCGGGGACGGGATCGGGCACACGGCCTTCGCCGGCGTCGCCGCCGGCTACCTCCTGGGCATCTCGCCCGTGGCGGCCGCGCTCGTGGCCGCGGTCGTCGCCGCGGTCGCAGTGGAATGGCTCCGCAGCCGGCACGGGACGGCCGGCGACCAGGCGCTCGCCTTGATCTTCTACGCGGGGATCGCGGCCGGGGTCGTGCTCATCTCGGCCGCCGGGGCCCTGAACGCAAACGTCTTCGCCTTCCTCTTCGGCTCGATCCTGACGGTGACGTCCTCGGACCTCGCGCTGGTCGCCTCGCTCGGAGCCGGAAGCCTTGCGCTGCTCGGCCTCCTCTACCGCGGGCTCGTCGCGGTCTCCCTCGACCCGGAGGGCGCACGGGTCAACGGCCTTCCCGTGACGTCGCTGAACGGCGTGCTCGCCGCGCTCGCCGGAGTCACGGTCGCGGTCTCGATGCGCGTCGTCGGGATCCTGCTCGTGGCGGCACTCATGGTCCTGCCTGTCATCGCCGCCGGGCGTCTCGCCACGAGCATCCGCTCGACCATGGTCGGGGCGATGGGAATCGGCCTCGCATGCGTCCTGGCGGGCCTCACCATCTCGTACTACGCCGACCTCGCGCCGGGAGGTGCGATCGTCCTCCTAGCGGCTGGGATCGCCGTGCTCGCGGTCGTCGGCGAGCTGGCGCTCCGCGGTCGGTCCCAGGGCTCCGCGTAGTCGCGGGAGCCGGCCACAAGCCCGGAAGGTCGCGCTACAGGTACGCGGCGAGGAACGAGAGCACCGACTCGGTGTCGACCCGGGCGCCCACGGAGTAGCCGCTGCAATTCCAGTTTGCGACGTACGAGTTCACGCCGACGACCGTCGACGAGCTTCCGAGCAGCAGCGGGCCGCCGGAGTCGCCGAAGCAGATGCCGCCGCCGTTGCCCGGGTTGTTCGTCATCTGCAGGTTGAAGCCGTCCATCGGCGCGCTCCCAAGCTGGATCAGGCGCATGGTCGTCGACTGGCGCACGTCGAAGAAGATCGGCTGGGGGTTGCCTCCGCCGCGAACGAAGCCCGACGCGCCGTAGCCGACCGACGTCAGGATCTGGCCCTTGCCCTGCCTGGGCAGGCGACCGAGGGTGTCGAGCGCCGGAAGCGCGGCGAAGCCGAGGTCGGTCACGGGCTCGTCGAGGAGGACGACGCCGACGTCGTTCTGGACCCGCCCTTGTCCCGTCACCGTGAAGCCCGGGTGCGTGACGGCTGTCCCCGACACGAGCTCGCCGGCGGGGTCGAAGGCGGGCGCGAACGAGACGAGAGCCTCGGCGCCTTCGGCTTCGATCTCCGCCGTGCAATGGCCCGCTGTCAGGAAGAGCTGCGGCGCGACGAGCGAGCCGGAGCAGACCTCGACGACGTCACCGCCGCTTCGCATCGCGAGCAGGCCGACGTACGGATGGGCGAGGTCGGGCGATCCGTTCAGGATCGCCTGGGCCGGCGTCGCAAGGACGCCGAACGCCACGAGCGCCAGGAGAACCCGCAGGAGAGGCCGCATACGCGGCTCATCGGCCGCGCGCATACCCCTCTTTAGCCCCAATTCGGGCACGTGTGATTCGACGCCGCCGAGCGCGTGTGCCTGCACTAGCCTTTCGGAGATGACGGGAATCGACCCAGACGTCGCCGCGGTCTCCCTGACCATCCTCGTCGCGGGCGCCCTCGCCGTCCCGGGGCTCGCGCGCGCAGTGGCGAGACGACGTGCGCTCCGGCGCGCCTGCGGGTTCTGCGGACGACTCGTCATGCACGGCGAGCGGACGTGCGACTGCGACTCCTGACGCGTCACCGCGGCGTGCTCCTCACGTACGGCAGCGCCGCGCTGGTCTACATCGTGGTCGGCGTCTTCGTCACGGACGTGCTGCTCTCGGTCTTCACCGCCGCGGCGTACCTGCTCGTCGCGGCCTGGCTCGTTCCCGCGGCGGTTCGGCGTCTGCGCGCGTAGCGCTCTCTCGTTACCGTCAACTCGTGTCGCTCGGCCTCGCACCGTCGTACGCGTGTCTCTGTTTCGTTCAGGGCGCCCTCGTGACGGCAACGCGCCCACCTCGCCGTCTCACCTCCGTGCCACTCGTCGGGATCCTCACGCCCGTCGCGGCGCTCGTGCTGGGCGTCGTGCTTGTGCGGGGCTTCGCCGGCGCGAGCTTCCTCGCCGCGCTCGCGACGGTCGCCGCTCCCCTCCTCGCGGCAGCGACGCCCTGGGTACTCCGGTTGCGGCGTTGGTGGCTCGGCCCGCCCGGCGCGGCCGCGCTCTACGTCCTCGCCTGGTTTCTTCCCGCCGGGCTCGTACGCGACGCGGCAGCGGTCCTGCTCGTCGCCGGCGCGTGCCTCACGCTCGCCGCGCTCGTCGCCGGTCTCGCCCCGCGTACGGCCATCGCGTTCGGGCTCGTCTGCCTCGTCGTCCTCGACGTCGTCCTCGTCTGGGGCACGCACCAGATCGGCCCGACCTCTGACACGCTGCACGCCGCGCGGCCGCCGTCGGTCGCCGTCCTCGGCGCGCGGGCACGCGAGCTGCCGGCACTCCAGGACGCCACCTTCGGTGCGGCGTTGATGGGGTGGCTCGATCTCGCCGCGCCGGCGCTGCTCGGGTTCGTGGCGTTCTCCGGGCGGCGCTTTGCCGCCGCCGCCGCGACGACCCTTGCCGCGCTCGGCTGGGGGCTCCTCCTCGTGGTGACGCCGACGGTTCCGGCGACGGTGCCCGTCCTGGCAGGCCTCGCCCTCGCGGGACTCGGCTCAGGCAGGATCGGCGCGCCGGACCCGGTTCAGGGGTACAGAATGCGCCCCTCGAGGCCGAAAAGGGGTAGCAGGCCCTCCCCCGGTCGCTCGACGAAATGACGACAAAAGACATGCCCCCGATCGCCCAGCTCGCCGCCGCGACCGAGCGTCTGAACCAGCAGACCTCGCCGGCCGCGCTGATGAAGGCGACCTGCCTCGAGCTCACAGACATCGTGGGCGCCGCCGGCTGCACCCTCTCGCGCCTCCAAGGCGAGATCCTGATCGAGGTCTCGAGCTGCTGGCCTGAGCAGGATCACGGCCCGTTCGCCGACTACTCGTACCTTCTCTCCGACTATCCGTTGACGCAGCTCGTGCTCGAGACGCGCGAGCCCCGCGTCGTCGTGATCGACGACGACGCCGTCGACCGCGGCGAGGCGTTCGTCCTGCGCGAGCTGAACATGTCGACCGTCCTCCTCCTCCCCCTCGTCGTCCAGCGTCGGACCTGGGGGCTCATCGAGATCTACCACGCCGGATCGGCGCGCTTCCGGGAAGAGGACCCGCAGCTCGCCGGTCTCCTCGCGAGCCACCTCGGCGGGCTCCTGGCGCAGTTCGAGCACGCAGCGGCCGTCGAGCGCCTGTACCGCGAGACGTTCGCCTCGCTGGCGAACACGCTCGAGGCGAAGGACGCTTACACGGGCGAGCACACGCAGGAGGTGGTCGCGCTCACCATCGACGTCGCGACAAGGTTCGGGCTGGAAGGCACCCAGCTCCGCACGCTCGAATGGGCAGCCCTTCTGCACGACCTGGGCAAGGTGCGGATCCCGGAGTCGATCCTGAACAAGCCCGGCCCGCTGACGCCGGACGAATGGGAGGTCGTGCGGCAGCATCCGGAGGTCGGCGCGCGCATCATCGCTCCGATCGCCCCGCTGCGAAACGTCATCCCCATCGTGCGCGCGACGCACGAGCGCTGGGACGGAGCTGGGTATCCGGACGGGCTCGCCGGCGAGGAGATCCCGCTCGGCGCGCGCATCGTCTCCGTCTGCGACGCGTTCCGCGCGATGACCGAGGATCGCCCCTACCGGCGAGCCCTCGGCACCGAGGAAGCGCTTCGCGAGCTCCGCGAGAACGCCGGAAGCCAGTTCGATCCCGAGTGTGTCGAGGCGCTCATGAGCGTCCTGACCGAGCGCGAGCGCGAGGAGGAGTCCGTCCTCCTCCACCGGCCCTCCTAAAGCGCCGCGTACCCCGTTCGGGATCGGAAAGGACCGGGCAGGCGCCGATCCACCTGTTTGCGGTCATGCACGTCCGGATCAGCCAGCCCGACCACCTCGACGACCTCGTCCGCTACCTCCGGGCGACCGAGTGCACCGTCGAGAAGCACGGCGACGACCTCGTCGAGGTCTCGATGCCGCGTGCGCCCAGCGAGGATCAGGCACGGCGCGAGGTCGCGATCTACCTCAAGGCCTGGCAGGCGATGAACCCGGGCACGACGGCCGACATCCTGGACTGAGCGGCGCCACTCGCCTACCCGCCGACGAAGGACGAGTTTCGAGGGACGTCGTCAACCGCGGGAAAGCGTCTTCCCGAGCCGCTCGACTATCCTCGCGGCCGGCTCGGCCGCCGCGACGCTCCCCACACCTGTCCCGGCATAGAGCGCCAGCTCGCCGACAGCGCCCTCGGTTGCCGTCGTCGGCATCGCGTCGCTGTAGCGCACGATCTCTCGCCCAGCGCGCGTCGCGATCGTCTCCCCTTCACCCGGCCTGCACCCCGGCGGCGGCCTCCCGGCCTCCTCCCAAGCGGCGATCGTGGGGTTGCCGAGAACCCTGTGCGGAGCGTTCGGCCAGCCGACGTCGAAGAGCGTGGTCAGGACGGTGTCGCCGGCCCCGGCGTCGAGCAAGCGCGCGCGGTAGACGGGATGGACGTCGGCCTCTACCGCGGCCAGAAACGCCGTGCCGGACGCGACCGCAACCGCTCCGGCGTCGACCGCTGCCCGCGCGGACACCGCGTCGGCGATTGCACCGGCTGCGATCAGCGGCGCACGCAGCGGGACGAGCGCCTCGAGCAGCGAGAGCAGCGGCTCCGTGCCCTGGACGTGGCCGCCGGCCTCACAACCTTGCGCGATGAGCATGCCCGCGCCGGCGCGCAGCGCGGCCTCCGCCTCGCCGACGCTGCCGATCTGGACGAGGACGAGCGCACCCGCCGAGCTCGCGCGCGAGACGAGCGCCTCGTCGCTCCCCCACGCGAAGCCGATCACCTGCACGCCCTCCGCGAGGGCGAGCTCGAGGCGCTCCTCCTGCGGGAAGGCGAGCACGAGGTTGACCGCGAAAGGCCGGTCGGTCAGGCGTTTGATCTCGCGCAGCTGCCGCCGGAGCTCGCGAAGCGGGGTCCAGGACGCGCCGAGCGTCCCGAGGCCGCCGGCATTCGAGACCGCCGCGACGAGCTCCGGGGTCGCGGCGACCCCGATCGGAGCCTGCACGACCGGGAGAGCGCAGGGAAGCCGTGCCGCCACGGCGTCGGATGCTACTGGGGGCGCTCGGTCAGGAGATGTCGCCGTGAAACGTGTCGCATGCTCCCGGCTTTCCGCGCTCGTACCCCGTCCGGAACCAGTGCTGCCGCTCGGCGGAGGAGCCGTGCGTCCAGGTCTCGGGGTTGACCTGGCCCTGGGTCTTTCTCTGGATGCGGTCGTCGCCGACGGCCGACGCGGCATCGAGCGCGTCCGCGAGGTCCGCGTCCGTCAGGCCGACGATGTAGCCCGTCGCCTTGGCGTGGTTCGCCCACACGCCCGCGAAGCAGTCCGCCTGGAGCTCGGTCCGGACCGAGCGGCCCTCGGCGCCGCTCTCGCCGGAGCCGCGGCCGAGGATCCCGAGCAAGTCCTGGACATGGTGGCCGTACTCGTGCGCGAGCACGTACGCCTGCGCGAACGGCCCGCCGCGGGCGCCGAAGCGCTCTCGCAGCTCGTCGAAGAAGCCGAGGTCGATGTAGATGCGCTTGTCGACCGGGCAGTAGAACGGGCCGACGTCCGTGCTCGCGGGCCCGCACCCGCTGCTCGTCTGGTCGGTGAAGAACACCGTCGTAGCGGGCTCGTACTGCCGGCCCGCGTCGGCGAACTGCTCGCTCCAGTAGTCCTGGACGCTGTTGATGTCGCCGACGATCCGACAGTCGGCGCGCCGGTTCGCGTCGGCGCCCGTTCGGCACTCGCGTCCGAGGACGCGGCTCGCCGGCGCCTGCGAGACGGTGCTCCCGTCGAGGTTCTCGAGCGGCCCGCTCAGGCCGCCTCCGTTCGAGGCGAGCGAGATCAGGACGTAGACGAGGAGGCCGACCAGCCCGAGACCCCCGCCCCCCACGGCGACGCCGCCGCCCGGGATCCCGAGCGCCGAGCCGCGTCCACGACGGTCCTCGACCTGCGACGGGTCGAGCCTTGCTCTCCGGCGAAAGCGCATTGCCCCGTCCGTTTTGCCGCCGCGCGGCTCGCGGAAACGTCCGAACCGGATTCACGCGGGCCGTCGCGCTCTGCCTTTCGTACTCTTCGCCCCATGGCGAGAGAGAACTTCCTCGGCGATCAGGAGTGGACCGAAGTCCTGGACGAGGTCCGCATACGGACTCGCATGTTCGAGCGCCCGCTCGGCGCGATCCTCGGCGCCTCGCTCCACGAGCTCCTGCCCGGCTCGCCCGGGCACAAGCTGCACATGCACTATCCGGGTGAGGAGATCTTCTTCGTCCTCGAGGGGACGCCCACGCTCCGCACCGGGGACGGTGAGGAGGAGCTCGCCACAGGCGACGTCGTCTACTGCCCAGCCGGAAGACCCGGTCTGCACACGTTCACGAATCCGACGGACGAGCCGGCTCGCATCCTCGCGCTCTCGACCAACGTATTTCCCGACGTCGTGGCCTATCCGGAGCACGGCTACGCGTGGGTTGCCACGCGTGATCCCGAGTTCCCGGCGCCCGAAACCGGCGACAAGGGGATCATCGCCCGCTTCGAGCTGCCCGCGGACGAGTAGGGCCCGAGCGCGGACTACGCCGGGCCGTCGCCCGTGCGGTAGACGAGGATCGCGACCCCGTCGCCCACCGTGCGCGAGTCGACCAGCTGCAAGCGCTTCTTGCCACTCGTCTCGCCGAAGAGCCGCTTCCCCTTCCCGAGCACGACCGGGAAAACCATCAGGCGGACCTCGTCGACGAGATCGTGTTCCAGAAGCGTCTGCACGAGCCGGGCGCTTCCGTGCACGACGATGTTCCCGTCCGCCTCCGCCTTCAGCTTGGCGACCGCCTCGGTCAGATCGCCCCGGAGCACCGTCGTGTTCGTCCAGTCCGGCTCGTCGAGGGTCGAGGAGACGACGTACTTCGGCATCGAGTTGAACTTGTCGGCGAACTCACCTTCGCGCGAGGGCCAGGCGGCGGCGAAGCCCTCGTACGTGACGCGGCCGAGGAGAAGCCCGTCCGACTCCATCGTCTCGTCGAGCTTGAACCGGTTTCCCTCCTCGCCGCGGTCGATCTCGAAGGTCCAGCCTCCGTACTCGAAGTCCTCGGCTCCGCCGGGGTCCTCCATGACGCCGTCGAGCGACACGAACTCGGTCACGATGATCTTCGCCATCTGGATCTCCCTCCGCTTTTCGAGTTAAGACGAAGCGGCGCGGGAGAAATTATCGATCGCCACCGAAGAGGAGACTTCCATGGAAATCACGAGAAACGTCGTCGAGACGGCGGCCGGCCCGAGCGACTGGTTCACGGGCACCGTCTACCTCGATCCGATCGCAACGCCGTCGGCCGGATCGCGCCTGAGCGCGAGCTCGGTCCACTTCGCCCCCGGGGCCCGGACGGCTTGGCACACGCACCCGAACGGGCAGACGATCTACGTGACCGAGGGCCTTGGAGTCGCACAACGGCGAGGCGGCCCGATCGAGCTCATCCGCCCGGGCGACCGCGTCTTCTTCGAGCCGGGCGAGGAGCATTGGCACGGCGCGTCGGCTGCCCGCTTCATGACGCACATCGCGATGTTCGAGGTCGACGACGAGGGCAACTCGGCCACGTGGGGCGAGCACGTCACGGACGCGGAGTACGAGGCCGCGCCTTCGACGGGCTGAGTCTCGGAGTCCCTCCGTAGACTCGGCCTCGATGTCGGAGCAACCGGTCGCCGAGCCCCTGAGCGCCCCCGAGCGAGGACGCACGCTCGCCGGTCTCGTCCGGTACTTCGCGAAGATCGGCACCTGGGGATTCGGCGGACCCGTCGCCCTCGTCGGCTACATGCGCCGCGACCTCGTCGAGGAGCGCCACTGGTACTCCGAGGCCGAATACGAGCAGGGTCTCGCCATCTCGCAGGCCATGCCCGGACCGCTCGCCGCCCAGGTGTGCATGTGGTTCGGGTACCTCGAGCGGGGCTGGCTCGGAGCGCTCGCCGTCTCCCTCCCATTTGTCGTCCCCGCCTTCCTCATCACGACGATCGCCGCCGTCGTCTACGCGCACTATCAGGGCCTGGGGATCGTGCAGGACCTCTTCTTCGGCGTCGCCCCCGCGGTGCTCGCGATCATCGTGGTCTCCTCGTACAAGCTGGCCCGGGCGACGAACAAGAGCGACCCGATCCTGTGGGCGATCGCCGCAGTGCAAGCGGCCGCCACCGTCGTGACCGGCAAGGAGATCGTCTGGCCCTTCCTGGGAGCGTGTGTCTTCGGCGCGATCTACTACGGCGGCGGGCTCCCGCGGTTCCGGGGCGCTGCAAGCATCGTGCCCGCCCCGCTCCTCGCCGTCGTGCAGGGCTTCGCCTGGGCCGGGTCGGGCGTCTCCCTGGGAGCGATGAGCCTGTTCTTCCTCGAGGCGAGCGCCTTCACGTTCGGCTCCGGCCTGGCGATCGTGCCGTTCCTGCACGCCGGTCTCGTCGACGAGCACCACTGGCTGACGGAGCAGCAGTTCGTCGACACCGTGGCCATGGGGATCATGACTCCCGGGCCGGTGGTGATCATGGCGTCCTTCGGCGGCTACCTCGTTTACGGCGTCCTCGGGGCCGTGATCGCGACCGTCGCCGTCTTCGTCCCCGTCTACCTCTTCATCGTCGTGCCCGGCCGCCTCTTTCGCCGCTACGAGAGGCATCCGCGCCTCCTCGGGTTCACGAAGGGCGCCACGGCGGCGGCTGCGGGCGCCATCGCCGGCGCGGCGATCGTCATCGGGCGAGAGACGATCTCCGGGTGGCTCGCGGCCGCGATCGGCCTCGCCGCCCTCGCGCTCCTGCTCCAACGGCGGGTGAAGGTGCCGGAGCCCGCCATCGTGGCCTTCGGCGCACTCGCGGGCGTCCTGCTGCACGGGTAAGAGGCTCCCGCGTCACCTCGGCGTCAAGGCCTGGCCGAGCACCCACAGGCCGACGAAGGTGTAGGCGACCATGAGGAGGACGAGGGGCAGCTGAGCGATGAGAGCGTCCAGAGGCCCACGATCCCGGTCGGCGGCGACGACTTTGTGGGCGGCGAAGACGGCGACGACGTGGCCCCAGACGATGAGGCCGACCTGCAGGTACCAGACGAGCGCGCCCGGCAGCCCGGTCCAGATCGCATAGTCGGGCACCCACTCGCGTTCGAGCGGGTCGAGGATGACCGCGAGCGTCAACTGCCCCGTGTACACGAGATAGAGGAAGTAGTGCGAGACGAAGTAGACCGCGCTGATCGGTATGAGCGTGGGCGCGTACCGGCGTGCCGCATCCCCCGCAGAGCCGGGCTCGCGCAGAGAGACGATCGCCGCGACGGCGTAGAAGAGGAGCGCGAAGCACGCGACGATCCCGACCAGCAAGATCGTGTCGAGAACGTCGATGTGAAGTCCGAGCCACGAGGAGCGTTCGAGGAAGAACCCCTGCACGTCGGCCGCGAAGAGGTCGGTTTGCGAGAAGCCGTCGTAGACCACGGTCGCCAGGGCCGCGAGCACGAAGGTGCCACCGCCTGCTCCCAGGGGCGGCTCCCGCTCGACGCCGCTCCCGTATGCGCGCACGCGCAGCCCTCGCTGCACTGGTTCGGCCTCGAGCCAGCAGGCGGGGCAGCCGATCCGTTCGTCGTCGCGGCAGCGCGAGGCGCGACACGGGCCCGCGGGCGCGCCCACGTATAGCTCGAGGGGAGCGAAGCGGGCGAGCGTGCGAGCGAAGACCGTGAAGAGCTCCCCGCGGGCGAGCCAGACCTCCGTCCCGAACAGAGCCATCGCCGCCAGCTGGGCGACGAAGTACGCGAGCGCGAGCAAAACCAGCGTGCGGGGCTCCTTGGCGGGGTCCCAGACGAGCTCGAGCCACGTCCAGAGGAGCAGCAGGGCGACGGCGGGCCAGACGCCGAGCCGAGGCGGATACGGAAGGACGCTCGCTCCGCGCGCGGCGAGACGACGGTCGAGCGCTCGCCCGAGCGTGCTGAGCGGACTGACGAAGTCCCAGACGTTGCCGACGAGGGCCGAGACGATGCCGAGCCCGACCCAGAAGTCGACCCAGACGAGGATCGTCGCAGGGTTGTCGAAGAACTCCTGGACCCCGAAGAGGCCCCCGACGACGGCGATCACGAGGAGCGCGCACGAGAGCGCGAGCCCGGCTGCGCCGAGATGGGCACGACGTAGAGCCGGGTACAGGTTCCGCCCCGTCCGCTCTCTCGGCCGCTCCCCGAGGCCGAAGGCCGCTGCGGGAGCCGATGCGAGCACGGCGAGGCCGGCGCCCAGCCCGACGAGCCAGACGGGAAGCGGCGAGCGATAGTTGACGCCGCTCGCGTGCGCGGCGGCGACGCCCGGCGCGGCGAGCGCGGAAAGCGCCGCGAGAAGCCCGAAGGCCAGCCGGTGCCGGCGGCGGCAGCTCACGCCTCTGTGACGGAGAGAAGGAACATCTGAAGAGGTGTGCATGCTAGCCTTATTCCTCGTGGGGCACGGGGTTGAGGGAAGGGCGAGCGCGGGCGTTCTCGACGCCGAGACCGCACGCCAGGTCGCACAGACGATGCAGGCGCTCGCGACCCCGAGCCGTGTGCGCATTCTCGCCCGCCTGAGGGAATCCGCCTGCTCGGTGGGAGAGCTTGCTCGCGCCGTCGGGATGGAGCCGTCGGCCGTCTCGCATCAGCTCCGGCTCCTGCGCCATCTCGGGCTCGTCGTCGGCGAGCGTCGCGGGCGACGGATCGTCTACTCACTGCACGACTCGCACGTCGGCGTGCTTCTCAACGAGGCCGTCCACCACCTCGAGCACGTGCGGCTCGCCTACAGCTTTTCCCACCGCGACGAGGAGAGCGCCTGATGAGCGAGCCCACCCGGCCGGAGACGACGGCCCCGAGTTCCGAGCGACACGAGCACGGCCCCGTTCTACACGACCACAACCACGGACACTCTCATGGCCACGGCCACGGTCATGGGCACTCCCACGGGCTCGTCGACCGCTCGATCGTGCGCTCGCGCGCCGGGGTGAAAGCGGTCTCGGTCAGCCTCGCCGTCTTGATGGTGACGACCGCCTTGCAGGTGCTCGTGTACATCCTGAGCGGCAGCGTCGCGCTCCTCGCCGACCTCATCCACAACTTCGGCGATGCCCTCACCGCGTTGCCGCTCGGAATCGCGTTCTTCCTGCGTAGCGCACGCGGAGAGAAGGCGGCGGGCCTGTTCGTGGTCGCGACGATCTTCGTCAGCGCGTGCGTCGCCCTCTGGCAGACGATCGAGCGCCTGATCAACCCCGAGGACCTCTCGCACCTCGGCGCGCTCGCCGCAGCGGGCGCGATCGGCTTTATCGGGAACGAGATCGCGGCGTTCGTGCGGCTGAGGGCCGGAAAGCGCCTCGACAGCCCGGCGCTGATCGCCGACGGGTACCACGCGCGCACGGACGGGCTCGTCTCGCTCGGCGTCGTCGGCAGCGCGATCCTCGTCGCGCTCGGTCTCCAGATCGGAGACCCGCTCGTCGGACTTGCGATCACGCTCGTGATCCTCCGGATCACCTGGCAGTCGTGGCGCACCGTCCGCGCGAGCTAGCTCGTTAGGCCGGCAGGCGCAGATCCGTAGGCCCAATACTTGCGCGGCCTCGGATGAGCTGGGCCGCACACGACATCGAGCCGTACGTCCTCCAGCGGCACATCCGGCTCAAGGTCGCGTTCGTGCCTCTGCTCCTCGGCTCCTACTCCTCCGACCTCTTCACGAAGTGGTTCGTCTACGGGATTCACATCGGCGGCCACGAGCTCAAGGCGGACGACCCGGTCCAGTTCCACCGCGGCTGGCCGGGCGCGGGCTTCACCCACTCGCTCGCCTACGGCCTCGTTCTCTCGCTGGTCATCTGGAAGGTGTTCGGCAGCAAGAGCTGGGCCCTCGGATTCCTCATCGGCGAGTGGGCGCACGCGATCACCGACATCGGAGACACCGTCGGATCGATGCTCCTGTTTCCGTGGACGTTCCATTTCCACCTGGGCGCCTGGGCGTACGCCGGACAGACGGGCCGGTTGACGGACGCAGCCGCGTACTTCAGCGGTCTCGGCTCCGCGTGGGACGCCGTCTGGATGGTCTACGGGCTCTACAGCTGGCGTGTCCTGACGACCCGGTACTTCGACGAGCACATCTACCCCGCCGACCGCTTCTGGAGCGCCGCAAACCGGCTCCTTCCCCGCGCCGCCCTCGTGACGATCTACCGGGCCGCTTTCTTCTACGGCACGTGCCGCTGGATCGCCTGGACGCTTTGGGCGCACGTCCTCAACCACTATCCGTACGACCTGACCTGGGGCGGCCCGCACTGGGTTCCTGCGGCCCACCCGTGACGGCGCGTGCGCGTTCAGTAGCTGAAGACGGTCGCGCCCGCGCCGATCCACTCCCAGAGCGGCGTCGCTCCGGCCAGGCGAGCGTTCGGTGAGAGGCTCGACTCCTCGAGCTTCCGCGCCTTGAAGCAGATCGGGCACACGAGGAGCTCGCCGCCGCCGTCTGCGAACTGCTGGGCGAGCCTCGACAGCGGCGGGCAGCCGTCGCAGGCAACCGCCTCGCCGTAGCCGGGCTCCCCGAGCCGCACCGCTTCCTTCGTCAGGAACATCGCCACCTGCTTCCCCTGCTCGAGCGCTGCGCCCGCAACGAGAAACGCCACGGTCACACGCTCGGCATCCTCGAGCCCGGTCGCGAGGTTGACCACGACCTTCGCATCGTCCGCCATTGCACTCCTCCTTGTCTCGACGCCCGATCGCCGCGGCGCGGACGTTAGCTCGCCCGCCGATCAGGCGAAAGGGGCACTGCGGCCGGCCCACTCGTCATGGAGCGTCTAGCGCACTAGACCGTCCGAGCCGGCGGCAGCGGTCTCGGACCGCAAAAACCGCGATGCCGTGGCGTGCGTAGGACCACCCACACGCTCGAGGGAGGTCACATGGGAGTCCGTCGAATCGCTTTCGCAGTCGCGCTCGCCACGACGGCGTTCGTGGTCGCGCCGTCCCCCGCGTCGGCGCACGTACACGGCATCACTCCGCTCCTCACGCTCGCGAACGAGTGTGGCGTGACGAGCGTCTCGAACACAGGGGCAAATCGGGCACAGGGGGCTCCGATCGCGGGTCTGATCCCGCGCGACGTCGGAAGCGCGCCCTTGACCATCGGCGACGGCGGGTTCGACGCTCCGGTCGGCTGCGCCGGCTAACGACCGCCGAGACGGCAGCTGATGAGAGGGGCGGCTTGTGGCCGCCCCTCTCAAGTCTGGGCTGAGGACTTCACGGTTCTAAGGCCGCGAGCGTCACCGCTACGAGCCGCCGTGCCGACGCCGGCGAGCGGAGCGCACCCGCGGCCCCAAGCGCGTGGATGCAGTAGCTCGCGAGCTCGCCGGCCGGGACGTCGTCGCGCACGGCACCGGCGCCGGCCGCCTCCGCGATGAGATCGCAAAGCATGTCGTCGAGCTCTTTCAGAGCGCGAGCGGCGCGCCCGTCGCGATGCAGGAACGCCGCCAGCTCCCGGTTGTGCCGCCCCCGCCGGCGCGAGAGATCCGCAAACGTCTCGAGGACCGCCTGGAGTCGCTGGGCCGGATCCGTCGCCGCATCTCGGGCGGAGGCGAGCTCGGCGAGATGACGGCCGACCAGGCGGTCGTGCCACGCGTACAGAATCGCGTCGACATCGGGGTAGTACTTGTAGAGCGTCGCCCTTCCGATTCCGACCTCGTCGGCGATCTGAGACATCGTGACCCCGCGCAGCCCGTGCGTCTCGACGAGACTGGCCGTCACGTCCTGGATCGCGTCACGGACTTCGTTCCGGTGGGCTTCGACCGTGTCGCGCCACAGTTTCGGCACGCGCTAAGTATACGGATTGAAACTACCAGATACATACTGAGTTGACATAGACGATGTGTATCGATAAATCTCCCTCCTCACCAAGCAACCAGGAGGGTTCGGTGACGGACATGGATCCGCGGAGAGATGCAGGCAGGCGACGGTTGCCAACAATTCTCGTGGCCGTGGCGGTGGTCGGCCTGGTAGCGCTCGTCGTCGCGCTGCACGTCACGGGGGTTCTGGGACCGAATGCGCACTAGACGCAGGCACGACGTGTCCGGGCCGAACGACGCCGGTATCGCGCCGGGCGGACCTGTGGTCGTCGCGCGGTCGCTCACGAAGCGCTACGGCGCGACCGCCGCTGTCGACGGCCTCAGCTTCTCGCTTCGCGAGGGCACGGTCACGGGCTTTCTCGGCCCCAACGGCGCGGGGAAGACGACCACGCTCCGCCTGCTTCTCGGCCTCGCAGAACCGACTGCGGGCGAAGCGCTCGTCTTCGGTCGGCGCTACCGAGAGCTCGATCATCCCGCGCGCCTGGTCGGAGCAGTCCTCGAGTCCAACGACTTTCATCCCGGCCGCTCGGGCCGCGATCATTTGCGCGTGCTCGCGCTCGCCGCGGACCTTCCCGCGGATCGAGTCGCAGACGCGCTCGAGCTGGCCGAGCTCGGTGGCGTCGCCGGACAGCGAGTTGCGACGTACTCGCTCGGCATGCGGCAGCGGCTCGGCCTGGCAGCAGCGCTCCTCGGCCGCCCGCGCCTGCTCGTGCTGGACGAGCCCGCGAACGGCCTGGATCCGGGCGGCATCCGGTGGCTGCGTGACTTTCTCCGCCGCTTCGCAGCCGAGGGCGGAACGGTTCTCATCTCGAGCCATGTTCTCGCCGAGGTCGCACAAACCGTCGACGACGTCGTCATCTTGCAACGCGGTCGCGCGGTCGCGAGCGGACGGCTCGCCGACCTCGCTTCCGAGGGCACGACGCTCGAGGAGGCTTACTTCGAGCTGACGGCCGGAGCGGCCTGATGAGGGCGCAGCTCCGCGCGGAGCTCCTGAAGCACCGGTCGACGCGCACGAACCTCGGTCTCCTGGCGACGCTCCTCGGGCTCGTCCTCCTCGCGGTGCTTCTCCACGGCCTCGCGCTTCCCGCCGGCGAGCTCGTCGGCGCCGAGGATCAGCTGTCGATCGTGGTCGGGTGGGGCGCGAAGCTCGGCGTCCTCTTCGCCGGCTTGCTCGGTGCGATGTCGATGACGAGCGAGTTCCGGCACGGGACGATCAGGCCGACCTTCCTCGTGACCCCGCAGCGATCGCGGGTCGTCTTTGCCAAGGCGCTCGCCGGCACGTCCTACGGCTCGGCGTTCGGGCTCCTCGCGACGGCTGTTGCGCTGGGCGCGGGACGCATCGCGCTCGGCGCGCGGGGGATCGAGAGCCGGCTCGACCTCCACGATCAGATCCTGTTCGTCGCCGGCGGCGCGGTCGGCGCCGCGCTCTGGGCAGCCGTCGGCGCGGGCGTCGGCGCCCTCGTCCGGAATCAGGTGCCCGCGCTGGTCGGCCTCTGCGCCTGGCTCCTCCTCGTCGAAGGCCTGCTCCTCGGCGACCTCTTCCCGGCGATCGGCACCGTCACCCGCTTCGCGCCGGGCGCGGCGGCTGCAGCAATGAGCGGCCTCGAGGCCGACGAGCTGCTCGCTCCCGTGGGCGGTTTCGGCGTCCTCGTCCTCTATGCGCTCGTCGGTACCGGACTCGGCGCCGTCGCGACGGCGCGTCGGGACGTCGGCTAGGAGGCGCGGCTCGCGGCGTCGCGACCCGGTCGATCGACGTACCGCTCGGGCGCCGCGTCGAAGCTCGCCTTGCAGCCCGAGCTGCAGAAGTAGACCGTCCGAGCTCCGTAGCGGGACCGATGCGGCGTCTTCGCGCGATCGACGGTCATGCCGCAGACGGGATCGCGCGCGCCGCGCCGGACGGTCAGAGCGACGAGCGCGGCCGCGACGACGAAGAAGACGATGTTCAAAAAGGTCGTGTAGTTCCACCCGATCCCGCGCTCGGTGATCGAGTCGATCGAGGGCCGTGCGTCCGGGATGATCCCGGCCGCGGCGAAGATCCCGTCGACGGCGAGCGCGGCCGCCGCCATCGACGCGAACATGATCGCGACGATGCGCACCGTCACCGCGCGTCCGTAGTAGCGCAGGTAGATGAGGACGAGCGGGATGATCACGAGGTCGGCGTAGACGAAGGCGATGACGCCCGAGAACGAGATTCCGCCGGCCCAGAGGACAGCCGCGAGCGGGATGTTTCCCACCGAGCACACGAAGGAGAGGAAGGCGACGACAGGGCCGACGAGCACGTTCTCGACGAGCTGAAGCGGACGTGGCGCATCCGTCAAGAAAAGCGTGTTGAAGACGTCCATCGGGAGCAGCGCCACGAAGCCCGCGATCACGAAGCCCCCGACGATTTCCTTCCAGAGCATTTCCCAGTCGCCGCGGAAGTTGTGCGCGACGTCCGACCAGGCCGCGGGCGAGGTGAAGCGCTCGCGCCACGAAAGGCCCGTAGAGCCGGCGATGTGATGCTCGTGGCCGGTCTCTGCGGCCTGCGCGTGTCTGCGCGCCTCCTCTTCGAGCGGCCGCGAGACGAAGCGGCGGACCGCGATCCACATCAGCACGATCAGGAAGAGCCCACCCAGGAACTCCGCGGCCGTGAACTGCCAGCCGAGGAAGATCCAGAGGACGATTCCGATCTCGAAGACGAGGTTCGTCGATGCGAACTCGAACGCCATCGCGGCGGCCAGGCTCGCGCCCTTCTGGAACATCGACTTCGCGATCGCAACCGCGGCGTAGCTGCACGAGGAGGACGCGGCCCCGAGCCCCGTCGCGAGGGCAAGCGTGCGAGCACCCCGTCCGCCGAGCGTCCGCTCCATTTCCGCGCGCGGGATCCAGGCTTGGACGACGGCGGACAGAAGGAAGCCGAGGACGAGCGCCCACCACACCTCCCACGCCATCTGGAAGGCGTTCCAGAACCCCTGGCCGATCAGGTCGAGCGCGCCCACCCGAGCAGCGTGCCAGCAGCGGTCGGTGTCGGCGCCCCGCGAAGTCGAGAGGGGACGGGCCTAGGGAGCGCTTATGACGCGGCGCGCGAGGCGACGGGCGCCCAGCGCCACCGCTCCGAGCGCAGCCGCGGCCAGCCCGAGCAGGTTCGAAGTCCAGCAAGCCCGGCAGGCGTTGCAGCAGGTCGTGACCATCGGAGTGGCCTCGCCGACCTGGTTCACGAGCGGAAGCGCCCGCATCTTCGCGCGTTCGAACACACTCTGAGTGTAAGCGGAGTACGCCGACGTAGCCGTGCCGGTGCCCGGGGAGGGATCCTGACCATGCCGTAACAGGACGAGCCGACTGTCACTCGTTAGGCTCTCTATGTCCAAAAACGAGGGAGTGGACGCACTGCCGGGAGTCCGCGACGCGCTCTCACGAGGCGCTTGCCTTAGTAACGAGACGTTCCGCTCGTCGAAGGCTCTTTACCGCTTTCTTCACCAGAGCGATTCCCGCGCGAACCGGCCGCTCACTCTCTTCGCTTGCATATCCCTGCAAGCTGAACTTGTTCCACCCTTTGATGTACTTGTTCACGCCCACATACGCATACCTGCACGCCTTGAGCGTGAGAGTGCGCGCGGCGCCGAGCTCACTCGGCGTTTGCGGAAGCTTGGTCTCGAGCGGAATCTGGCAGTTCGAAAGTCGGTTGTACGTGCTCGAGACACGAAAGTCTGCCGAGCTACTGCCGTGCGCTGCGGCCACGGCATTCGCGAGGAAAACTCGAGCCGCTTTCCGCATCGGCTTGTCCACTCTCTGCCGCCACTTCTTCGCCCATGCAACGACCTCAGGGCTCGGGCCCGTTTCTACCGTCGTCGTTTCTTCTTCAGTCGATGAAGTCTCCTGAGTCGAGGCAGGCGTCGGCGCGGCTTCCTTGTTGTCCCCGCCTGAACATGCACCAAGGGCGAGCGCGGTCGCGAGCAGTAGGAGGAATCGCCTTACGTCGCTTCGCTGGCCGGGATGCTGCTGCGAGAACGTTCGGGACCTCCTCGCCGTTGAGCAAAGGAGCTTCTCACTCGGCCGCGGACGAATCAAGACATCGGGCAACCGGGCCCGGGTCTTGCGCCGCGTACTGCGGCGAGCTCCGCCCGGTCACGTAAGCGACTCGGCGAGAAGTCGTCGGAGATCATTTCCGTGCCTGGCCTGTTGGCCAACGCACGATCCCCAGTGAGCACCGTGCCAGGCAACGGTCAATCGGGCGCGATAAACCGGGGACGCGCGGGCTTTCGGTTTCCCCAGAAGCCGATCGCCCGCGCGCTGCTCAGATAAGTGTCTAGGCGATCCGTGCGCCCCGAGGTTCGGCGAGCGGTCGCCGGGCGAGAAGCGTTCCCAGAGCGACCATCCCGGCTCCGAGGACGAAATGGAGCCAGTTGTCCGCGCTGTTCAGCGGGACGAAGTTCGCACTGCTCGTCTGGTCGATCGCGAGTCCGTAGATCCACAGAACGAGGTAGATCACGCCGCCGCCGAGAAGGAACGCGCGGGCTCCTCCCCACGTGCGCGAAAGCGCGAGGCCGGCGATCCCGAAGAGCAGGTGGACGACGTTGTGCAAGACGCTCACCTCGAAGAGGCCGATCAGCTTCGCTCCGGAGTCGTGCCCGGCGAAGCTCATGTCGCCGTAGTCGGTCGTGATTCCCGGAATGAAGCCGAGGACTCCGACAAGCAGGAAAGTCGCTCCGACGACGAGTGCGGCGGTCTGCAAGAACGAATGTCCTCCAACGCGCCCAGCGGTCATCGTTTCCGTTCGCATGCTCAAGTCTCCTTTCAGCGATTTGGCCGGCGCGGGGCCTGAGCGAGATGGAGCCTCGCTCGGCCGTGCGCCGTGCTCGGTCTACGCCGGGGAATCTCCGCTTACGGTTCCGAGCGCGCGTGCGGGTGGCTCGCGGTACGCGTAGAACTTGCCCGGCTTCTTGCCCCGCTTGCCGAAGCCGACGCCGGCGTCCTCGAGGGCGCTGACGATTCCGCTCATCGACGTGATCGAGTAGTCCTCGAAGCCGACGTTGTTCGGGAGCTTGCCCTGCGCGAAGCGGGCGAGCGTGCGGTGCTCCGCCTCGGTGCCGAGGATCTCGCCCGCATACCGGGCGTAGTCGTCCTTTCCGGCGTCCGTGAACACGCTGATCCCGATCAGGTAGGCGTTGACGAAGAGCGTCTCGGCGACCTCGATCGTCGGGAAGACGTTCTTCGGCTCGAAGAACGAATCCGGCGCCCAGAACTTCGTCGTGAGCGGCTTTGCTCCGAGGCTCTTCAACGCCTTCAGGTGATCGTGCTCGGCCGCGTTCGCCGCCCTCAAGACCGGGACGAACGGCTTGATCGGCCGGGCAGTGCCGAGGTTCTCGATCACGCCGGTCAGGTACGTGACGGCGAGCGCCTCCGCGGTCACGGCGGTGTTCACGACCGTCGCGACGTCGTCGCTCGAGGCGAACGCCGGCCCGACCGAGCCGAGCGTCAGGGATCCGGCCGCCGCCGCTGTCACCGCGGCCCGCTGCAGGAGCTTCCGCCTGGTCAGGTCGGGGACGCGCCCGTCCGCCAGGACGTTGTCGATCCGCTGGATATCGTCGGGTGCGAGCCCGACGCTCGTCTCGTTGCTCATTGCTCTCCTTTGCATCACTGTGGTGACTCGCTCTCGATCGACCCGAGCACCGTTGCCGAGGGCTGCTGGAACTCGTAGAACTTCCCCGGCTTCTTGCCGGCCTTCCCGAACCCGATCCCCGCCGCCTCGAGCCCCGCGACGATGTCTCCGATCGCCGTCTTCTCGTACGGCTCGAAGCCGAGGTTGTTCGGGAGCTTCCCCTGCGCGAACCGCGAAAGCGCCCGGTGTTCGGCCTCGGTGCCGAGGATCTCGCCCGCGTAGCGGGCATAGTCGGCCTTCCCGGCCTTGGCGAACGTCGTGATCCCGATCAGGTACGCGTTGACGAACAACGTCTCGGCCGCCTCGATCGTCGGGAAGACGTTCTTTGGCTCGAAGATCGCGTCCGGCGCCCAGAACTTCGTGGTGAGCGGCTTCGCCCCCAGGCTCTGGAGTGCCTTGTAGTGGTCGAACTCTGACGCGTTCGCCGCCTTCAGCACGGGCAGGAACCGCTTGACGGGTTGCTGCGCCGCGAGGTTCTCGATCACGCCCGACAGGTACGTGACGGCAAGTGCTTCTGCCGTGATCGCCGTATCGAGCAGCGTGCCGATCGCACCATCGCTCGCCGGCCTCGCCGGCTTCGTCGTCCTCGTCCCCCCGCCTGCCTGCTTTTCGTCCCCGCACCCCGCGGCGATCCCGAGCACCCCCACTCCGAGGGCGCCGGCGGCGGCTCGCTTCAGGAGCCACCGCCTCGTGGCGGGTGAAGTCGGTGTGTCGTCGAGGACGTTCTCGACCGTCTGCAGGTCATCAGGCGACGGCCCGCGACCTAGTTGCTGCGACATGAACAGCCTCCTCTCGCTTACCGGAACGAGGCTCTGATTCGCAGGGTTTGCAAATCCGGTTCGCCATGGATCGAACCGAGTCGCGGATGCGCTGCGAATCAGACCCGCAATCGCAACGCGAGGAGAGGAGTCACATGCCAGGTTTCATCGGACCCATGGAGATCATCCTGCTCGGCGTCGTCGCCCTGCTCGTCTTCGGGCCGAAGCGACTGCCCGAGATGGGGCGTTCGCTCGGCCGCGGGATGCGGGAGTTCAAGGAGTCCGTCACGGGCTCCGAGCACGAGTCGCACGAGCTCGCCCCCGCTGTCGAGGCGGAGCGGGAGGCAGCGCAGGGATGAGCTTTCGCCTTCCCCGTCGCCTGGAGCCGGACGAGGGGGCAACGCTCGTCGACCATCTCGGCGAGCTTCGCGCCCGTCTCGTCGTCTGCTTGCTGGCCGTGGCCGCGGCCTTTGCGTTGACGTATGCCCTGCACGGCACGCTCGTCCACTGGCTCGACGTCCCGCTGCAGGGCCGACGGCCGGTGACCTTCGGCGTCGCGGAGCCCTTCACGACGTCGGTCACGATCAGCCTGTACGCGGCCGCCTTGCTGGCGCTCCCGGTCATCCTGTGGCAACTCTGGAGCTATCTGGCCCCGGCGTTCGGGCGGAACGTCCAGCAGACGGTCGCTCGCCTGGTCGCATTTGCAAGCGTGCTCCTGGCCGGCGGGGTCGCATTCGCCTACGTGATCGTCCTCCCGGCTGCGATCCACTTCCTCACGAACTTCGACTCGGCGCTGTACGACATCCAAATCCGCGCACGCGACTACTACTCGTTCGTGATGCTCGTCATCCTCGCCGTCGGACTCGTGTTCGAGCTGCCTGTCTTCGTGCTCGCGCTCGTCCGCCTCGGCGTCCTGACAGCGGCAAAGCTGCGTCGCCGGCGCCGCATCGGGATCGTCGTCATGACTGCGATCGCCGTTGCCCTTCCGGGTATCGATCCCGTCACGACCGCGTTCGAGACGGTTCCGCTTCTCGCCCTCTTCGAGCTGTCGATCTGGCTAGCCGTCATCCTCGAGCCGCGCTGGCACTCGGACGCGCGTACGCTCGCGCCTGAGGGCACGTAGGCTCGGTGCGCAGGCTCGCGAGGCGAGTCGGTTCGTCTCGGGCCGAGCGGTACGCCTTTACCCACCTTTCGGATGAAGCACTGGTCGCGCTCGTCGCCCGCGGAGACGACGACGCGCTGGGCGAGCTGTACGACCGCCTCGGCGCGTTGGCGTATGGGCTCGCGGTCCGAATCGTCCGAGACCGGACGATCGCCGAAGAGGTCGTGCAGGACGCATTCCTTGCCGCCTGGAGGTCTGCCACGCGCTTCGTCGCCGATAGAGGGAAGGCGCGCGCTTGGCTCTTGACGATCGTCCATCGGCGAGCCGTCGACGCCGTGCGGCGGGAGGAGCACCGCCGCGCAGAGCCGCTCGAGCCGTCGACGAACGCGGCCGATGCCGGGGCTGAGCAGGAGGCCTGGCTTCACCTCGAGCGGGAGCGTGTTCGCGCGGCGGTATCCCAGTTGCCGGATCCGCAACGCGAAGCGATCGAGCTCGCTTACTTCGGGGGATTCACGCAATCCGAGCTCGCCGACACGCTCGGCGAGCCGATCGGCACGATCAAGAGCCGGACGTTCAGCGGACTGCGACGGCTACGCGAGCTTCTCGCCGACGAGGTGGAGGAGGTGCGATGGAGCACGACCTGATGCGGGAGCTGACGGCGTCCTACGCGCTGGACGCGCTCGACCCCGAAGACGAGCAACTGATGGTGGAACACCTGCGCGGGTGCAGCGCCTGCCGGGGCGCGCTCGCCGACTTCCGAGAAACGACGGGCGCGCTCGCGGCGGCAGCGGACCCGGCCGGACCGCCGAAGGCACTTCGCGCGCGTATCCTCGACACAGTCGCCCGCGAGCGAGCAGACGACGCGCGGCCGGCGGAGAGGCCGTGGGCGTTCCGCCTCGTCGCGTCGGGAGCCGCGCTGGCCGGCGCGGCGGCGATCGCGCTCGCCGTCTGGAACGTCTCCCTTGTGCACCGACTGGACAACGAAGGCGCGGCTGGCGCCGAGGTCGTCAGGGTATGGGGAGGCGACGGTTCCCTGATCGTCTCGAGGAACGGCAAAGCCTTCCTTCTGATGCGGAACCTCGAACCGGCACCTGACGGCAGGACCTATGAGGCATGGGTCGTGACCGGCGGTATCCCGCATCCTGCGGGCACCTTCAGCGGTGGGTCAAAGCAGGCGATGCTCGCGCTCGAACGTCTCGTCCCGCGCGGGGCCTCCGTAGCCGTGACGGTCGAGCCGGCAGGCGGTTCAGAGACACCGACGACGACGCCGATCTTCCGAACCACGCGAGCGTAGGAAGGCACAGCGCGGCGGAGCGGGTCTTACCGCCCGGCGGGAGGAAGCGGTGTACCGAACCGCTCGTGCAGCAGCCGCATGTCGTGCCAGGCTCGATCGTCCCATTCCCAGCCAAGGTGAAAGCGGTGCTGGAGATCGGGGCTTATGCACGCGACGGGCAAACCGGCGACGACGCCGGACGTCGAAGCGCCATCCGGGTAGCAGCCCCACGCGTCGCCGTCTGAAAGCTTCTGCCAGCCGTTTCCGGCATCGTCGAATCTCAAAGGGCGGAAGTCGACTTGGCGGCCAGTCTGGTCACGCATCACGAAGCGTGCGGGAAGCCCAGGAAACGCGGTTTCGTCATATCTGTAGCCCATTGCTTCGAGTGCCGAGGCCGCGTCATTCAGCCGGCTTTCGTCGATCGCGAGGTCGAGGTCGGAGTGAGCGCGCGTCTGGCAGCCGGCGAGCGCGTCCACGCCCCAGCCGCCGTCCAGCCACACGACCAGCCCGGCCGCCTCCAGGTGGCCGACCGTCTGCGTGGCGTTCCACGGGTCGTATCCGAAGAACCGCAGCTCGAAGGCGTCGGCATCGGCTAGGACGTGGCGCTCGATCTCGTCGTAGTCCGTCGCCGGTCCTTCGGTCACCGTGATGAGGCCCTCCCGTTCCCACAGCTCGAAGTGGCTCCGCATCTGCGACCGACGCTCCACAGCAGCCCGCGGCAGGAAGAAATGCGGCAGCACCGTGGAGCCTGGCGCCTCCTGATCGGTCGGCGAGCCGGGGAACAGCAGAACCCACGCGGTGAAGTCGGATGTGGACGCGAGGTCCAGGCCGCCGAAGCAGGGCCGGCCGGTCAGCAGCTCGCGGACGACTCGCTGTGTCCCGTTGGCATCCCACACGTGCATGTCCAGCCACCGGGAAGCCTGCGATACCCACTGGTTCAACCGGAACACCCGGAAGGCGTTCTGCGCCTGCGGCTTCTCCT